>MDTD01122023.1_pt1 | contig 10131 bp, 11 predicted proteins | sample 811221 | NCBI WGS metagenome assembly MDTD01 (sample SAMN05326646, study PRJNA326480) | marine metagenome | isolation source: seawater | place: Pacific Ocean: South West | collected 2011
CGTCATTTAGTAAACTATGATCAAAACTTTCAGATTTATCATAACCCTTTGAGTCAAATAAAATTATATCTGAAATTTCTGAATAATCTTTGTATTTAACTACATCATCTTTACTGGAAATAGTAAGAGCTGTGATAATTTTTTTTTTAAATTTTAACTTTATTTTTTGGGTTCTTTCAGGACTTACATCGTAAAGTTGATAATAATCAAAATTTAAATCCTTTATTTTTTCTAGGACTGTATCACTTGGTTTTACAAGAACAGAAATGAAATCTACTTGATTTTTATTTACATTAATTAAATTTTTTAATTTCTCATATTCAATAAACCTTCTGCTTTTTTCATAATTAGTGATAAAACCTATCATTCTTGGTTTATGATTATGATTTAAAATATAATCTAAAGTTTCAGAATCAGATATCCCGCAAATTTTCAAACCTTTGATCATTGATTTAAATGATTAATTAAGCTCTGAAAATTTTTTTTGATATTACCTTGAGTTATTGGTCTTCCTATTACAAGCCAGTCGCTACCATTTTTAAATGCTTGTTTGGGAGTTAAAACTCTTTTTTGATCATTTGATTTTGAATTTAATCTTATACCTGGGGTAATAATTTCTTTTTTAAATACTTTACTAACTATTTTTACTTCATGCGCACTACATACGATAGCATCTAATTTCGCCTTATTTGCTAACTTCGCTTGATGTAAGACTAATTTTTTTAGATCTTTATTAAATCCAACTTCTTGTAATGATTTATTATTTAATGAGGTAAGTATTGTAACACCTATTAATTTTATTTTTCCTGAGACTTTCTTTGTGGCTTTTAAAGCTTCTAATCCTGAGCTTATGTGGATTGTTAAGTAATTAATTCTTAAATCTTTTATTGCTCTGACTGCTGATACACAAGTATTGGGAATATCGTGAAGTTTAAGATCTGCAAATGTTATCTTATTTTTTAATTTAGATAAAAAAGGTCTACCTTTTTTAGAGTTTAAAAATTCAAGTCCAAATTTATAACCAACCTTTATTTTAGAATTTGAAGTTGTATTTATTATTTTTTTAATTTTCGGAATACTAGTGCTATCACAAGCTATAAAAATTTTATTCTTTTTCATCATTGAGCTTTTTAAACATGTCTTTAGACATTTTCCATTTTATCGTTCTTTTTTTTGGAATATTTATTTTTTCCCCAGTTTTTGGATTTCTTCTAATAGAAGCTTTTTGAACACTTGTTCGAAATGTTCCAAAATTTCTCAATTCTACACCTTCATCTCTTTTTAGAGACTCTTTAATTTCTTTGAGAATTATTTCAATAACTTTATTTAAATCTTGAATTAAAAAATTTGGATATGATTTTTTGAGTTCTTTTATAAGCTTTGATTTTACAATAGCCAATTTATTTTATTTTTTATCTTTCTTTTTTAAGTCTTCTGATAATGATGAAAAAGGTAAATTTTTCCCTGAGCCTTCAGCTCCATATTTCTCTAGAGCTTCTTTTTTTTCAATTTCCTCTAAAAGCTTTACACTTAAAGTTACTTTCCTTTTTTCATGATCTAGATCTGCGATTGCACAATCTATTCTTTCTCCACCAGTGAATCTTGAAGTTCTAGTATCAGCCGTATTTATCGCAATATTGGATTTCTTTATAGGAAAATCCATATCACATCCTTCTGGTCTTACAATCAAGCCTTTACTGTCTGTAGAAATAATTTTAACAGTAATTGCTTGTTTTATTTTTTTGTCTTTAAACCAATCAAATGGATCTGGCTGTGTTTGTCTAAGCCCAACTCTTACTTTTTGGTCGGAAACTTTTATCTCTAAAACTTTTACTTTAATTTTATCGCCCTTACGATAATTATTAAGTTCTTGTTCGCCATTATTAGAATATGTTAAATCGTTACAATGTAAAAATGCGTCAATCTCCGAATTTTCCACTTTAACAAATAATGAATACTCATTTTTATTAACTATTTCACCTTCAACAATTGTTCCAACAGGAAATTTCTTTTCAAAAATTTCAAACGGGTTTTCTAAAGTGAGCCTATGTGATATAGCCACTCTTCTTTTTTCTTTATCAATTTCAGTAATTACACAATTTATAGTATCATTAACTTTAAACATTTTTTTTGCAGACACATTTTTTTTATTCCAACTAAGTTCACTTGAATGAAGTAGTGTAGTAAGTCCAGGTTCTAACTCACAAAAAGCACCAAAATCCATTATTTTAACAACCTTAACTTTGTACACTTTATCTAATTCATAATTTTCAACATTTTCAAAGGGATCTTTTGTTAATTGTTTTATTGAGCAACCAATTTGTAATTTTGTTTCATCGATTGAAATTACCTTAAGATCTATTTTCTGACCAATCTCTACGACTTGATCTGGATGATCTACTCTACTCCAACTTAGTTCTTGCAAATGTGTAAGTACATCTATTTCACCATTTACATTAAAAAATGCACCAAAGCTCGAAAATCCCTTACATTCAGCATCCTTAATTATATCTCCAACTTTATATTTTGCTATGATTTTTGATTTATCTTCTTTTTTAAAAGATGAGATAATTTCTCTCCTAGAAACACAACAATTACCTCTCAACTTATCCAATTTGATTATTGCAAACTTTTGAGGTTCATTCATTAAATGACTTATGTCTTTCAAAGGTTTGTCGCTTATTTGTGACCCGGGTAAAAACATTAAAGAGCCAGTATCAATATGTTCGCAAATTGCTCCACCTTTACATTTAGAAATAATCTTTCCCATAATAGGTTCATTTTTTTCGTAGGCCTCAACTAATTTATCCCAACCCTTAATCTTTTGAGCTTTATTCGCTGATACTAAAACCTCACCGTTTTTATCCTCAATTTTTTCTAATAATACAGGTATTATTTCACCGATTTTAATTTTGTCAGAAAGACCCATATTTTTTAATTCATTAATATCTAGCACTGGTTCTGATTTAAGCCCTTCGCAATGAAGGAATACATATTTGTCAGTAATTTTGTTAATTATACCCTCAATAACTTTGCCCTCTTCAATTTGGACTTTTGAGAGTTTTGAATTTAATAATTTTTCGAATTCTTTTGATGCTGTGCTATTTAAGTCTTTATAAATTTCCATATTTTTTTATAATTTCTTTCTTTACTAAATTAACAAGTTTTTTCTCCATCTGTTTTATTGTTAATTTAGAGGTGTCGACTAATACAGCATTTTTTGTCTTTATCAAGGGACTTATTCTTCTTTTTTTGTCATCTTTATCTCTTTGTTTCAGGGCTTTTTCAACTTCTTTAAATGTAATTTTTTTATTTTGGGCCTTAAATTCTTTAAATCGTCTCTTTGCTTTTTCTTTAGAAGAGCACGTGAAAAAAAGTTTGAGATCTGCTTTAACCATAATTTTTGATCCTATATCCCTACCTTCGATAACAAGTAATTTAGAATTTCTTATAAAATTTTTTTGATAAGCCATGAGTGCTTTTCTTACATAAGATTTTTTAGCAATAATTGATGATAATTTTGTCACTTCTGGACTATAAAGTCTTTTATCGCCTAATTTTTTAAAACTTATAGTTTGAGAAATTTTATTTATAAATTTTATATTATAAACATTTTTATTTTTTAATATTTTAAGAGCACAAAATCTATATAACGCACCACTAGATAGAAACTTCATACTAAATTTTCTTGCAATTATTTTCCCACCAGTAGTTTTTCCAGAAGCACTACTTCCGTCAGCTGCAATTTTAAAATTAATTTTCTTATTAAGTTTCTTCAATTAATTTTCGCTCCTATACTCTTTAAAATTTTAAGAAAATTAGGAAAAGAAGTTTGAATTGATTCAGGATCAACAATTTTCCATGTTCCTCCAAAAGTTAGGGCAGCTATTGCGCAAGTCATAAAAACCCGATGGTCTTTTAAATAATCTTTTATCACAATTTTTTTGTTTACACTTAATTCCGGATTTCCATATATTTTTAAAGAGTTTTTTTTTGAAATAACTTTTACCCCCATCATTTTTAAAATTTTTGAGCCCCATTTCAACCTTGGGCTTTCTTTTTGATTGAGTTCGTCCAAATTTTTAAAAACAGACACACCTTTTGCTTTAGCCGCAATTAAAAATATAACTAAAAACTCATCAATTGCACCACTATTTAAATTAGACGGACAATCAATAGATTTTATAATTTTAGGACTTTTAATTTGTATATCCGCTAAAAATTCTCCTTTATAAATTTTTTTATTTATTAGAGTAATCTTTATCCCCATTTTTCTTAAGATAGTAAGCATGCCAGTTCGTGTAGGATTAACGTTGACGTTACTGATAGTTAATCTTGAATTTTTTGATAATATTGTGAGTGCAATAAAGAAAGCACAAGAACTTAAATCTGATGGAATTTTATAGTCTAAAGGTTTAATTTTTTTGAACTTACTTATTTCAATTAAATCAAAATTTTTTTTATTTTTTACTTTTATTGGTAAATTGAGATGTTTAAATAAAAGTTCTGTATGATCTCTACTTTTCTTTGCTTTTATAAACGTTTTACCATTTGTTCTGGCACCTGCAAAAATGATACTGCTTTTTACTTGCGCACTTCCTTTTTTTTCAATGTAGTGGATTGGCTTTAAATTATTAGAGCCAGTAATAGTTAAAGGCAGGTTATAATTGTTTTTAAGCTTTAAGCGGGCACCAAATTTTCCAAGTGGTTTTGCAATTCTCCAAAAATCTCTTTTAGACAGACTCTTGTCACCTGTAATTTTTATAGGAAATGGTGAGTTAACTAATAGGCCAGATATTAATCTTCCTAGAGTACCAGAATTTTGAGCGTTTATTGTAAGCCCTTTTTTGTACTTGTATCCTTCAATGCCAACACCATAAACTTTACATATTGTATCATTAATCTTTACCTTAACTCCAAGTTTTCTGATAGCGTTTATAGCTGCTTTCACATCCTGAGATACTAACAAGTTTTTTGCGGTGGAGATACCATTAGCAAGTGATGAAATTAGTATCCATCTAATACTAAGACTTTTGTCACCAGGTATCAAAATTTTTTTATCATAATGATTAATTTTTTTTTTGATAACTATTTGATTTCTCATAGACTATGAGTTTATTTTAAAACTAGAACCAAAGTAAGATTTTATAGCCTCTCTGTGTTTCAACAAATTATTTGGTGTATCCTGGGCTATAATTTTACTATTACTCAATATCATTGCAGAGTCTGTTACGCTTAGCAATTCTTTAGCTTGATGATCTGTGACTAGCACAGTAATTTGTTCCTCATGCTGAAGGTTTACAATTATTTCTTGCAACATTCTTACTGAAATTACATCCATAGCACTATATGGTTCATCTAATAAAAGTATTTTTGGTTTTCTTAACAATGCTAATGCAACAACAAGTTTTCGACGTTGACCACCAGAGAGATGTTTCGCCTTAATATCTTTTACATTTTCAAGTTCAAATTTAGATAATAAATAATCAATTCTTCCATCTCTCAAGTTTTTATCTTCAATAACTATTTCACTTATAGCTTTAAGATTATCTTTTGTAGTAAGGTCGGAAAAAGCCCCACCCGTTTGTGGGCAATATGATATTAAAAAGTTCTTTGATCTTTCATAAATCTTAAAGTTTGTTGCATCTTTGCCATCTATAAATATTTTTCCTTGTTTTGGATGTATTAGTCCACAAATTAGGTTGAAAATTGTTGACTTACCAGCGCCATTAGGTCCAAGCATTCCAAATACTTGGGATGATTCAATTTTAAAATTAATATTATCTAATATAAGCCGATTTCCATATGCAAAAGAAACATTTTTAAATTCAATTATAGGATTTTCTTTCTTAAATTTAATAATTCTAAATTTTTTAACAGATGTTGTCATTGTTATTCAAAAGATTTTATTTTAACTTTTTTTTTGTCTTCGTACATGAATATTTTAATATTTTTTGTTTTAACATTTATCTCAATCACGTCAGCTTGTAGAGAATTTCTATCACTTGTTAAAATTACATTTTTTGAAATTATCATTAAATTTTTTTCCCATGAAAAATCAAGATAATTACCTTGAATTTTATTGTCCAGATATGTGATTAATACATTTTTTGAGAAAATAGTATCATAATTATTAATATTATATTTCCCAAAATCTGATGAAATCTTAATTAATTTATAATTTTTTAAGTTTATATTGGCATTAACATTTTTTAAAAAAATAAAATTACTCTCATTTTGATCTATTGTACCTTCACTAGCTTTTAAAAAATACTCATTACCATTAATATCTTTTGCTGAGTAGCTCACATCCTCAATAATATTAGAACTAAGAATAGCCTCTTCTGCTTTTTCCAGATTTGTTTTTTCAACGGTTTCTAATTCTTTTCTCTTTTCACTTATTTTGTTTTCATTATTTGACTTTAAGTAAAAAATTAAAAAGAAAAAAGAAAATATTATAAATAAAAATCCCAAAATAATTTTTTTTTTCATTAAGAGATATTTGATTGCAAAATATTATGGATATGAAGTACCCCTATAGTCTTTAATTTGTTATTTTTATTATAAACGCATAAAGACGAAATTTTTTTTGAATTCATTAAGGATAGTGCTTTTGCAGCCAATTCATTTCTATCAATTCCAATTGGATTTTTTGTCATAATTTTTTTTACTGAAATATCATAAAGATCTCGGTTTTTTTGGGTAAATCTACGTATATCTCCATCTGAAACAATTCCACGACTTAAATTTTTTCTATCTTTAACTAATAAAAAACCCAATTTTTTTTTGCTCATAATTTTTAATGCATCTTTCATTTTTAGGTTTTCATTTACAAAAGGAATTGCACTATCTTTTAACATGATGTCCTCAACAGTCTTCAATTGAGCTCCCAAACGCCCTGCTGGATGTATCTTTTTAAAATCTTTTTTGTTAAATTTTCTTTGTTTCATTGTAGCTATAGCTAAAGCATCACCTAAAGCTAGTTGAGCTACAGTGCTTGAGGTTGGTATAATATTTCCTGCCTCGGTTACTTTAGGTATTAATAGTTTTATGTCTGAAGATCGATAAAGAACAGAGTTTTTTTGTGAAACAATACTTATAAGTAAAATTTTATTTCTATTAGCATATTGAATGATATTTTTTAATTCATTTGTTTCTCCAGAATTACTTATCAAAATCAAAATATCTTTTTTTGAAATACTACCTAAATCACCATGAGATGAGTCACTTGCTGAGAGATAAAAAGAAGGAGTACCAACTGATGATAAGGTTGATGCAATTTTATTTGCGATTAAACCGCTTTTTCCAACACCACATAAAATCACTTTCGACTGACACTTTAATATTTGTTCGACCACTAAATTAAATGATTCATTAATATTTCTCTTTAATTTATAAAGCGCCTTTATTTCAAGATTAATTACCTCTTTAGCAATTTTGATAAATTTTTTATTTTTCATTCAATGAGACCAAATATCATCTCTGAACAAAGCTAAGTCAAGCTCTACTCTAGTTTTCAAAAATTTAAGACAATTTTTGTATAAATCAATTCTTTTCTCTCTTACTAAAATCTTATTTAACTCAGAGTGAATTTTATGAAGATAAATTACATCATTGGCACAATATTTCATTTGAGCAGGTGTCAAGTCTCCACCAAAGTCTGAATTTTGAAATTGTTTACTGATATCAACATTTACAAATTCTTTAATTAAGGTCTTCAATGAATGATTATCAGCATAACTTCTTGAAAGACGACTCGCAATCTTTGTATCAAGAATGTTATTAGTATCAGTTTTTAGGTAATATTTTATATGAGCCATATCAGCCCGACCATAATGGAAGATTTTAGTAATTTTTTCGTCTTTAAGAATATTTACTAGATTTGGTGCTTCATAATTTGACCTATCAAGTTGAATTATATGTGCATCAAAGTTGCCTGAGGAAATTTGAATTAAACATAGAGGATCACGTCTTACATTTAGACCCATAAATTCTCCGTCAACAGCTATTACGTTGCCTAAATTTAAATCATCTGGTAAATCATTTTTGTGGAGTTTGATATCAATATTCATTTTTAAAACCATATATATATGAAAGTAAAAAATTGTCTAATTTTTGGTTCTAGTGGTCAGATTGGGCGTTCTATGCTGAGGAGATTGACTAAAAATCAGTATAGAGTAACTGCAGTTACAAGAAATATTCATCAAAAAGGTTTGTTGATCAAAAGTCAAGGTAACCAAGGGTGGATTAAAATTGTGGAGGCAAATATTTTTGATGAAAAAAAAATCAGAGGTCTTTTTGAAGAAGCTGATATTTGTATAAATTTAATAGGTATTTTGTATGAAAAAAAAGGAAGCACATTTAAAAATATTCATACTATATTTCCTTCAATTCTAGCAAAGCTTTGTAAGCAATATAACTTAGAAAAATTTATTCATTTGTCAGCGTTAGGTGTTGATAGGGCAATAGACTCAAAATATGCTAAGAGTAAATTAGAAGGTGAAAAAGAAATATTAAAAAACTTTCCTTTGTCAACAATTTTAAGACCATCAGTAGTTTATTCAGTCGATGATAATTTTTCGACCAATTTTATGACATTATTAAATAGGCTTCCAGTATTTCCACTTTATTATAACGGACAAACAAAGTTTATGCCAATCCACTCTTCAGATTTAGTCGACATTATATATAATATAATCTCTAAAAATATTTATTCTCAGATAATTGAATGTGCAGGACCTGAAACTTTGTCATTTAAAGAAATACTTAAAAAACTCCTTTATTTGACCAATAAAAGAAGAATTTTATTACCTGTTCCTCTTTTTTTTGGCAAATTATCGGCAAAATTTTTTCAACTATTTCCCAAACCATTAATCACAGAAGATCAACTCAAACTTTTAAAATATGACAATGTTATATCAGGCAAATATAAAACAAATTCAGATATTGGATTTCCTGCTAAATGCCTATTTGAAAAAGAAGTAGAAAAATATTGCCATATGTGGAAAGAAGGTGGCGAATACTCAAAAAAAAACATTTCTTAGAAATATTATTTAAGCTGATTTGATTTTTTTTTCTATAAATTCTGGCACTTCATCTTTGTCTGCTACATCATCTTTTTTACCCTTAGGTTGATAAGCATAAAGTAAGTGTAGTTTACAATAAGAAAAATCTTTTAATGATGTCCTGCCACAAAAATAAAACCCTTTTTCATTAGGATGACCATTTGGCCATTTACAAGAGTTTTCATCTAACTCTTCGAGTGTTTTAGGACTTTCTGGCTCAAAATCTTTTTCAATTATTAGGGATTTAAATTTATTTCTTCGTCCTTTTTTTAATTTTATATTTTTATTATCAATTGAATTTTCAAAATTTTCATTTGAAGTTGCAGAGCGAGTTTTTATTTTTGCAGAAAGATTTAGTCTGTGAGCCTTTCCAATAACTGCATTACGACTAATGCCACCTATTATCTCCGCAATTTGACTAGCAGTATTACCTTTGCCCCATAATTCTTTAAGTTTAGCAACTTTTTCATCAGTCCAACTCATAAATACAATATATAGTATATTTAATTAATATAAACACAATATACCGCTAACTAAGAGTGTTTCTCAAGTAAATATTTTAATTTATTAACAATTTTAAAAAAGACGTAACAAATCTTACAATCGCTACTTGAATCTATTTACTATAATAATAAGAGAATTATTAAGACATTAAATTTATAATTTAATAATGAGTTATTTAGCAGACAACTATAAAAGACGCAAAATATCATTCTATAAAGGAAAGGGATCATATCTATTTTCCACAGATGGAAAAAAATATTTAGATTTTTTAAGTGGTATTGCTGTAAATACCCTAGGTCATTCAAATCCAAAATTAATTAAAGCATTGAATTCACAAGCCAAAAAAGTTTGGCATGTTTCCAATTCGTTTCAGATTCCTGAGGGAGAAATTTTAGCAAAAAAACTAGCCAAAAGAACTTTTGCTGACAAAGTTATTTTTGTTAATTCAGGAGCAGAAGCTAACGAAGCTGCAATTAAAGTTGCAAGAAGGTATTTTTATTCTTTAGGGAAGCCTAACAAAAATAGAATTTTGTGCATAAAAAATTCATTTCATGGAAGAACA
>MDTD01071022.1_pt1 | contig 10130 bp, 8 predicted proteins | sample 811221 | NCBI WGS metagenome assembly MDTD01 (sample SAMN05326646, study PRJNA326480) | marine metagenome | isolation source: seawater | place: Pacific Ocean: South West | collected 2011
ATTCAAAATTTATTAACGGACTAAGCAAATCAGGTATCAAGTTAGATAGAAAGATTTTAGCAGAAATAGCTTACGAAAATCCTCAAGCCTTCAAAACAATAGTCAAAAAAGCTCAAGCAGCATTAAATTAATCTTTCTATTGTTTTTCTATTCTTAACAAATATTCTATAAAAATGTCTGAAATTGAAAAAATTAAATCAGAATATCTGGATAAATTAAATAATTGCACTAGCACCGATAATTTAAGTCAAATTAAGAATGAACTATTTGGAAAAAGTGGAGTAATTACAAATCAATTCAAACTGATTAGTTCTAAATCTGAAAATGAAAAAAAAAAATTTGCCTCTGAATTAAATGAAGCTAAAAATATACTGCAAGAAAAATTAAATCACGAAGCTAAAAAAATAGAAATTCAAGAAATAAATAAGAAATTATCAAGTGAGAAAGTTGATGTAACTTTACCTGAACGTCCATTTAAAAAAGGAAAAATCCATCCAGTATCTCAAGTGATAGATGAAATAAGTTCAATTTTTTCGGAAATAGGTTTTAGTGTGGCAGAGGGTCCCGATGTAGAAAATGAATATAACAATTTTACTGCGCTTAACACTCCATCAAATCATCCTGCCCGTGATATGCACGATACTTTTTACGTTAGTGAGGACAAAAATTATTTATTGAGAACACATACTTCCCCAGTTCAAATTAGAACCATGCTTAAAGGTAAGCCACCGTTTAAAATAATTGCCCCAGGAAGAACCTATAGATGTGACAGCGATCAAACACACACTCCAATGTTTCATCAATTAGAAGGTTTACACATAGATAAAGATATCAATATGGGCCATCTAAAGGGATGTTTGAATTATTTTATCAAAGAGTTTTTTGAGGTAAAGAAATTAAAAATGAGATTTCGACCAAGTCACTTTCCATTTACAGAACCTTCAGCTGAAGTTGACATAGGATACGATCTTAAAAATGGAGAGATTGTAATCGGAGAAGGAAATAAATGGCTAGAAATTCTTGGCTGTGGAATGGTACACCCAAATGTTTTGATAAATTCAAAAGTAGATCCTTCAAAATTTCAGGGATTTGCATTCGGAATAGGTATTGATCGTTTGGCTATGCTAAAATATGGAATTAAAGATTTAAGATCATTTTTTGATTGTAATTATAAATGGTTAAATCATTATGGATTTGACCCAGTAGACGTTCCTACAAATTACAGGGGCCTTAGCAGATGAAATTTACCTTTAATTGGTTAAAAGATCATCTAAATACAAAAAAAACCGAAGTACAAATTATAAATTCTTTAAATAAAATTGGATTAGAAGTCGAAACGGTTCAACCAACTAAAGATGGATTATCAGATTTTGTAATTGCAAAGATTATTAAATCAGAACAGCATCCAAATGCAGATCGATTGAAGGTTTGTGATGTAGATATTGGAAATAAAAATGTCCTAAAAGTTGTTTGTGGCGCTCAGAACGCAAAAGATGGTCTTATAACAATATATGCTCCACCAGGATCAACTATTCCAAAAAATAATATGAAGATAGAAGTATCAAAAATTCGAGGTATTACTTCTTATGGAATGCTTTGTTCAGAAGCAGAATTAAATTTGTCTGGTGACAGTGTGGGAATTATTTCTTTAGAGAATAAGTATAAAAACAAGCTAGGTAAAAGTTATTTTATTTCAAACAAAGAAAATACAATTGAATTATCAATTACACCAAATAGACCAGACTGTTTAGGTGTTCGTGGAATTGCACGTGATTTAGCCGCTGCTGGCATGGGTAAATTAAAACCCCTAAAAAATATAAAAATAAAACAAAATAATAAAAAAATGAATGTGGTTATCAAAAAATCAAAAAATCAGTCATGTTCTATTTTTGGAAGTTGTTTAATCACAAATATTAAGAATCAGGAAAGTCCAAAATGGCTAAAAGATAGGTTAATAGCAGTTGGATTAAGACCTATCTCAGCTGTTGTGGATATTACAAACTTTATAATGTTGGATTTAAATAGACCACTACATTCGTACGATATGGATAAGATAAATAAGAAAATAATTGTCAGAGAGTCAAAAAAAAATGAAACATTAAATGGACTGGATAATAAAAGATATAATTTATCTGATGGTATGTGCGTCATTGCAGATGAAAAAGGTCCATTAGGCCTAGGAGGGATTATTGGTGGCACAAGTACTTCAACAGAAATTGATACAAAAAACATTCTCATTGAGTCAGCATATTTTGACCCTTCATTAACAAGAAAAACATCAAGTATTTTAAATTTAAACACTGATGCGAAATATAGATTTGAAAGAGGAATTGATCCAAACTCAATTGAAATAGGACTACAAAAAGCAGCAGAAATGATTACAGAAATTTGTGGAGGGGAAGTAAGCAAACTTCAAGTTAAGAAAACAAAAAAAATATCAACCAAATATATTAAATTAGATAATAATTATTCTTCTAAGATTTTAGGAATAGATTTAAATATTAAAGAAATTATTAAAATACTAGAGAGTCTTGGGTTTAAGTGTAAAAAAAATAAAAATAATATTATCGTAAATGTGCCAAGTTGGCGGCCGGATATTGCTGGCGAAATAGATTTAGTCGAAGAAATAATTAGAATTAAAGGCCTAGACTCAATAAATTCAATTGAGCCAGAAAAAAATAGAACAAACCCAACTTTAAACAATGAGCAAAAACATTTTCATTTAACACAGAGGTCAATTGCAGAAAAAGGATATCTAGAAGCTATTACATGGTCATTTGCAAATGAAAAAATTAATAATCATTTTTTAGATACAAAAAAATCAAATAAATTAATTAATCCAATAAGTTCAGATTTAGGAGTTTTAAGATCATCAATATTTTCAAGCTTGATTGAAAAAGTGAAAGTTAATATTGATAGAGGAGAAAAAAATATATCTTTATTTGAAATAGGCCCAATTTTTTTAGGTAATAAACCAGGCGAGCAAATTATTACAGCTTGTGCCATTTCAGCTGGATACGCTGTAAATCCAAACTGGAATGAAAAAGGAAGGCTGTTAGATTTATTCGATGTTAAATCTGATTTAATTCATTTAATTAATGATTTGGGTACTGAGAAAGATCAAATTGTAACAGAAACTACAAATTTACCAAATTATTATCATCCAGGAAAAAGTGGTAACGTCTCTTTTTCTAATAATTCTAATAATCATTTTGCATCATTTGGAGAATTGCACCCTAATATTATTAATAAACTAGAAATTAAAACAAATTCACTTGTAGGATTTGAAATAAATTTAAATAAATATTTAGAATTAAAAGCAAAGAATCAAATTTTAAAAAATACTTATGAATTTTCAGAATATCAAAAATCAGAAAGAGATTTTGCATTCATTGTTGATAAAAATTTTAAAGCTCAAGAGTTATTAAAACTAATTAAAAATGTAGACTCGTCATTAATTAAAGATATTTCAATTTTTGATTTATATGAGGGAGAAAATATCCCTAGTGGAAAAAAATCTTTAGCTTTTAAGGTAATAATACAGTCTAATGATAGAGCACTTACAGAAAACGATATAAATGGGGTATCTAATAAAATTGTTAAAACAATAGAAGAAAAAACTAGTTCAAAACTAAGATCCTAATGGATAGCATCGATAATATTAGAAATTTTGCTATAATTGCACACATAGATCATGGAAAATCTACCATAGCAGATAGAATCATTCATAAATGTGGAGGTTTAACGGATAGAGAAATGAAGGCTCAAGTTCTTGATTCTATGGACATAGAACGTGAAAGAGGAATAACAATTAAAGCACAAACCGTAAAATTAAGCTATAAGTCTAAAAATGGTAAAGAGTATATTTTAAATATAATTGATACTCCCGGGCACGTGGATTTTAGTTATGAAGTGAGTAGATCACTTTACGCGTGCGAGGGTTCCATACTTATAGTTGATAGTACACAAGGCGTTGAAGCACAAACTCTGGCAAATGTTTACCAGGCCTTGGACATGAATCACGAAATTATTCCAGTTTTAAATAAAATAGATTTACCTGCATCAGATTTAGATAAAACATCAAAACAAATAGAAGATGTAATTGGAATTGAAACTAATAATGCCATTCCTTGTTCGGGTAAAACAGGTGAAGGAATAGAAGACATATTAGAAATGATTGTAAGTCATTTACCAGCACCAAAAGGTCGTAAGGGTAATCCTCTCAAGTGCTTATTAGTTGATAGTTGGTATGACACTTACCTAGGAGTAATTACATTAGTTAGAGTTATTGATGGTAAAATTTTAAAAAATATGAAAATCAAAATGATGTCGACTAACCAAGAATATAATGTTGAAAAAGTGGGAGTATTTACCCCTAAACCAAAAGATATTAAAGAGCTCAACACAGGAGAAATTGGTTTTATTATCACTGGAATTAAAAATCTGTCTGATACAAAAGTTGGAGATACAATTTGTGAAGCAAACAACCCATTAGGTCAAGCTTTGCCTGGCTTTAAGCCTAGTAAACCTGTAGTTTTTTGTGGATTATTTCCAATTGATAGTTCTGATTATCAAAAATTAAAAGATGGACTTGCAAAACTTCAATTAAATGATGCCAGTTTTTCCTATGAAGCAGAGTCATCGTCTGCTTTAGGTCTAGGCTTTAGATGTGGTTTCCTTGGTTTATTACATTTAGAGATAATTACTGAAAGATTAGAAAGAGAGTTTGATATAAACTTAATTACAACAACTCCGGGCGTTGTATACAAGATTTATTTGAATGATAATAAGGTCATTGAATTACAAAATCCTTCAAGTCTTCCAGATCCTACTTTTATCAAATATATAGAAGAACCATGGATCAAGGCTACAATTATCACTCCAGATGAATATTTAGGATCAATAATTAAATTATGTCAAAATAAAAGAGGAATTCAAACTAATTTAAGTTACTCTGGAAATCGAGCAGTGCTAAATTATGAAATACCTCTAAATGAAGTTGTTTTCGATTTTAATGATAGGTTAAAATCAATGACCAGTGGTTACGCTAGTTTTGATTATGAAATTTTAGGACATAAGGAAGGAGATTTAGTAAAATTATCTATTCTTGTTAATACAGAGCCAGTTGATGCTTTAGCGATGATGGTGCATAAAGATTTTGCACAAAATATTGGAAGGGAAGTATGCGAAAAATTAAAAGATTTAATTCCAAGACATAACTTTATGATACCTATACAAGCCGCAATAGGAGGAAAGATTATTGCTAGAGAGACAATTAAAGGTTTTAAAAAAGACGTACTAACAAAGATCCATGGTGGTGGAGCGCTAGATAGAAAAAGAAAGCTTTTAGAAAAGCAAAAAAAAGGCAAAGCTAGAGCAAAACAATTCGGAAAAGTTGAAATTCCACAAGAAGCTTTTATTGGAGTTCTCAAAATAAACAAAGAATAATTATGAAAATATTTGATTGCTTTATGTATTGGGATGAAGATTTAATTCTAGATCTTAGATTTAATATTTTAGACAAATATGTTGATCAATTTGTAATCGTTGAATCTAATAAAACCTGGCAAAATAATCATAAAGATTTAAAATTTGATTTAAATAAGTTTAAAAAATTTAAAAATAAAATTAAATACATTCCTGTTGAAAATATGCCAGATGGGGATAATCCATGGCATAGAGAAAATTTTCAAAGAAATTGTATAAGCCAAGGTCTTTTAGATGCAAATGCAGATGATCTAATAATTGTTTCTGATGTGGATGAAATACCTAATTTGGAGTCAATTAATATTAAAGAGTACATGAATGATAAAAAATACGCGGTATTCAAACAATTAAGTTTTTATTATAAAATAAATATGCAAAACGCTACCCTACCATTTTGGCATGGATCAAGAATTTCTTTTAAAAAATATTTAAAATCACCACAATGGTTAAGGGATATAAAATTTAAAAAAAGACCCTTTTGGAGATTAGATAAAATTCAACACAATAATATAATTGAAAATGGAGGATGGCACTTTTGTAACTTAAAAGATCCCGAAGATTTATTATATAAATATAAAAATATGGCAGAAACATATGATCCTTATATTTTTAAGAATAAAATAAATGAAAAATTTCTCAAACTTGATCAAATTAAAGAGTCAATTGAAAAAGGTCAGAATCTTGTTGGAAAAAAAGAATTTTTTAATAAAATTAATATTGATGAAAAGTTTCCTTCTTATATTAAAAATAATTTAGATAAATTTAAAAAATGGATTGCCTAAATGTTTGATATTAATATGGTAAATAATGAATATCAAAATTCTGAAAAAGTTATAAATGAACTAAAACAAAAATTCCTAAACGCAGAACCATTTCCAAATATAGTAATTAAAAATTTTTTTCAGGACAGTTTTTTAGATAAAATTTTAAACGATTTTCCTGACTTAGAAAAATTTAATGCATCTCATAAATATAATAATCAAAATGAATTAAAATTTGCTAATAATAAATACGACTCTTTTCCAGAATCAATCAAAAATTTATTCGATTTTTTGAACTCAAAAAAATTTTTAAATTTTTTACAAGAAATTTCATCAGTTAAAGAAACTTTAATTTCAGATACACAATTAAACGGGGGTGGATTACATGAAATAAAAAAAGGTGGAATTTTAAAAATACACACTGACTTTAATAAACATCCTACTAATGATCTTGATAGAAGATTAAATTTACTTTTATACCTAAATAAAAATTGGAGTGATCAATATGGAGGTCATCTAGAGCTATGGGATAAAAATATGAAAAAATGTGTAAAAAAAATAAAACCTGATTTTAATACTATGGTTATTTTCAACACTAATGATTTCAGTAACCATGGCCATCCAAATCCATTAAATTGTCCAAATAATATCTCAAGAAAATCTGTAGCAACATATTATTTTTCAGATGGAAGACCCACCTCTGAAATAAATATTAATGTATTTAAAAATAAAACTTATTTTAAAAACAGAGCAGGCTATATCAATGATGTTAGTGAAAAAAATGAAAAATTCAAAAATTTTCTAAGGTCATTCAAGTTTTATCAAAAAATTAAATCCTTTGAAAAAAAATATTTAAGGAAAAAAAAATAGTTCTAATCTAAAAAAAGTTTATTATTAGGATAACAAATTACATTTTCATCAATTCTTAAATATCTATACTTCTTTTCTTTCAATAAAATTAAAACTTTTTCTAAAAAAGTATTATCGATATGAATAAATTCAAAAACAATTAATGGATTTAGATTTGTACTCATCAAGAAATCATATACTATTTTTCCATCATATCCCTCTGCATCAATAAACAATAAATCTAAACTTTTAATTTGATGTTTATTGATCAAATCTTTAATTGATAAAGATTCTATTTTTTCCTTATCTATATGTTTATGTTTAACACCATGTTTAATAAGATGAGATTTACTAAAAGATGATAGTCCATTCACGTGATCATCATAAAAATTTAAGCAATCTTCCTTAACTTTATACAAATAATTAATTTCATTATTAATAGATATTGCCGAGTTTTCAAAAACAACAAAATCAAAATTTTCGTAATTTTTTTTTAATTTTTCAAAATATGTTCCAATTGGTTCAACTAATAAACTTTTAATTTTGTAACTTTTAATAAAGTAATTAATTTCGTCAAATCTTAAACCATCGTTTGCACCAATTTGAATAAGATAATCAATTTTATTATTATTTATATAATTTTCAATTAACTCTTTAAGTTTTATATTTGAATGGCTTGATATACTTCTTGAATTTTTAATTAAATTTTTTTCGACTAGTTTATAATTAAATAGACCTATTATTTTTTTTAAGAATTTCATATATAGTAAAGAACTAATATTTTTTTTGACAAAGCATTTAAAATTTGCACAAGCTAAAAATATTTATAATTAACAAAAATACAATGAATTATAATACATTTATAAAAATTTATTACAAACACAGACTAGCTAAAGCAAGTAGAATTAGATACTTTGTATTACTATTTTTCTTACCTTTAATTTATATTGTGAATAAGTATTTAGATCAAAAAATAGTGGATCTTGATTTATTAGGAGAAAAAAAAGCTGAATTATATAACAAAGATCTTAATTATTTATTTGAATACTTTGGAAGCGACAAAGGAATAAATTTTGTAAACCAATATCAAAAACCATTGAACAGATCAAAAATAAAAATTCAAGGCCACGATTATGGAAAATATTACGATCAGTTTTTTTTCCAATTTAAGGAAAAAAAAATAAATATATTAGAAATCGGAGCTTTTAGAGGAAATGCATCAGCTGCTTTTTATTTTTATTTTCCTCGCTCTAATATCGATAGTTATGATTTATTTCCAGATTTATTTTGCTTTACATCTTCGAGAAATAAAAATTTTTATTTAGATAATAGTTCAGAAAAAATGTTAGAAGAAAAAATAATTAAAAAAGATAAATTATTTGACATTATTATTGAAGATGCTGGTCATTATTATAAGGATCAAATAATTACATTGTTTAAAACTTTTAAAAAACTTAAGTCCTCTGGAATTTATGTTGTTGAAGAATTAGATTTTCCGGACTTTAGAAAAGATATGAATATAAATAATCAACATCCAACACTAAGAGAAATTTTAAATAAAATCAAAAATGGTGAAAATTTTTCATCTGAATTAGTTTCTGATAGTGAAAAAAATTATTTTTTAAAAAACTTTGATAAAATTGAAATCTTAAAAGGTAGTGTTAACGAAATTTGTTTTATTAAAAAAAAATAATGTTAAATCTTTATATTTATTGTGTTACTGACAAACCCATACCCCATTTAGAAAAAAGTAGATATAAAATTTGTGCTGCAAAAAATGGAGAGTTTCCAGAATCATATTTAAGCTGTGGAACTGGAGATAACATTATTCAAAAAGAAAAGCATTATTCAGAACTTACATTTCATTACTGGTTTTGGAAAAATAAACTTAAACTTAATAGTAATGATTGGGTAGGATTTTGTCAGAAAAGAAGATATTGGATTAAATCAGAATCTAAAAATAAAAATATTAATTTTGATAATTTAAACCATCATTTATTATTAGAACCTGAAGCTACATGGAAAAATTACGAGTCAATTATCTGTGAGCCAATCAATGTTTTTGGAGTAAAAAAAATAAAATTAATTAAAAGAGGATGGAAATCTTTAATTAAAGATCCAGAAATTTTTTTTAACACTAAAAAACAGACAATAAAATTACATTTTGATATGCACCATGGATATAACAACTTAGATAAAGCTATAGATTTGTTGGATAAAGAAGACCAAAAAGATTTTAAAGATTATGTCACCTACAAAAACTATTATAATCCGCATTTAATGTTTATTTCAAAAGCATATATAATAGACAAATGGTTCAATTCTTTATTTCCATGGCTTGAAAGATGTGAAAAAATTTTTGGATTTGAAAATTTAGATAAAAAATATGACACAAAGAGACTTTACGCATTTCTTGCAGAAAGATATTTATCATTCTGGTTTAAAAAATATACAAATTACAAAGAACATCCTTGGAGATTTATAAATATTTAGGAGAGATGGCCGAGTGGTTTAAGGCGCACGCTTGGAAAGCGTGTTAAGGGGAAACTCTTTCGTGGGTTCGAATCCCACTCTCTCCGCCATTTTTACAAGATCAGATCAAGAAGCTATAATGAGATTTAAATATTTTAAGATACAAAATTTTAATATAATTATAATCCTTTATACATTATCATTAAAACAATCTAATTTGATCTATTATTCAATAATACCATAGCAAAATAGAGTAAAGTAAAAATAGAAAACTCGATAAATTTCAAAAAAATGTGATATAATAATTTTTTTCCAAAAAATAAAAATGACAAAAAATAGTAATTATCAAGCAGACTCAATAAAGGTTCTTAAAGGACTTGAGGCCGTAAGAAAAAGACCAGGCATGTATATAGGGGACACTGATGATGGTACAGGTCTGCATCACATGGTCTACGAAGTTGTCGACAACTCTATTGATGAAGCTTTAGCAGGTCACTGTAAAAATATTTCAGTAGATATTAATCAAGATGGATCTGTAACAGTTAAAGATGATGGAAGGGG
>MDTD01137424.1_pt1 | contig 10130 bp, 6 predicted proteins | sample 811221 | NCBI WGS metagenome assembly MDTD01 (sample SAMN05326646, study PRJNA326480) | marine metagenome | isolation source: seawater | place: Pacific Ocean: South West | collected 2011
CCACCGCGCGACTGCTTAAAGCTGTTGAAAATCCGTACGTCACGATCATGGGGCATCCCACAGGTCGGCTAATCAATCGTCGCGAAGGTTTGAGCCCGGACATGGGTAAGCTCATTGATGCTGCCAAGGAACGCGGGATCGCACTTGAGATCAATGCCAACCATTGGCGTTTGGACTTGCGCGATTCACATGCACGCCTGGCGATTGAGTCCGGCGTGATGCTAGCCATCGACACCGACGCACACGGCCCCGGTGATATGGATGAACTCAAGTACGGCATTCTCACCGCCCGACGTGCTGGCGTCACTGCCCAAAACGTGATCAACTGCATGAGCCAAACCGCCTTGGCCCAATGGCTCAAGCGTACGCGGTCGTAACATCCACTTTGCTTGATGACTGAATAGCTACACGGATTGACCTTCACCATCCGTCACTCCCGTGCAGACGGAAGTCCGGTGGAACTTGTAAGTGTCGACAGAATGCCACTGGATTCCCGCCTGCGCGGGAATGACGTCATGAAAGTCGGAGATGTCGTGTAAAAACTGACATACCTCACTGCGGCAGATTGGTGGTTTCGTCAATCTCTTCCGGACCGAGGATTTCGTCGACGACTTTGCGGACATGCTCCGATGGATCAAACGCATAGGGTTCATCAGTCTCAGGAATCTTCGCGTTGTCTGCCAACTGTTTGCAGATTACCAGTAACGCATCCAACTCATCAGCGGTGAGTTTTTCCTTGAGGGGCGATTGCTGCTCTGACTGTGGCTTGTCGGGATCGACTTGAGCTTTGAGAATGTCGACGATGGGTTCAAGTTCATCAGGTGGAAACTTTTTGGCTATCCCCGCTTCGGTCATGCGGCCAACCTGAATTCTGGCATCACGTTTCTGTTCATCAGTTCGGTCGGAGATGTCAATCTGATGGTTCGCCGCATAGTAAACCGTCCCCACCATCAGGGCAGGTCCCTGGATGAGTTTCTCAACGACATCGCCCAATTCCTGAGCAGCAATGCGCTTGTCCAGAAACGCTTCATAAAGTCGATCGGTCTGATGGATGATGTCCTTTTTCTGCTGCTCGGGTAACGGCAATTCCGTCAAGGCAGCGTGCAGACTCATGTTCACGACGGAGGCGATCATCTTGTCTTTGTAGACCCAGCCGAGCATGACGATCGTGCCAATGAACAGGCCGAACATCACCAACGTAACGAGAATCAAGACAAGCCATCCGCCTGAACTTTTGCGTGGTGGGCCGTCGGGGCGGGGTGTTGGCGGGGTGGGTGATTGGGGTGTCGATGCAGGCTGATTCATGTTGGCTTACTCTTTGTCGTCGTGATCCAGGAAGGTGCTTAAGCCGGGACGGAAGACGACTTTTTCGTCGATGACCACCAGCTTTTCATCCAGGTACATCTGCACAGCATCGGAGAGGACGCGGCCTTCAAGTTGCTGGCCTTTGAGTTTGACTTCGTCGGAACTGTCCTTGCCGACGTTGATGTGAAAGACGTCCTGGAGAATGATGGGCCCCTGGTCGAGTTGTTCGGTGACCAGGTGCGCGGTGCAGCCGGTGACGCGCACGCCCGACTCCCATGCCTGGTGATACGGCTTGGCGCCGGGGAAGTAAGGCAAGAGTGACGGGTGAATGTTGATGATGCGATGCTTGTAGGTTTCCAACACATCGGGCGTGATGACCTGCATGTAACGGGCAAGAACCGCCAGATCGGTGTTGTAATGATTCAGACGCTCAAGCAGCCACTTCATGTGGGCAGGCTTGTCAGTGGAGGGCATGTGTTCAAAAGGAATACCCGCCTTGTCTGCCATGGGTTTGAGATCAGGATGGTTACTGAGTATGCAGACGATATCACCACGGAGTTTACCTGCGTGATCATCACGCAGCAGCTGCTCAAGACAGTGCGGTTCCTTGCTGACTAGGATGGCGACCTTTTTCTGACGACGTTGATCATGCAGCGCGACGCGCACGGTCATCTGAATCTGTTGCCCCAACTCCAAAAGACCAGTGATCAAACCGTCGAGGGTGGCCGACATGTCAGCCAGGTCGACGAGCATGTCCATGATGAACTGCCCGTGGACGACCTGTTGTTCGATGTCTTCAATGTTAACGCCCTGCTCAGCCAGGTAGGTCGCAAAGCGTGCAACGACACCTTTCTGATCCTGCCCGATGACACTGACAACTGCTTTGATCTTGGCCATGATGTTGGTTTCCTGACAATGATAAACAAGGTTGTCATTGTAACGAAAACCGGGGGATGGGGTTTGATAACAAGCTTGATCGCACAATATGCGTATGTCGATGTTGAGCTTCGCTCAATCCCGCGTTGACACAACGCGGCTCGCCTGAGTGAACGCCGTGCGTTGTTTATCAACTTGCACATTGCAGGACGACCACGCCGCCGTGGTGTTCGGTGATGTTGCCATCGGGCATGGTGATGATGCAGGGGACGTTGTCGGGCGTTTGGGCCTTGAGTGTGAATGTACCTTCGATTTGGGTCAGTTCGACTTTCACCGGGCCATGCGGTGTCGGGACGATGCCCTGGGCCTGCTTCTGTCGGCCGAGTTGGGGCTTGATACCGATGGTCGCATAGCCGCGTGCTGCCGGATGCACCCCCAGTACGTGACTGACAAACCAGTATGCCGGCCAACCACTCCATGCATGACAATCACTCCGCCCCGGATTTTCCAGCGTATCCGGGCGTTCGGGCAGTGTCGTCAGATGCAGATCAAGGAACGTCTGCCAACCATCGAGTTTCTCCCAGACGCGGTCGGGCAAGCCAAGCTGACTCATCACACGGGCGAAGTAGAACTGGAAATACATGGTGCAGCGTGCGAATTTTTCATCCGTCTGTGTAAAGAGATTTTCCGTAATGCTCGACAACTGTGATTCGTCAGCCGTCCCCGTCAACACGGCAAGCAGGTTGGCATGTTCGGAAAACTGATCCCGATGTTCACTGTCAGCAAAGAGTCCGCGGTCCGCAGACCACATGTGTTTGCGGATCGCATCACGCAAACTCTGAGCCTGCTGCTGATACTTCACTACCACATGCTCATCGACTTCTGCCACCGGCGCCATCTCGATCATGGCATGCAGCGCATCGAGCAGGAACAGGTTCATCACCGTACTGGGATAAACCGTCGGATCGCCTTCACGTTGGACTTGATGCGAACCACCCCCCTTTTTCCAGAACGGAACCCAGTCGACAAACTGCCACCATTCCAGGGAGGCAAAGAGTCCGTCGTCGTTGTATCGCTGGGTGAACCAGTGAATGACCTGCTGCATGCCGTTGTAGAGTTCTTTGACCAGTTCGGTTTCGCCGATGTGTTGATCGTAAAGCTGAACCGCACGCACCCAGATCAAACTGAATGTCGGGATGAACTGCGGGTGTCGCGAGGGGTAGCGACTCATGGTCAGGCCGAAGTGCTGACGGGAGTGATCCATGTCGGTGAGCAGGCGACGCCAGAGCAGAACATCCCCGCCGACATTGCAGGCAATGAGCGCCTGGATGATCGAGTCCCCGACGTATTGGAGTTGCTCGTAATAGGGACAGTCGGTGAAGTGATCCTGGGCACAGAGTCTTAGCGTATGCCAACTCAAATCCCAGATTTCGTTGGCAAGATCGTTGTCCGTCTGGAACTCAGCCTGCCGAGTTAGCGGGTATGCATGGAAAAGGGAATCGAACTGCGTGATGGTGAGTGGTTCATCCTGAGTATCGACGTAGAGTTCGATGAAACGATAGGTCTGCCAACGCATGGGGGAGTAGAACGCGGTCTTACCACCGGCGATGACGACGTCGCTGTGTCCTTCGATCTGCTGGCCGTCTGCCTGATCGCGGATGCCTTTGTTCCAGTCTTTACTGAAGCCTTCTGCGTAGACCATTTTCAGACTCGCAGCTTTGCCATCGCTGAAGCTGATCTGCGGGTAAGCGGTGGTGAGTTGGCCTTGATCGAAAATCACGCGCACCGAGGTGTTGGCAGGGATCGTCACCGGCTCGCGTTTGTAGATCAGGTTTTCCCAATCTGTTTGCTGCGTGTTCTCCGACGTGCGAGCGATCTGGAAAAACACCTGCTGGCCAAGTTCGGGTTGTGGGATCACGCTGGGGACCAGTAGCCAAGGCGCTGCATAATCGGTCACCGGATCACTGCGACGATACACCGGGAACAGACGATGCACCGGCTGCCAACGTTCATCGTCCAGTGACAGCGTCAACGGGTCCTCGGGCATCTTCGTTAAGTCCACCGATTCGGTGTAGCCCAACGCCCAGTAGTAATAATTGGGTTGCTCGGAGTCCGAGGTCTTGCCCCCACCGATCTGTGGCGAGAAGGTTGGGTCATGCAAGACGTGCCATTTGGATTCACCATTGCCCTTGGTCGACAGGGACACCAGCACATCATCTTGCTCTTCATTGAACACCGCACCGTGAAGCATCATGCCCGCCCGCGCGTGCATTTCATTGATCGGGCCGTTGGAACCAAAACTCAGTACTTCGACAACCAACTGATAGGTGTTGGGGTTGAGTTTGATTTTTCGTTCAAAGCCGAAGCTGTCGTAGTGATAATGATAAAAGTCCCCTGCTGCTGGTCCGACGCCGAGCATCTGGCCGTTGATGTAGAGCTTGTACCGACTGTCTGCTGAGAGATGCAGCTTCAGGTAACCCACCTGATCCAGCGTAAAGTCCAAGCGGAAAAAGCATCGCTCAAACGGCAGGGTCTGCGGTTGTTCCCGCCAAACCCAATGAACGTCCCAGGGACCGGTGTGTGACAGATCAATCATGTAGCTGGCCTTTGATCATGTTGGCTGTGGTGAAAGTGAAAGATTGATGGTAACCAAATGTGATGTGAATGCTAAGACAATCTTGCGCTGGCTGACAAATCGTTGCTTGGTCGTTGGTTCATGCGGGTTTAGGTGTTTTGATTTACAATGCGCCCATGGCTCAGCGCAAAATCGAACAAATGGGCGAGAAGGTCTTCGACGGCAAACGCTTTGACGTGGTCCAGTTGGAGTTAACCAATCGCAATCCGGATGCGGGGACGTATCACAAGCAAATCGTGCTCCATCCCGGGGCGGCGGTGATCCTGCCAATGATCGATGATGATCACGTGGTGATGATCCGTAACGAACGCCACATCGAGGACGAAGCGTTATGGGAACTTCCCGCAGGCACGCTCGAACCACCCGAACCGCCAGACGTCTGCGCAGGACGTGAACTGGTCGAAGAAGCCGGTTACAAGGCCGGGAACATCGCGTTTCTCACCAGGTTCTATTCGTCACCGGGCATCTGCACCGAGATGATGCACTGTTACCTTGCAACGGATCTGACGGCAGTGGGGCAGCAACTTGAACCCAACGAGAAGATTACCGTTAAAGTCATGCCCTTCAATGAGGCGATTGAAATGATACGCGACGGGAAAATCATTGATGGTAAAACCGTCGCAGCCTTGTTGTATTATCAGACGTTTTGCAGATAACCCCCCCCGGAAGTTTCCCGGAAGTTCCCCGGAAACCCCCGAATGCTACCTGGAGTTTTGCGGGGGCACTTTGACCGCCTTGCCACGCCTGCGGTATCTTGCGTTGGCAAAGCAACCGAAGTCAACCATGATGGGTATCACCCACAGGACAGAAACCGATGGGCGTATACGACCGCGACTACACACAGGCAGACAGCCCTTTTGGCCCCTCCAAACGCGTGGGCAATTTTCTGATTCCCGCACCGGGCTGGCTGTCGATGGTGGCGATCCTGATCATCATCAATGTCGCGGTGTTCGTGATTGATGCGATCCTCATTAACTTTGCCAAAATCACCTTCCACGGCATGGCCCCACTTCATGGGATCGGCTACTTCTCATTTGTTACCGCTTTTGAGCACTTCCAGGTCTGGCGTGTACTCTCGTATCAATTCCTGCATGCAGGGGTCAGTCACCTGTTCTGGAACATGCTTGGACTGTTTTTCTTCGGGCCGATGGTCGAAACTTACCTGGGCTCCAAACGGTTCCTGGCCTACTACCTGTTATGCGGTGTGTCGGGCAGCCTGTTTTATGTGTTGATGATGCTGATGCATATCCTGCCGGAGTACAATGGGCAGAGTGGCTATATCCCACTGGTCGGTGCCTCGGCCGGACTCTTTGGCGTGATGGTGGCAGCCGCAAAAATCTCCCCCAATACGCAGGTCCTGTTCATGTTCATCATCCCCATCAAGATGCGCGTGATGATCTGGATGATGGTGGGTGTGGCAGCATTGACCCTGCTCAGCCAAGGCAATAACGCTGGCGGTGAAGCAGCCCACCTGGGCGGCGCGATTCTCGGTTTCTTCCTGATCCGTAAACCGAGCCTGCTGAACTTCGCGGACATGGGAGGCAGTCGTCGCAGTAAACCCACGCTGGCGCAACGCGCTAACCAATGGAAAGCCAACCGCGATCAGAAATCCCAACAGGAACTCGATGAAGAAGTCGATCGCATCCTGGCTAAAGTCAAAGCCTCGGGCATTCAGTCGCTGACCGAGAAGGAAAAGAAGACGCTCAACAAGGCCACCAATCAACAGCGTCGCGGTTGAGTGAGTCTCCATTCCGCCAGTTGATCATGCATCAGCATTAGAGCGTTTCCAGCAATTCATTTTCACGTTTAGGCAGATAAGGGATTAGGGTAAAGACAAGGCGATACCTGAATAACAGGCCTAATCCCAAATCCCTAATCACCAATCCCTTTGAGAAGGTAGTTGAACATGAATTGCTGGAAACGGTCTAATCTGAACTTGCAGCTTTCATCTGATTTTTCATACCCATGCACCATGATCAAACGCATATCGACGCGCGTTTTATTGTCATTGGCGTGGTGCCTTGAACGGCATGATTTCAAGTCAACCGAGCCAGGATGACTCGGCTATATACAGTATCGATCGCCAATCGCTGAGATGACAGATGGAACATGATCGCCTGCCTGTGTGATCCGATCTGTAACAGTCCAACCCAGAACACCGGCTCGACACGGGCCGACTCACCAAGACAATACCCGCTAATCACACTGCAACACACACGTCTATTAGCTCAAAGATCTTCATTCAAACAAGCAGGGTTATTGTTTCAAATCGTTCAAGCATCACCCAATTAAAAACACCCCGATGCATTGAGCACACGGGGTGTTTGTTGATTGTATTGTGATATCTGCGTCATGCGGTGCGGCGATGGTTGCGGCGACGACGCATGATCAGGAGGCTGCCAAAGCCCAACAGGGTCAAGGTGGCCGGTTCGGGAACCACACTATTGGTGGCAGTGAATGAACCAAAGGTAAAGTCATCTGCTACGCCTGAGCTGGCAATCACCAGGTTGATCGACTTGATATCCGTCAGGTCAACACCAGCGGTCAGGAAGTCGGCATAGTCAAAGCTCAGCGTGCCAGCGAAGCCATCGTTCAGATGCTGGATGCTTGAATAGGCATTGCCACCATTGTCCAAGACGCTGACGTGGGCGGTACCTTCACCATTGGCGTCATAGACCACCAGCGAGAAGCTGCCCGTGGTGGTGCCACCGAGCAGGTCAAGATTCAGCGATCCATCCAGGCCGGCACCGTCATAGAGTGAGCCGTAGAAACCGGAGGAACCGGCAATGCCGTCGAAGGCAATCGTGTTGCCAATGACCGGTGAATAGAAAATGTTGATCCCACCGGAGGATGCAACCACCAACGTGTCACGATAACCACCGAGCACACCAGAGTGAAAACCGTCATCGACCGCACTGGTCGTGCCGAAGGTGCTCAGGTCAACACCGGTTGCAAAATCGTCAATCAGAATATCTGCACGGGTCTGCGTCTGTGAAAAACCCAAAACCAATGTCAGAACCAGCAAAAATGGAATGAAGTGCTTTTTCATGGCGTCTCAATCCCCCTTAAAGTTGTTGTTCTCGTCAACAAGATTCCGGTCGGCAAAATCACCCCTGACGCCACCGACCGGTTTCCCTCCTTGTTCGTCCAATAAAAAACTACTGGACTTTATACAGAATAAGTCGAACCATTTAAGCTTCAATGGCAATGCAAGTTAATTGGCAGAAATAGCTGCCAAAGAGTTGGGTTTGTATCGATTGTGACGATTGTCCGCCAAAACAAGGCGTTTAGATGGCATTATCAACCGTTGCCACTGAGCTGGCGGACGGTTTGATCGAAGTTGCGCACGATGTTGAGTAGCAGCACGTAGACCATCACGCTGTAGCCCACTGCCGCCAATGCCGCCCCCATCACGAGGTTCCATCGGCCGGGTATCGGCTCAGCCATCATGCTGTGAACCCGTTCATAAGGATTGATGATCACCAGCATATGCGTCACCGGGCTGAAACTGTTGATGATCGGCCCGACCACCGGGATGTTGGCTGCCGCACTCCAGCCGCAGAACCCAAGCACCATGCTGATTGCAGACAATATGCCCACCGACCAGATCACCGCACCGAGTACGCCCTTGCTTTTGACTGACCAGTTCATGCCGACCATCACACAGAAGCCGACAAACGGCAAAAGCATCAGCAGCAACAACAACGCGGCCTCAATGTTTAGCAACGGGTACGTCGCCGTGGCATTACCGGCACCATAGCTGACCATTGCCTGAGGCCACTGCTGGGCGCGACCGATCCACGTGTACACACTGACCATCGCCAATGTCACCACGGGGACGGTCAACATCATCGTCAAAAAGCTCACCAACCCACGCAGCTTGCCCCAGATGTAAAGCTTGGGCGTCACCGGCGTGGTCAGAATCAAATCCAGCGTCCGGTCTTCCCGTTCACGACTCACGCAACTGGCACTCATGTACAACGCCACCAGGCAGATCACCGCCAACTCCATGATTAACAGCGTTGCCAGAATATTGCGGAACACTTCATGCTGAGGCAGGTTCCGACCACCGGCGTTGGCGATCGATGGCAGGTTTTTACTGTGATACAACCAGATCAGTAGCGCGCCGGCCAACCAACCAATGAGCACGAACGCCCATTTGCCCAGAATCCCTGCAGCCACTTTGCCACGCGTCGAAGCCTCACGCCAGGCAATGGGATTGAGCCAAACCGTTCGCGGTTGGCGGCGACGCTCGCCCTGACCTTTACCAATGCGGAGTTTCTTTTTGAGTTTGTAGACCCACTGACTCTGCCCCTGCCCGATCATACGCACCCACAGTGAACAGAACGTGAGCATCGACACGCTCAATAAAGTCGTCACCGTCGCAAACACGCCAAACGGGTGACACAGATACAACTTGGCAAGCCCCGAGTAACCCGTCAGTTCATCCGGCGAAGGCGCGTGATAGTTGGCAGCATTCAAGTAGCTTTCAAGCACCAGAATCGGGTGCAGCGGTGTCAGGTAATTCGTGCCATCCGCAACAATCGGGAAGTTCCGCAGCAGTGTCACGTCGATCATGTAACCGGCAACGAGATAACCAGCCACACCGATGACAAAACCCACCACGGCTTTGCGGCCACCAATGCGCATCACTGATAACGTCACCGCCACCGCACCCATGAGTAATGCCGACAACGCTGCCACTGCAAAACTCACGAACACCGCACTGACCGGCACACCGCCGAAGATCAATAACACGGAAAACAAAGGCAATCCGCTAATCAATAATGCCAACACGAAATACAGTCGACCCAGCAGCGAACCAAAGACAATCTGCAGGTTCGATAATGGCGTGGTGAGCATGATGTCAAAGGTTTTGCCCTGCTGCTCCGCCGAGATCGCCCCTGCCATGAACAGCGGTGAAAGCAAGCAGATGAGAATCACCTGCCCGTAAGCGATCTGAGCAAAGACGTGCGCACCGGCTTTGGCCAGCGCGGTCATGGAGATGTCCTGCCCAATCCCACCCCCGGAAGCCAAGGCAAGCATCACGAGCATGACCATGACTTCGATCACGATCACGAGCATCCAGCTGCTGATGAGGGGATGAGCAAAGTCGACAAAGACGAGGCGCAAAAAATCGCCACCCGCCGGGTGCGTCTTGGTTTGCTGATTACCGAAATTGGGCGCGTCAATAACATTGATGTTACCGAAGAAGACACGCGCAAAGCGGTATTTGAAGAAGCGCGGCGTCATCCTGGTCAAGAACAGATGGTTATGGAATATTTTCAAAAAACCCCACAAGCCATGCAACAAC
>MDTD01083331.1_pt1 | contig 10129 bp, 6 predicted proteins | sample 811221 | NCBI WGS metagenome assembly MDTD01 (sample SAMN05326646, study PRJNA326480) | marine metagenome | isolation source: seawater | place: Pacific Ocean: South West | collected 2011
TACAGGTGACGATCAAGGGGCCTTGGTGGGGGAGGTTGTCCGCGCCGTTGACAGTCAGGCCGCTGCACAATTGCTCGATGATCCACTGTGAGGGCCTTTGCAGGTCTTCAACCGCCAGGTCATGGAAGGTGATGACATCCCCGGCGAAGCGCCGTGCCATCGGCAGCAGCAAGCGTCGGAGGGGACGCTGACCGTAACGCAGGCGGAATGCTTCCGCGAACATATTGGCGCTCATCTGGGTGAGTGAAGCCTGCATATGGGGCCTTGTAGTTGGAAAAGCCGTGCCGATCACGGGGCGTTCAAGGGTCACTTTGGGCGCTCGGATTGCTCTGTTGGCGGTATTTTTGCAGTACATCATATTTGGATGAGCACTGCCTGAGCAGAATACTTGCGTAATATATGTAAAAAATTTGGCGAATTTGTCGTCAAGGTTTACAATCGTTTGTTATTCCGCTGACGAATATAATCCCTACCAGCGGAAGCAATTTGTTTATTTTGACCAGTTTTGAGGAGAGAAGTGATGAGACAACCTTCACGTCTATTCACCATTTTGGCACTATTTGCCATTATGGTGGGCATGATGTCATCGGTTAGTGCGCAGAACGATTACACAATGTATGCCGCGGAAAGCTGCGACTACGGTGGTGAAATCCAGTCTATCGAAGCGGTCGATGACCTGACCGTCAAGTTTACACTCTGCTATCCCGATCCGGCATTCCCGTCGAAGGTCGCCTTCTCCGCATTGGGTATCTACCCATCGGAATACCTGGAATCGACTGGTGGCGGTGGTGTGGAACTGTTCCAGAACCCGGTTGGTACCGGCCCTTACATGCTGGAAAACTGGGACCTGGGCAACGAAATCGTCATGACCCGCAACGACAGCTACTGGGGTGACCCGGCTGGCGAACAGACCCTTATCTTCCGTTGGAACAGCGAAGCAGCCGCCCGTCTGGTGGAACTGCAAGCTGGCACCATCGATGGTATGGATAACGTTGGCCCTGGTGACTTCGAAGTCGTCGAGATGGACCCCAACCTGGCCCTGTACGAACGCCCCGGCACCAACATCTTCTACTTCGGCATCAACAACTTCTTTGAGCCGTTCAACGATGTTCGCGTCCGTCAGGCGATTTCTTACGGCATCGACAAGAGCCGTGTCGTAGATAACTTCTACCCGGCTGGCTCGATTGTCGCTAGCCAGTTCATGCCGCCGAGCATCTTCGGTTATACGGAAGAAGTCGAACCCTTCCCGTATGATCCCGATATGGCGCGCAGCCTGCTGGAAGAAGCCGCTGCTGATCTCGGCTTTGAACTGCCGATTGAAACCAGCATCAGCTACCGCGATGTCGTCCGCAGCTACCTGCCGCAGCCCGGCGTTGTCGCCCAGGACCTGCAGGCCCAGCTCGCAGAAATCGGCATCAATGCAGAAATCAACGTCATGGAATCCGGCGCTTTCTTGGATGCGTCTGATGCTGGCGAACTCGAACTCTATCTGCTCGGATGGGGTGCTGACTACCCGGATGCCACCAACTTCCTGGATTTCCACTTCGGTGGTGGCTCCAGCGATCAGTTTGGCGACAAATATCCTGAAATCGTTGATGCGCTGTCACGTGCGGCCCAGTTGGCCGACCCGGAAGCCCGTTACCCGATCTACGTTGAAGCAAACGAACTGATCCGCGATCTGGTCCCGATGGTTCCGATTGCGCATGGTGGTAGCGCGGTTGCCTTCCGTGCCGCTATCGAAGGTGCTCACAGCAGCCCGCTCGGCAACGAAAACATGTCCGTGATGTCCGACCCGGATGATGATGCTCTGGTTTGGATGCAGAACGGTGAGCCGGCTGGCCTGTACTGTGCTGATGAAACCGACGGCGAAGCCCTGCGCGTCTGCGAACAGATCAACGAAGCGCTGCTGGCCTACGAAGTGGCTGGTACCGCCGTTGTTCCGTCCCTGGCGACCGAATGGGAAGCCAGCGAAGACCTGACAGAGTGGACCTTCACCCTGCGCGAAGGCGTCACCTTCCATGATGGTTCCGCATTCGATGCTGCCGATGTGATTGCTTCCTACGCTGTACAGTGGGACGCTGCCAACCCGCTCCATGTGGGCCGTGACGGCAACTTCACCTACTTCCAGGCCTTCTTTGGCGCTTTCTTGAACAACGAGTAGGTCGTTTATCCGTCTTAACACCCAGACTGCCGCGCCTTGTGCGCGGCGGTCTTTTATCCCCACCTGTGCGATTGATGCGCTGGCAACTGTCATCACGAAAATGGCATAACCCTATGTTAGGGTGGGGTAGTTGGCGACAATGCATCGCCGCCTTGTATCGGTTGATGTCTTTTCTATGATGACTGATCTATTGAGAAAGACCCCACATGCTGCGCTTTCTTCTTAAACGCTTCTTGCTCGTTATTCCTGTATTGTTCGGCATCCTGCTGGTGACATTTTTCCTGGCGCGGGCCATCCCTGGCGATCCATGTCGGGCAGTACTGGGCGAACGAGCCACTGACGAAGTCTGTGACGCTTACTTCGAGCGGCAGGGGCTAAATGAACCCGTTCCGGTGCAATTCGCTGTCTATACGCGCAATATCTTGCTCCACGGCGATCTGGGTACCTCGTTGCGCTTCCAGCGGCCCGTCACGGAATTGCTGGCGGAGCGCCTACCCGTCACGATGGAATTGACCTTACTGGCTATTATTTTTGCAGCGGTGGTCGGTGTGCCCTTGGGCATCATCTCGGCCTATCGCCACAACTCCGCGATTGATGTTGGTACCATGATTGGGGCTAATATCGGCGTGTCGATGCCCGTCTTCTGGTTGGGCTTGATGCTCTCCTACATATTCGGCGTGGCCCTGCGCGACACTATGTTTGCGCTGCCGCCATCGGGTCGCTTAACGCCCGGTGCCAACCCCGACCCGTTCTATATGGTCTGGGGCATGTTGGAAGACCCCGATATGGCCAGCAGTTTGCTGGTGTTCATCTCACGTCTGAATATCGTCAATGCGATTTTGACAGGTAACTGGGAATTATTGGGCGACAGTCTGCGCCATCTGATTTTGCCAGCTATTGCCGTGGGTACCATTCCGCTGGCGATTATCGCCCGTATGACGCGCAGCAGCCTGCTGGAAGTGCTTGGACAGGACTTCATTCGTACGGCTCGTGCTAAAGGCGTCCGAGAGCGAACCGTTGTGCTGCGACACGGTGTCAGTAATGCGCTGCTGCCTGTTGTGACGATCATTGGCCTGAATTTTGGCTTCCTCATCAGTGGTGCCGTGCTGACTGAAACCATTTTCGGCTTTACAGGCATCGGCAAGACGCTGTTCGATGGCATTACTGCGCGTGACTATACGCTGGTCCAGGGCGTGACGCTCTCGACCGCGGTCGCTTTTGTTTTCATCAACCTGTTTGTTGATCTCTTGTATGGCTATCTCGATCCGCGCATCCGGTTGAGCTAGACCCATCTCGCAAAACATGATTCCGAAAGAAAGTTTGGTTCTACGTGGCGAATAATACGACTCTCCAACCTGAAAAGCCGAAAGAAACCGCCGTCCTCGAAACGAATGAACGGTCGGATAACCCGTGGTTAGAGGCATGGCGTAACTTGATGCGCAATCGGTCGGCCAGGGCAGGACTGATCATTATTGGCTTTCTGGTCTTTGTACTCATCTTCGCCCCGGTGATTGCGACCCACGATCCGCTGCTCTCCATGATCGGTATCGATGGCGAAGTGCCGCCGCTGCCGCGTAAAGCGCCGTGTATTCCGCTGTTTGGCTGCGAAGAGCCGATGCACATTCTCGGCCTGGATTTGAACGCGCGCGATCTGTTCAGCCGGGTGGTATGGGGTACGCGCCAATCGCTGCCCGTGGGCTTTATTGCCGTATCGATTTCAATTTCTGTGGGCACCTTCCTGGGGTTGGTTGCGGGGTATGCTGGTGGCTGGTTGGATAACCTCATCATGCGCATTATGGATGTCGTGCTGGCGTTCCCGGCGCTGCTGCTGGCGATTGCGATTGTCACGATCCTGGGGCCGGGGTTGATTAATGCCCTCATCGCCATTTCGATTGTGGCGATACCCTCGTATGCGCGGATTGCTCGCGCCAGTACGATTTCGCTCAAAGAGCAAGAGTATGTCACCGCCGAGCGCGCCCTGGGGGCTACACCTGGCCGCATCTTATTCACCCAGATTTTGCCCAACGCCCTGACACCGTTGATTGTTCAGGGGACGCTCGGTGTCGGTACAGCGGTGCTGGATGCTGCGGCGCTGTCGTTCCTGGGCCTGGGCGCACAGCCGCCTACGCCGGAATGGGGCCAGATTTTGAGCGAATCGCGTAATTATGTGTTCACCTCGCCGCATATGGTATTTTTCCCCGGTTTCGCGATTATGCTGACCGTGCTGGGCTTTAACCTGCTCGGTGATGGCATGCGCGACGCCCTCGACCCGCGTTTGAATCGAAATTGATGCAAATTCGTATTGAATGGTAAAGATTTAGCACTTTAGCCATTCGATTCAGGAAATGCATCGTTTCAATGAAAAATCGAATAGTCCTGCTTGTATTTTTGCTGCTGGCTGTGCCGATTGATGCTCAAGTGAGCGTCGAGGCGACGGATTGCGTCGGTGGTTATCTTGATAACTACCAGGCTGAATGCGGTTTTGTCATCTTGCCGGAAGACCGGGCTGAGCCAGATGGGGCAGTCGTGCGCATCGCTTGTGATAGGCGAGCACACCTAAGATCATAACTAAAAACAGCCCGCCTCTAAATGAGACGGGCTGCTCAATTTCTTGCTTAATGAATCGTGATTATTCCTGGATCACTGTCACGGCGCTGGCTTGCTTGCCCTTGCGGCCTTCGGTGATTTCAAACTCTACACGATCGCCTTCGTTCAGGCTACGGAACCCGCTACCCTGAATTTCCGAATAATGAACGAACAGGTCGCTGCCGCTTTCTTGGGTGATGAAACCATAGCCCTTGTCGGCATTGAACCACTTGACAGTACCTTGAACACGATTAGACATTCTGTAACTCCTGTGTTAACAACGGGGTGTTGCGTATAGCCTGTCTTACTCTGATCTATCCCGTCTAACGCAGGAAGTTCATTTCGTACAATGTGATGTCTAACGCTCGATTGCATCACAAAATACACTAGAGCTGGTAGAACACACGATGGCCTTTGGATGCCTACCCACGACATCCATGTGGTGAGGTGTCATCACCTCATAACGAACCACATCGCATGACTACTTTAAGACAAATCGCAAGAAAATGCTATAGGCAAATGGTATTTATTGGCCCAAAACCCCCTGATTGGGCCTTATAAGTAGCCAGCACGGGTCAGAATCTGTATTAAGGCTTGTCGAAAATGGGCTAAAAACGTTGTGTAAACAGTTCGTTACATTTGTATATAAATGGACTCTGTTATCTATTTTAATTTTTCGTAAGGATGTGACATAATGGATTCTAATGAAGCTTAGTAATTATTAGTAGCAAAATTAGTAAGGTTGTTGGTGTTCTAACTTAAAGGATTAATGAAGATGTTCGTTAGTCATCCTGAACAAGCACGGGCCATTATTATGCTTGAACTCATGAACAGCCGCGCCTTTGAGCGCATCCAGCGCGGCGACTTCAAATTTGAAAAAGACATGAAAGACCTCAAGCGACTTTACAAGCAGGCCAAAAAGCTTGAAGCACCCCAGAAGACCCGTACCAGTATTCTGAATAACATGGCTATTTTGAACGCGATGTCGGGCCGTGTGGAAGATGCCAAGCAGCAGTTTGCAAAAATCTACGAACGAGAAGCATCCCAAAATAACATCGATGGCATGGTGTTGATGCTGCTGAACCAGGCGGCGCTTTCCGGGTTGCAAGGCCACCATGAGGATGAGGTTGCACTATACGATCAGGCGATCACGATTTACGAGGCCAGCCCGGAGCGCAAGGTGACGTTATATGGCAATCTCATCGGCAACAAGATGTTAGCGCTGGATGCTTTACAGCAGTATGAAGAGGTGCCAGTCTTGTTTGACCAGATTCGGTTACTGGCCGGGGAATGGATGACTGCCGACGAGGCCCACTACGAAAACATGATGATCATGATCTATGATAGTTTGATTGAAGCGCTCACTCATCTCAAGCGCCTTGATGAAGCCCATATCTACTATGACATAGCTACTGACCTGGCCCATAAGCAGCGTAACCAGATGGGGCTGGCGACGCTGTATTTCACACGGGCGCATCTGGCCCTGGCAGAGTCGGACCCGGAGTTGGCCCGGACTTACTGGCAGCGGGCGATTGACAACGTTGGCTTTAAAGAGATTGAAATCCAGGCAGGGCGCATGTTCCTGTACGAAGCGCGCTATCTGCTGCGCCAAGATGATGTCGAAGAAGCCAGGGACTTCGTCAACCGGGCGCTGGCCATATTTAAGGCGCGCGGCATGGTGGAAGACATTCTGATGGCTCAACAACTGGTGAGCGCATAGCGGGGATAATGTGATGTCATGATCCCTGAGAGGGATACCTAGCATAGCGTTCTTGAGTAGGGGCACAATATATTGTGCCCCTACAGTTTTTTGTGGCAAAAGTACTTTGTGTGGGAAGGTCCGATGATATGGACCAGAATACGATTTAATCTGCTGCGGCTGGCCGACGGCGTTTCTTGGGCAGCTTCATCGGCAGGGTATGGCGACGTTCGCCATCGAACTGGTAGAGCGCATTGGCGACTGCGCCTGCTGTCGGCACCAGGCCGATTTCCCCGACGCCTTTGGCCCCATACGGACCATATTCGTCCGGCACTTCAATGCCGATGACCTGCATCTCTGGCATGTCTTTGGCGCGCAGGATGCCGCATTTGCGCAGCATGGTGCTGGTCGGACGTCCATCCTTCATGACCAGCTCTTCGCTGATAGCATAGCCCAGGCCCATATGGATCGAGCCTTCGATCTGGCCCTCAAACAGGGTCGGGTTGAAGATTTTACCCGCGTCATGGGCGGCAACGATCTTCTCGACCTGACCATCTTCATCCAGCGTGACCAACTGCGTGGCGTAGCTGTAGCTGTAGTGCGTATAGACCTTATCGACTTCTTTGCCCGGTTTAGTCGTCCAATCGACCACCCATTCGCCATCGTAGATGCGCCCGACCAGTTCGTCGATGCTGTGCGACTTGAGGTCTTCCTTGAGTTCCTTGGCAGCAGCGATGACCGCGTTACCCACCAGTGAAGTCGCACGGGAGGCGGTGGTCATACCTGCGCGGGCGTTGGCGGCGGTGTCCACGCGCACGATGATGTGCTCTGCGGGCAGGCCCGTTTCCGTGACCAGGGCTTGCAGGGCCATCGTATTGACGCCCTGGCCCATCTCCGTCCAGCCATGATCGACCACGATACAATCCGGGGCCTTGATGCTGATCTTGACCTGAGCTTCATCGGGCATGCCATTGCCGATGCCGGTGTTCTTCATGCCGGTGGCGATGCCTGCATACTTGGCTTTGTAGAACTCATCTTTGACAGCCAGCAGGGTGGCACGCACGCCTGCGCCACTTTCGATGATCTGGCCTGTTGAGGTTTTGTTGCCATTGTCGATGGCGTTGTCATAACGGAATTGCCAGCGATCAAAGCTGCCTTGCTCGCACAGGTCGTCGATGCAGCTTTCCAGGCCGAACACGGCTTGATTGACACCGAAGCCGCGCATGGCACCGCAGGGCAGGTTGTTGGTGTAGACCGCCGTGCTTTCGACATCGGTCACGGGGAAGGTGTAGCCGCCTGTCGCGTGTCCGGCGCTGCGTTCCAGCACCTTCATACCGACTGAGGCGTAGGCCCCGGTATCGCCCACAAAAACCGCCTTGCAGAATGTCAGCTTGCCGTTTTCGTCGCAGCCCAGTTCGTATTCCATCCAGATGGGATGGCGCTTGGGGTGCATGACAATCGATTCGTCGCGGGTCAGTTTGACCTTAACGGGTTTGCCGATGATGGCAGCAGCAACCGCCGCATGCCCCTGAACCGTCAAATCTTCTTTACCGCCGAAGCCGCCGCCGTTGGGCACCTGCACCACGCGCACTTTGTCTTGTGCTAGGCCGAGCAGCTTGGCGACCTGGACGCGATCTTCAAAGACGCCCTGACCCTGGGAATACACTGTATAGCCGTCTTCTTCCGGTAGGGCGATGCACGCTTCCGGCTCCATAAAGCCATGTTCGATCATCTGTGTCTGGAAAACGCCCGTGGCCGTATAAGCGGAACTGCTGCGAGCTTCTTCTACAGAGCCACGCTTGGCAATCGTCTTGGACAGCACATTGCCGCCCTCATGCACCGACGGACTATCGGCTTGCATGGCGGCGTGCATATCGGTGACGGGTGGCAGCACCTCGTATTCGACGTCGATCAGGGCCGTGGCTTCCCGCGCGATTTTTTCGCTTTCCGCGACCACGCAGGCCAGCACATCACCGACATAGCGCGTGGTTTCGCCTTCAGCCACCATCAGCGGCCAATCCTGCTTGATGAGGCCAATATGACGGTCGCCGGGGACATCCGCTGCTTGAATGATGCGAATGACGCCTGGGTGGGCCTGGGCCGCGCTGATGTTAATCGACTTAACGACCGCACGCGGATGGTCGCTGAAGCGCAGCGCCCCATAAACCATGTTGTCAAAGCTCATGTCGTCCACGTATTGATGCTGACCAAGCACCAGATCATGGGCTTTGTATTTGGGTTGGCGTGAGCCAACTGTACCCGGTACGGTCGGCATAGGCACGGTTTCTTCGTTATAGATGGCCTCCGCGGCGCACTCGATGGCATCGACGATCTTCTTGTAGCCGGTGCAGCGGCACAGGTGCGGCGTCAGCACCTTCTCGATGTCATCGCGCGAGGGGGTCGGGTTGACGTTAATCAGGTTGTTGGCCTGCATCACGATACCCGGAATGCAGAAGCCGCACTGGACGCCACCCTTGCTGACGAAGGCATTGGCGAACACTTCCTGACGATATTCACTGAGGCCTTCGGTGGTGGTGACGCTGGTCCCTTCGATCTTGCTCATGGGGGTGACGCACGATAGCAGCGCTTTGTTATCGACCTGGACGGCGCAGCAGCCGCAGGCCGCCTGTGGGGCGCAGCCATCTTTTGCCGAGGTGATGCCTTCTATTTCGCGTAAATAGGTCAGCAGCGGCAGCGACGGATCGCCCGTGTACTCGCGTGGTAGTCCATTCAGTTTAAATTCCATCGTTACAACTCCTAAACCGTCAACTTTCCGGCAGATTGGAATGATGCAGTGAGAACACCATCGTCCTCGACCCCCATCCTCCGTCCTTATCCCGAAAAGGGTAATTTTTGCAAGTCCCCTCTCCTTCGGGGAGGGGATTTAGGGGTGGGGTCTTAACTTTGGCGTGTTTTCGCTACAATTTTATCATTGTCGACATATGTAGATGCGTTAGCAGCCCGAATGGGACTGCTTTATGGCCTCAAGACTAACCCACTCATCAAAACTTGACAAGCAAAAGCACCCTATCTTTGTGCGGGTCGTCGGGTGCGAAAAGGCCTAAATAATGTTATCTTTCACAGACTGGCTCTAACCAAGGGTTAATCTTCTGATTACAGTCGTTGGTAGCCATTTATTAACACATGGGGCATCATCTGCCCGATCCGGGGCAAATACGATGTTCGGCACTTAAGGGAGACCGGATGCAAGCGCAAACACGCCTATCCTGGGGATGGTTGCAGCGGCTAGCGGATTTTTTTCCGGTATTCATCGCGGTTTTACTGGCAGTCATCACCTCGGCGATCCTCCTTATCGCCTTAGAAGCAGATCCCTTCACCGCCTTTAGCGAAATGCTCGGCGGGGCGTTCGGCACGGAAAACGCCTTCGCGGAGACGCTCGTCAAATCTGTTCCGATTATGTTCGTCGCCATTGGCATCACGATTGCCTTCCGGGGTGGCGTGGTCAATATCGGTGGTGAAGGCCAGATGATCGCCGGGGCGCTGTTGGGTGCGGCGGTGACGCTCGGCCTGGGCGAAAGCGTCGGCTGGCTGGTCATTCCGCTGGCCCTGATCGCAGCCTTTATTGGCGGTGGCCTGTATGGTGCCATCGCGGGCTTTCTCAAAGCCTACTTCGATGTGAATGAAATCCTCAGCACGATCATGCTCAATCAGGTGGCTGTGCA
>MDTD01142959.1_pt1 | contig 10129 bp, 9 predicted proteins | sample 811221 | NCBI WGS metagenome assembly MDTD01 (sample SAMN05326646, study PRJNA326480) | marine metagenome | isolation source: seawater | place: Pacific Ocean: South West | collected 2011
TAGTTTTCTTTAATTTTTTTGGATAGGTCTTTAATATTTTTTATATCTTGAAAATCGCATTCATAGATACTATGTTTTTTTTTATTTTTACAATTTTTTAATGTTATTTTAAGTTTTTTCTCTGAGCTTGAAACAAGTATTAAGCTTGCATTCAATCTACTAAGGTATTCAGCTGACATTGCGCCCAGCCCTTGAGAAGCTCCAGTAATTAAAATAATTTTATTTTTAAGATTCATTTCTTTGTTTTAAGATTTAAATAATTTGAGTCGATAAATAAATAATCACCTTTATAATTTGCTTCTTTGAATAATAATTTCCATTCGTTTCTTTTGAGGCAAAGGTTACCACCTAAAGTCCATTTTTCAAAAAGCTTTTTTTCTGTTTCAGTTTTATAAGTTGCAAGAGTAATAAATGAATTTTTAGAAAAATTAGATATTTTTTTTAAGAGTGTTATAGAGTCAGGTATTGTTAGAGTATAAACTACACCTAAACAGATAATTAGATCAAACTGATTTTTTTTATAATTTATATCAATTGGCTTAGTATATTTAATCTTATTTCGTAGCCCTGGTATTGCATTCTTAATTGCGTATCTTGAACTTTCAGTTCCAAAAATATTGTATGTTTTATTAAGATTTTTTAGATCATAAAGAAGAAAACCAAAATCACAATTTATTTGAAGTATTTTTGAATAATCTTTTAATCTATATTCAGTTTTACAATTTATTGCAATTTGCTTCCATCTTCCATCATATTTATAGCCGCCATATCCTGTTGATTTAGACCCGTTATAAAAATCTTTGTCCCTATATGATGCAATAATAGTATCTTTAAAAGTTCTAAAGTTTTCTTTTAAATATCTAGGTTTTGAAGGTTGAGGATAATTTTTAAGAATATTTTTCATTTATTTTATTAATTAGAATTTTAAACTCATTAGCAGAAGAGATGATATATTTCGCCTCTTTAAAATTTGTTTTGTGTAAAGTATTTGTTATAGCTACAGAGCATATACCTGCATTATTAGCAGATTTTATTCCCAGTGGAGCATTTTCAAGAACAATACATTGTTTTTTTTTTAATTTTGATTTTTTTAGTGCTAATAAGTAAGGATCAGGATAAGGCTTACCCCTGGTGCAATCATCGCCAGTAATTATAGAGTTAAATAAATTTAAGAAATTTTTTGGCAAAGTATTTAGAACTCTTTTTTTAGATCCTGCAGTAACAATAGATGTATATACATTATTTTTCTTTAAGTATTTTAAAAGATTAATAACTCCAGGATAAAAGGTGCTTTTATTATTTTTAATATAAAAATTATTTTTTTTTTCAATCAATTTTGCAATTAATTTAACATTAAAGTTTTTATTATTCTCTTTAAAAAATTCTTTAAGTAATTGATTTAACTTTGTTCCTTCTTTTTTATAAAAATCAGTTTTGTTAATTATAACATCTTGTTTTAGAAGAACAGTTTTCCAACCAAGATAGTGAAAATACATAGATCGAATTAAAGTGCCATCTAGATCAAAAAAAACCCCTTTAATCATTAAATTTTTTTAATATTTGCCTCATCCAGTCACCTAAATATTTATAATGTGGAGAAGAAATAATACCCTGATCTTCAACACATCCATCAGGAGAGTACACAGCACCGGCGTTATTTATATCATCTTTTAAGCTGTAATATCCTGAAATTTTTTTATTTTTAACTACTCCAGCAGAAATCAATAATTGGGCACCATGACATATTGATCCTATTAATATCTTTTTATCATAGAAATTTTTAATAATATTTAAGATTGTTTGATCTTGTCTTAAATATTCCATTGCCTTTGCTCCCCCAGGAAGAATTAACAAATTATAATTGTCTATATTAACATCGTTAGGGGACAAAACAGGGTGTTCTTTGTTTGGAGGTATTCTTGTTTTCAAAATACCTTCAACTGGATTACCACCTAACAAAGCTACGTCTACTGAAAAATTATCTTCTAATAATCTGTAAAATGGATAAATGAACTCATGATCTTGAACTAAATTACCAGAAAGAATAAGTGCGTTTTTCATTTATTTGTTTGTTATATAGTATTCAAATGAACTTTCATCAATTTCTTTTTTATCTAAAAAAGGATACATATCTTCAAAGGTAGTTGGAATTGATTTACCTTGCTCATTTCTTCTATTAATAGCCTTTGGCATTTGCTCTTGTGAATTATCCATAAATATTTCACAAATAAGAGTTTTTTTATAAGCTAATATTTTAGGCAGTTTTGTAATTATTTCTTTATTTTTATTAAGTGAAAAATATTTTATTCCATGTGCTTCCGATATTTTTTGATAATTAGGAAAGGATAAACCACTTTTTGAGTCAGAACCCATAATTCTACTTTTAAAGCCTAATTCTTGAGTCTGCCTAATTGTCAAATAGCCTCCGTTATTAAATATAAAAATTTTGATAGGTAATTTGTGATGCATTACTGTTGCCAGTTCCTGAATGTTCATTTGTAAACCACCATCTCCAGTTAAACATATAATATTCTTTTTTCTATCAGCAAAAGATGCGCCTACTGCAGCAGGAAGGCCCCATCCCATTGGAGCGTGACCAGAGTTAGTATATAATTTTTGATTTTTTTTGACTTTAAATGTCTGGTGAGTACCAACAAATGATAAACCCATATCAGTTACAATTGTAGATTTTGAAGTCAATAGGCTAGATAAGCTATCTACAAAGTAATATGAATTAACTGATTTGTTATGTTTTTTGAAATCATTTAAAACAATTGGATATTTTTGTCTTATATATTTACAATAATTTATCCAATCTTTATTGATATTTAATTTACCTAAATACATTTTTAATTTTTTTATAAATATGTTTGCATCACATTCGATTCTTAAATCAAAATCTAAAGTTTTTTTTCTAATTTCGTTTTTGTCTATATCAACCGTAATTTTAATTGCTTTTCTTGCAAAATCTTTTGAATTATAACCCGTAACCATAAATGGTAATCTGCTACCAATTGACAAAAATAAATCACAATTTTGTACTATAAAGTTTGATCCTCTCTCTGCAAATGCGCCTGGTCTTCCAGCATAATTCTTATTTTGAGATGGTATAGTATCAGATGCATTCCAGGTTAAACAGAACGGTAAAGAATATTTATCAATTAGCTTTTCATACTCTTTTGAGGAATGTGATAATTTTACACCTTGCCCAAGATGAAGAAGTGGTTTTTTAGATTTTAATAGTAAGTTAGCTACTTTTTTAATTTGATTATCTATTTTTTTGGAAGTGAGATTTTTCTTTTTTTTATGAAATTTTGGCAACTTTTTAATCTCAATTATACTTGATTGTATGTTAGCAGGAATATCTATCCACACTGGACCGGGCCTACCATTAATTGACTCAAAGTATGCTTTTTCAAGGTGATAATTAATTGATTTTGGATCCTCAATTAGAACAGCATACTTTGTTATAGGCTTTACTAAACTTATTATATCAATTTCTTGCACGCCCAATTGTCTTAAACCTGTTTTTTTAATTGTTTGATTTAGAAATACTTGTCCTGAAATAAAGATTACTGGAATAGAATCAATCCAGCAACTTGCAACACCAGTAATTGCATTAGTTCCTCCAGGTCCAGTAGTGACAACAGCTGCTCCGATTGCATTTTTTTCCCTTGCATAACTTTCAGCTGCAAAAGAAACAGCTTGTTCATGATGACAAGATATATAATTTACTTTTTTGGATCTTTGTAAACTATCACATAAAAATATTGATCCTCCACCACTAACTGTGAAAATATTATTTAATTTTTTTTTACTTAAAAATTCTACTACATAATCAGAAACTGTGATCATTTATTTTTCATTAAGTTTTTTAATTTATCATTGTTTATAAATGGATACATATCTTCTAATGGTTTTGGATACCAATTTCCATCAAAATCAATAGAAAATCCTAATTTTGGCATCAGCTTATGATTGGGATCAATGTTTACAGATATAATTTCAGATTTAATATTTTGGAATATATTTTTTAATTGTGATTTGTATTTTTTAATATCATAAATATTACGAAGACTGATATTTTTATTATTTTTAATAATTTTGGGTAAAATTTTTTGATTATAATCATCAATTTTAGTTGCAACATACCTATGCCCAAAAAAATCTTTTTGACTACTTCTGAGTGCTATATTTTTAACACCATTTAACAAAAATATTTTAAAAATCATTTTAGAATTAGTAATTTTATGAAAATTTTCAATTATTGATGTGGTGCTATAGTCATCACATATTACAATTACATTTTTAAATGTATTTATGTCATCGACTCCTAAGGATGCTGGTAAAGCAAATCCTTCACTATCTAGACCTGAATTAGTTATTAATCTTTGATTTTTTTTTATTTCAAATCCCTGCATTACATAGTTCATTATTGGGCCACCATCCATAAAAATTATTGAATTAGCAGTTGCAAATTTTGATAAATTTTTAATAAAATTATAAGGGTTTATAAAATTAGTATCTTTATATTTTTCATATTTAAATGACAAGTTTTTTTTAATTTGACTACAGTCTTTAATCCATGAAGTAAATTTATTTATTTTTAAATTATTTTTTAATAAATTATTTATAATAATATCACATGAAGCATTTACTGAGACACTAGGTTTAATTGTTTTTTTTTGAAGTTCATCAATATCTATATCGATAATAATTTTTTTTGCGTTTTGTGCAAAATTAAATTTCTTTCTACCAATTAATGGAATTGATAATCTAGAACCAAAAGTGATTAATAAGTCTGATTTTTGAAGTATTATATTTGAGTATCTATTTCCATAAACTCCTGGTCTACCAAAAAAATATTTATTCTCATTATTAATTAAATCTGTACCTCGTCTACTTGTCATTACTGGTATTTTGAGCTTCTTAACTAACTCTAAAATTTGTTTTTCAGAATTACTTAGCCTAATGCCATACCCGATAAGAATAATAGGCCTCTTTGATTTATTAATTGATTTATGTATTTTTAAAACGATATCATTTACATATTTATAATCACTTATTTCATTAATTTCAGATGGATCAAAATATTTTATATTATTTTCATTTACTGTTTTTCCTAATATATCAATTGGTAAATCAATCCATACTGGTCCAGACCTGCCTTTTTTTGATAAATAAATTCCTTTTTGTAAATGATAATTTAAATCATTAATATTTTTAACTGTAACAGAATACTTAGTAATATTTTTAATTAAATTTATTAAATTTAATGATTTGCTACCTAATTGTCTTAATTTTTTTTGATTTATATGTTCTCTTGTAACTTGGCCCGATAAAACAATTAAAGGTTCTGAGTCTATATAAGCATTGCAAACAGCCTCAATAGCTTTTAGCGAAGAAGTTCCCGACGAAAGAATAAGAAGTGATGGTTTGTGGGTCAATTTTGCATATCCAAGTGCAGCAAAAGATGAAAAATATTCATTATTAAAAACATTATAATTAAAATTTTCTTTTCTTCCTAAGGAGTCTAGTAGATGTAAGTTGCTATCACCAGGGGTTACAAATACTTTGTTAATATTTTCATTTTCTAAAATATTGAATATTAAATCAGAAACTTTAATTATATTATCATTTTGTTTAGTAAGTAAAATAGTTAGGTTTGTAGATATTTTTATTGTACTAATATTTGAATATAAAAAATTTGCGCTAATAGTATCAGCTGGGTTATACCCATCATCATTTACTTTAATTTTACCAGATAATATTGTTAGGAGTGATTTGTTATTCTTTTCTTTTCTTATTATCTTTACTAGCTCATTAAATTTTTTAATTTTTATAAATGATATCGATGAAGAACCAAATTTTTTTGTTAAGTTATGATAAGTATTTTGAGATTTTAAGTTAATGTAATTATAATTATTTGTATTTACACTAAAATGTGAGTCCTTTTCATATCCAATTTTCTCTCTACCATATTTATCCTTTAATCTTAATAAATCATGTTTATTATTTGGAGACTCAATTTCCATAATAACAGCATTTTTGGTTGAAAGATTTTGAGTAGAATGAAAAACTTTTTTGTCTATTTGTATTGCCTCCCCTTTAGTTCGTAGATAATTATTTTTTAAATTTTTACAATAAACTTCACCATTGAGAACTATTAATGAAGTTTTTTTCTGAGGATGGCAATGCATAGAGGTCTGATGTTTTTTTGTAATATGCAGAATCCAAACTGAGACATACTTGTTTTGATATATTAAATATTCATAACCCCATGGCTTTCTGACAATAATTTCTGAATAATTTGTCTTGTCTTTACTAAGTTTTTTTTTGTTAAAAGATAATTTTTTATAAATACTGGTATTTGAATTATTATCTTCAAAATTTATTATATTACTATTCTTCATACTTTTCTTTTATTTTTAAGATCTCCTTAATACATTCTATATTATGTTTAAAAGTATTTAATTTTTCAATTTCTTTTAAACTAATAAAGATAATTTTTTGACCTTCAAAGCAATTAATTTTTGATAGATTATCATAATTATTCCAAAAAATAGATAGGTAATGTTCTTTTTGATTATAATTTATGTTTTTTTTTATAAAAATATTTTTATGCCAATAAATTTTTTTTGGGCTGTAACCTGTCTCTTCCTCAGTTTCTCTTACACAACATTGATAAGGAGTTTCACCTATGTTGCATCTACCGCCAACTGGTCCCCACATATTCGGTGCAGCAATATCTGGATTTTTATCTCGTAATTGCATTAATATATTGTTTTTACTATCAAAAATAAAAAGAACCGAAACAAAATGTTTATAAAGATAATTTATTTGATTTGGTTTAAGCAAATAAATTAATAATTATAAAATTGTTTGATTTTATTAACCATGTACAAAAGTTGATTTTTATTTAAATATTGGTGAACAGGAAGTGTAATAAGTTTTTTTGCTTGTTGCTCTGCTATAGGAAAATCACCTTTTTTGTAACCATTTTTTAATCCTGGCTTTTGTAAATGTAACGGTATTGGATAATGTATTTTAGCTTCAATATTATTTTGAACAAGATATTTAATTAACTTATCTCTTTTCTCACAAATTATCATATACAAAGCAAATGTCTCCATGTAACCTTTTAATCTTTTAGGTAAAATAACTTTTGGTTGTAATATTTTTAAATGCTCATCTAAAAAACTCGCATTTTTGTTTCTTTTTTTAATAACACTATCAATTTTTTTTAAATTTTCGTTTGCAACTATTGCTTGTAATGGCTGTAATCTATAATTTACACCCCAAAAATCAATATTATCTCTATTTATCATTCCATGATTTCTATACTTTCTTATCCAATTTGCAATTTTTGTGTTATTGGTTGCAACAATACCTCCATCACCCATTACATTTAAAGATTTTAATGGATGCATACTAAAAGCATTGACAATTCCAAAAGTACCGGGAGATTTTTTATAGATTGATGCACCAATCCCCATACAAGCATCTTCAATCACATGAATTTTATATTTATTAGCAATCTTTATAATATTTTTCATTAGTGGTGATGCCCCACCCCAATGAACTGGAATTATGGCCTTAGTTCTTTTATTTATTTTTTTTTCGATTTGAGATGTATTGATCTGATATCTATCATCAGAGTCTACAAAGACTATTTTTGCACCAACAGCATGTATGGCACCCGCCGTTGCGTAAAAAGAATTACAAACTGTTATTACTTCATCACCTTTTTTAATTCCAAGAGATTTAAGACAAAGTATTAGAGCGTCAGTTCCATTATTTGTTCCAAAACAATATTTTGCTTTTATATATTTCTTAAAATTATTTTCAAATTCCTCCATAAAAGTACCTAATGTAAATTCAGAAGACTTAATTAGTTTATCCCATTTAATAGAAATTTTCTTATAATTAGAAAATTCAAAAGGTAGGTAATTGTAGGGTACTTTATTCTTCATAAAATTTATTTATTAATTTACATACATGTTTGATTTGGGATTCTTTTAAATATTGATGATGGGGAAACGAGAGTACTCTACTAGCAATTTTTGTTGCATTTGGAAGTTTAAATTTATTTAATCCTATATTTTTTGAAGCTACATGCAAATGAAGTGGTGTACCGTAGTATATTAATGATTGCACATTTTTGGAATTTAAATACTTATGTAATTTATCTCTATCCTTACATTGCGTTATAAACATTACATATGGATCAAAATTTTCTTTATTTTCTACCGGTAGATTTACTTTGTCAGTTTTTAAATATTTTTTGTAAAGCATGACATTTTTACGTCTTTTTCTAATAATATTTTCTAATCTTGTTAATCGAAATGAAAGTATTTCTGCATTTAATGAATCTAATCTAGAATTTACTCCAAATATTGTGACATTGTCTCTACTTTTTATTCCATGATTTCTATAAAGCTTTATTTTTTCATACAAAGATTTTTTATTTGTAGTAATAAAACCACCATCTCCAAGAGCGTTTAAATTTTTAAGTGGATGAGCTGAAAAAGCTGAAATTGTTCCAAATGTTCCTGCATGTTTATTATTGTAATAAGAGCCCATTCCCTGTGCAGCATCTTCTATAACATGCAAATTATATTTTTTAGCAATTTGTGAGATTTTTTTCATATTGCAAATCTTGCCAGTCCAGTGAACAGGCATAATTGCTTTGGTTCTTGAACTTATTGATTTTTCAATTAAGTTTTCATCTATGTTCAAATCATTTTTAACATCTACTAAAACTGGTTTTGCGCCAACATGAACGATAGCGGCAACTGAAGCTATAAAAGATAATGGAGAAGTGATAACTTCATCTCCTCTACCAATATTAAGAGACCATAAAGCCATCATTAACCCATCTGTTCCAGAGTTTAATCCTAAACAGTACTTAGAGCCTGTATAATTACAAATATTTTCTTCAAAATTTTTGACTTCGTCAGTTAAAACTAGTGTTCCATTCTTTAAAACTTTTTTAAAACATTTTAATAAGTTATTCTTTTCATCCAAATATCTTTTTTTTAAATCTATTAACTCTATTTTTGGAAAATTTTTACTCATCGGAAGCCCAGTTTTCGATAGTTTTAAACTTAAAGTTTTTAAAAATTCTAGATATTTTTTTATTATCAAATGCTCTATAACCGTTATGTGGCATTGGACCAGATCTTTTTCTGAACTCTATTTTAATATTTGGATTAATATTTTTCTGGATAGTTTTAGCAATTTTGTAAAAAGTAATAACTTTACCAGTAACTATATTTATTTTTCCAACAAATGAATTTAAGATTAGTTTTGAAGATATCCTTCCAACATCATCAATATTTATATGATCTCTTCTTTCTTCTCCTTTTCCAAATAATTGAATATTTTGGTTTTTATTAGCTATTTTTAAAAAAGAGTTTGGTCCATAACCGTTATGAGGATCTTCTTTTCCATATACTAATGTAGGTCTTAATATACACAAATTATTAGGAAAATAGTTTTCAAAAATTTTTTCTCTAGTTAAATGCATTAATCCATGTAAAGAATCAGGTTCACAAGGAGAGTCCTCAGTAATTAAACCCTTACTATCCTTATAAACAGCATCTGAGCTTAAATAAGTTAAGTGTCTTAGTTTTTTATTTACAAGAACTTCTATTAAATTTTCAACTATTTTTATATTATAATTAAACATTTTTATATCTTTAACAGGAGCTCTAGCGGCTGCAAGCATAACAGAATCACCATTTCTTATTATTTTATTTAATTTTAGAATACTCTTTTTGTTGTGCAAATTTACTTCTTTTCTAGAAATTTTAATAATTGCAATTTTTTTGCTAATTTTTTTAATAATACTTTTAGCAATGAAGCTATTAGATCCTAATATTATAAGTCTATTAGATTTCTTATTTTTCATAACTTTATACTGCCCTTGCAAAAATAATCAAAACCGTTTTCATTTAAAGACAAATGCGCCAATACTCCAAATGGATCAATAATAAATCTTTTATTCATGTTTAGTTTTAAAGTTTTTAAATTAATATTTTTAAATTCATCCCACTTAGTCATAATTAATAATAAATCACAGTTTTTAATAACTTTTTTAAAAGAATTTTCTCTTTTATAAGAGAGA
>MDTD01072691.1_pt1 | contig 10127 bp, 9 predicted proteins | sample 811221 | NCBI WGS metagenome assembly MDTD01 (sample SAMN05326646, study PRJNA326480) | marine metagenome | isolation source: seawater | place: Pacific Ocean: South West | collected 2011
GGTGCAGCGCCTTGATGATCTTAGTGCAGGTCAAATTAAAATTACTGAATCAAAATTTTATAGAGTCAGCGGTTCAAGCACTCAAGCAAAAGGCATTGAGCCAGATATAGAACTACCCTCTTCATGGGACATTGAGGAAACTGGTGAAAGCGCACTAGATGAATCGCTTCCATGGGATACGATAAGACCAATTAGGCATAGGATTTATAATCTGAATGACGTAGCTATTAAGCTAGCATCTGAGAATCATATTGATAGGCTTATTAATGATCCCAACATGCAATATATTCTTAAAGTTCGTGAAAAGTATGATCAACGCAAAAATAGAAAGGAGCTCTCTTTAAATATTGATGAAAGAAAAAAAGATAAGCTAGATAGAAGATCATGGATTCTGAATGCTGAAAATTCCCGACGAAATCTTTTAAATATCGATACATTTAATACATATGATGATTTGGAGGCATTTAGGGAAAATATTGATTCAGACGAAATATCTCTAGAGAATGATTTTCTTCTAAATGAGTCAAAAAATATTATTATTGATTATTTGAGATTTAGCTCACCATTAATTGCAGCTAATCAAAAGTAATGAGAATCATATCCTTCAACATAAATAGTGTCAGAGCTAGACCTCACCAGCTCGAATTTATTCGTGATCAACTTGATCCTGATGTGATTGGACTCCAAGAAACAAAGGTACATGATGATGAGTTTCCTGTTGAGTTGATTAATGAAATTGGTTATCACTGTGAGTATTGGGGGCAAAAGGGTCATTATGGAGTAGCTTTGCTTAGCAAAAAGAAGCCCTTGGATATTATGAAAGGGTTTGCAAATGATACAGAAGAAGATCAAAAAAGGTTCATTCAAGGAAAATATAAATTTAGAAATAATGATATCTACATACTAAATGGTTATTTCCCTCAAGGTGAAAATAGAAATCATGAATTAAAATTTCCTAAAAAAATTAAGTATTACAACGATTTAAAAAACCATATAACAAAATTACAAAGGCTAACTAAAAACATAGTTGTAATGGGTGACTTCAATGTAGCTCCTGAAAATATAGATATTGGCATAGGCGAAACCAACGCAAAGAGATGGTTGCGTGAGGGAAAATGTGCGTTCTTACCTGAAGAAAGAGAAATGTGGAATTCAATTAAAAATCTTGGTTTCGTAGATAGCTGGAGAAAACAGAATCCTAATGAGAGCTCTATTTTTTCATGGTTCGACTACAGATCAAGGATGTTTGATGATAATCCAAAGAGAGGATTAAGAATTGATCATATCTTGGTATCTAAGACACTCGAAAAATTAATTAAAGCTACTGGAATTGATTATTCAGCTAGAGCTATGGTCAAACCTTCCGATCATTGTCCTATATGGCTTGATTTATAATCACAATCTTTAGTTAAACCAATTATCTTCTTTTCTGAAAAAAATGTTGCAATGCTTCAATCGATTCGGCTTCCAAAAAACCTCCTTCAAATTCAACCTTATGATTAAGAAAAGGTTTCTCAAAAAAATTATCCACTGAGACAATTGCTCCTGTTTTTGGCTCTTTAGCTCCAAAATAAAGTTTCTTAATTCTTGCATCAACGATTGCTTTGGCACACATATGACATGGTTCAAGCGTTGAAAAAATTATGCATCCATTAAGTCTATAGTTATCAAGATAATTGCATGCATTATTAATAGCTATTAATTCTGCATGACAAGTTACTGAATTCTTAAGCAAAGTCTGATTAAATCCCCTACCTATTATTTTATTTTCAAAAACTACGATTGAGCCTACTGGAACTTCATTATTAATGTCAGCTTTCTTTGCCTCATCAATCGCAAATCTCATAAATTTTAAAATTTCAGTTTTTAAGTACATAGAGAATTTATTTTAAAAGGTTTTATAATCAATTCATAAACACATTAATGATATGTCAAAGAAAATTTGTTTTGTAATAGATACATTTGATTTTTTTCTTACGCATCGCTTAGATTTATGTAATGAGCTATCAAAAAAATATAATGTATCTGTTATTACTGATATATCTGGTGATGATATATCCAATCAATTGTTGGCACCCAAAATAAACTTTGTACATGTAAGCAAAAGAAATGGGATTTTTTCTTATATTAGATATTTTTTAGCATTAAAGAAAATTGTATATAAATTGAATCCAAATGTTGCCTTTTTTATTTCAGTTGAAATCTCTTTTACAGGAAGTTTATTAAAAATTTTTTCTCGTAATTATTTCAGTGCTTTTCTATGTTTTACAGGGATGGGTCATAACAATGTTGATACGATCAGATCAAAAATTTTCTTTCATTTAAAAGAAGTAATTTTTAAATTGGTTACAAAAATTAAAAATGTATTTTTTATTTTTCAAAACTCAAGCGACAAAGAGCTTTCAGAAATAAAATTTTTAATACCTAAGAATAAATCATTCCTGATTAGAGGAAATGGGATCAAAGATTTTAAAAATAGATTAGATTTTTTTGAAAAAATAAACTTCTGCTATTCTGGAAGAATTGAAAAAGAAAAAAATATTGAAGAACTTATTCATGCATTTAAAAAAATTCAAGAAGAAAATAATTTCTGTTCAGAACTACATTTATATGGTGATTACACTAAAAATATTAATACGCCCATAGATAAAAATCTATTCACTGAATTCAAAATTTATAACATTTTTATGCATGGGAAGTTAGATCAGATGCAGCTTTTCAAGAAAATGAGTTCGCAAAGTGTTTTTGTAATGCCTTCTAATTCTGAGGGTCTATCCAAAGCAACATTAGAAGCAGGAGCACTAGGATTATCAATTATAGCTAAAGATGCTCCTGGGGTCAGAGATGCAGTTTTTCATGGTAAAAATGGTTATATCTATAAAAATAGCTTATCTACGATCATGGAAGGTATGATTAAAGATAAACATAAAACATTTGAGCTAAGAAAATATTCGCCATTACACATTAGAAAGCATTTTTCTCTAGATGTTATTGCCGCGCAATATATAGCAATTATTGAAAAAGCTAGTTAATCTGCATTTCATCGAAAAGAATCTTATTGACCTTTCTCACGTCAAACTTTTCTTCAGCTATTACTCGGGATTTTTTAGACATTAATAATCGCAACTCATTGTCCATAAGTTTTTGCATTGCCTTAAAAGAAGAAATATGGTCCTTTGGTTTAACTAAAAAACCATTATAATTATCCCTCACAGTTTCTCTGCAGCCCACAGCATCAGTTGTTATTACTGCTCTTCCAATAGCCAAAGCTTCAAGAACTACCCTTGGAGTTCCTTCTTGATAAGAGAGTAATACAAAAACTGACGATTTTGCTATCTCGCTTGCTGGATTAGGACAAAATCCCATATATTCGATCCCATATCTTTCTGGCCAAATATTTTTTATTTCATTTTCATCAATAGAATCGTTATGCTTATCTGGATATCCATAGATTAAGAATCTAGCACTAGGATACAACTCTTTCATCAATTTAGATGCCCGGGCAAATTCAATTAATCCTTTAGACTTCAGCAATCTTGCCATAGTCATAAAAATAGGTTTTGAAGGAGGGATACTAAATGGAAATTTTTTTAAGTTAACGCCTGAGCCATTCACGTGAGCAACTTGTTCCTTACGGACTATTTTTTTATTAACAAAAAATAATGAATCATCAGAATTCTGAAAAAAAACTTTTTTATTATTAGAAAGTGCAACTTTTAGAAGGTAAGTTGTTATAAATTTAATAAGCTTATCCTTAACTGTTAGATCATCAAAGGCATGCCCCAATCCAGTTATCATTGAAAATAGATTATCTTTTTTAGTTATTCTTGCAGCCATTGAAGAGACAATTATAGATTTATGCATGTATGAAAAAATTACATCTGGATTGATTAATCTTAAGGTTTTTTGCAATTTATAAATTGAAAAAATTAAATTTAACAAATTAAATGATTTCCTTTCCAAAGCTAAATAATTAAACTCTATCCCTGCTTGGTGAAGCTCTTCTAAATTATTTTTGCTAATGTCCGGAGCCATAGCTATAACCCTGTAGCCTGCATTTTTTAATTCAACAAATAAATCTTTTCTGAACCAAGCAAAAGTATCGCCACTCCCAGAAATAGCTAAAAAAATTTTTTTACTAGTCATGTCTTTTTATAAAAATATAAAGTATTGATCCCAATAAGAAACCTGGCACTTTTACAATATCTAACATCGCTCCTACAACTCCAGCATAAACAGCATTAATTGTGTTCAGATCATTTTTTGTAAATCCATTCTTTAAAGGGAATATAACTCCCCTATATAAGATCAAGGAAAATACTAATGTAAAAAAATAAATTTTTGTAATATGGGGTATATACAGTATTGAGCTCTCCACCCAGTTGGCTGCAATTGAATTCCATCTAAAGGAAACTAAAAAGAAAAAGATTAAAATTAAAAACTTAACTAGTCCTGATGAAATTCGGTAACTTTTAGATTCAGAGAAGAAATTTAATCTTTTTAAAATTAAAAATTGTATAGAAAAAAAGAAAACAGTTAATAAAAATATTTTTGTTATATGTGGGATATAAAAAAAGCTTTGAGTATTCCAATCAAAAAAACTATTCCATTTGATAACAAGGAAGCTCATTAAAACTAGAAAGGCTGACAGCACAAAATCTTTTATGTTTTCTTGAATTCTGATCATTGATCCATGGAGCTGATAAATAAAAAATTTTTTAGCTGCGCTGAAAAAATTTTTCGGAAGTGAGTTGTAGGTCAAATATGTTTTTGAGGGATAAAACCATTTTCTAGAACGCTTTATCCGTTTTCTCCATTCAAGGTCTGCACCAGCCCTATAACCATTTAAAATCTTATTATTAAAATAAATTTCTTTGAGAATTAAAGTTCCAGGATTTGATTCAAGAGGATTGTTACCAAACGTAGATCTATGAATAGCCTCTTGAAAAGCTGTATGAGATGTATATTTAGTTGAACCAAATATAACTTCATACTTTTTTAAAGTCATTAATTTATGATAATCTTCAAGCCAAGTTTTTGTTGGTTCGGTTCCCAAATCAAGAAAGGCTAGTATTTCGTATTTTGCATAACTAGTTGCAATATTTATAGCTTCTGCAGGGTACTTTTTGCCCTCATTTTTCAATGCATTATTAGCTTTATGATCTCTTTTGAATCTATAAAAAAAAGACATAAGTGTTTGAAGAAACCTGTCAAATTGACGCTCCCTTCCACACCTTACGTAGGTTAATTCAAATTTTGAAGATCCCTTGATTGACAAGGACTTAATATCATCATTTCTAGATGAATCAGCAATGATTACTTGATTTGGTAAAAGAGATTGTTTTTCTAATGCAGAAATTTGCTTAGCAAGTAAATGAGCATCATTAAGAGCAGGAATGATTAATGAAATTTCCAAAAAGATTTTCTCTAAAAAATATGATTTTACTATATATGAAATATCATTGAAATTTTGTTTATTGGGTTAAAATAAATGACTTTATATGAAAAATATTGATAAAAAAGTAGCGGATGACTTTGGTGCTGAATGGGAAAAGTATGACCAATCAGCATTAGATGAAAATCAGCTGAAGATTGCCTGGAATCAATATTTTAAAATTTTTCCTTTTAACAAACTTGTTTCAAATGCTGAAGGTTTTGATATGGGTTGCGGAAGTGGTAGGTGGGCAAAATTTGTTGCTCCCCTCGTTGGAAAACTAAATTGCATTGATCCAAGCGTTAGGGCACTTAACGTTGCAAAAAAGAATCTTTTTGAATTTGAAAATATTTCCTTTATAAATGCATCTGTAAGCGATGACATGTTACCGTTTGAATCTCAAGATTTTGGATATTGCCTTGGGGTACTCCATCATATACCTGATACAAAAAAAGGAATTGAGTCATGTGCAAAAGCACTCAAAAAAGGGGCCCCTTTCCTGTTATATCTTTACTATAATTTTGAAAATAGGTCATTTGTCTTTAAATTTATTTGGAAGATTACAGACTTCATTAGAAAAATTATTTCATCACTACCTTCTAAACTTAAGATGCTAGTTTGTTACTTAATTGCTTTATTTATTTATTATCCCCTCGCAAGAATAAGCCTAATCTTCACTAAATTAAAAATAAATCCAAAATTTATGCCATTATCTGACTATAAAGATAAGAAATTTTATTTTATGAAAACAGATGCACTCGATAGATTTGGAACAAGCCTCGAAAAAAGATTTTCGAGACAGGAAATTACAGAAATGCTTGAAAATGCAGGGTTCGAAAATATTAATTTTTCCAATGAAATGCCATATTGGGTATGTATTTCATCTAAAAAATTCTAGGTTACTTTTCTGAGATAAAAATATAAGGCTAAGAGAAGTAGCCATCCAAAGTTTGATATTAGATTTGTTAAAGATATTAATAGTGAGCCTAGTTTTGCAGGATACTCATTTTTATAAACGATTTGTGTGAAAGAATTCTTATTTGAATACTTAATAATGTTGATAACCTCAGGCCTAGTTTTAAAGATTTCATCTACTAACTTGTATTTATTACTCACAATTTTTTCGAGTTCAAATAATTTGCCTGTTCTTTGATACTCAACATCACTATCCAAGTAATACCATTTATCATCCATTAGGACTGCAGTTGCAAAATGGCCCCCCTCAGGAGAATCAAATAAAACTGACGAATATTCAAATCCATTAGTTGATAGAAGTTCCTGAATAACAAGAGCGCTTTGTGAGCACCATGCAAAAGGTTTAGACAATATTTCATCTGGATTTAAATATCCAGATATATTCTTTTTAAATATTGGTACAGATATATATTTATTCAAAACCCATAGGAACCAATTATCTTGGAAAGTATATTCTTGCAGGCCATGCTTGAATGATTTTCTAGCAAAGTCTTCAATATTATATGGAAGAGAGTATGAAGAACCATCATAGTATGATTTGATAAATGTATTAGCTGCATCAATATTGTCAATCTCAGCAAAAGATTCAATAAACTCATCATTTTCTATGTCATGATTTGGATAAGCAGAATTATTTATCTTGGGCAAATTTGAGTTAAAGTATGGAAAAACATGAGCGTAGATAGTTATTACAAAAAATAACACAAATAAAGATAATAGAAGAAACTCCAAGTGCTTTTTTTTAGTTCTTAACATTTGGGACCCTTAATAGAAAAATAATCTCTGAACCAAAAAAAGACGATAGCGGCTGGAAAAGAAATTCTATAAAATAATTTAATAGTTTGAATTTATTTGCATACGGTAAAGATAGTAAATATCTCTTCTTTTTAACTATCTCAAGGTTATGTATTTTTATTGCTTTCATCAAATCTTTAAGACTATATTCGGTTAGATCAAAACCATATTTAGCTTTAGTTTTTTTCTTTGATAAATTTAACATTAATTTCAAACCAAGATTATCCGTTAAAGAGCTTTGCAAAATTATGTGTGCATCTGGTTTGGATGAGGAAATAATCTCATTAAGAAAATTATTCAAGTTGTCCACATAAGCAATTAAACCTATGCATAGAACCAAATCAAACTTTTTTTCTTCAAGCCTGATTGACTCAATATCTTTGCAAAAAGACTCTATTTTTATATCACCAGTTGTAGTACGAATCTTCTCGGCAGCAATCTTAAGCATTTGCTCAGAAACATCAACCAAGGTTAAATGAGAGGGATCATTTTTCTTTACTACGCTTTGTGTTATTTCCCCAGTACCTGGGCCAACATCTAAGATAGATTTCGCAGAAAAGTCAGAGAACTTAGTAACTATTTTCTTTCTTTTTCTGAAGTTAAAATTTATACCTGATAATGACTTTGTAAATCCATCAGAGTATTTCTCTATATTTGTTTTATAGTTGAAGTACTTCTTGATATTTTTTTTGTTATTCATCTTTACTTAATAATAATCTTAATCCTATTCGTGGATTCCTCTAGTCTTTTTCTTACAAAAATTTTTCTCACTCAATAGCTGAGTAAATATTTTTATTGTCAAAAAAATCTTTACCAAAATACTCAACGCCAGCAATTGTAAAGTGTTGTCTATCACTTGATAGAAGTTCGCCTGCAGCATTAGTAATTGGAAAACAACCATTACTTCCGAAAGTGCTAAAAAAAGAAAAATAATTTTTTTCAGGTATTTTAGATGTATCTCTTAAATCAAAATAAATTTTTTCAGAATTTGGTGCTTGACATAACATTGAACGCTCGCCTGAGTTTAAGCGTGCCAACCAGTTCAAGTTATTACCAAATTGTTTAGTTCCAATAAATATTGCTTTAATTTTCTTCTCTTCTAATGCGCTAATAACATTATTAAGGCAAAATAAATCAAATCCTTCATCATAAACGAACATTATTGATGATATATGTAACTGTTCAAGTTTCTTAATCAACTTAACATCACAAATTGATTTTATTGGGTTTTCAGAATTCTCTAATGTAAATTTAATTTTTGGTTTATGGTATGAAAAAAGATATGCGATGTCGGATGCAAAAGAATCTCCAAGTATATAGATATGTTTATTATTGAGGTCATTATTTAGATTTTTTTTTGCAGTTACTTCATTTAAATTCGCAATCTTGATTTCATGCGTGCTTCTCTCATAACCACCTAAAGGAAAGATTCTCTTTGGGGCACCATTTGATGTATGGAAGTAAAGCCCTATTGAAATAAAAAAAATCATCATGAAAGCTGAATAGCAAAATATCTTAAAAGAAGAAAAAATCTTCTTATTCCTAAAGGGTGTTTCAACATATTTCCAAGTCAAAAAAGCAAGAAATGCTGAAAGCAAAACATAGATATAAGACTCAAAATCAGTGATTATATCTTGCTTATAAATTCTTGCGAATGCGAATATTGGTTGGTGCCATAAGTATAAAGAATAGCTGATTAATCCTATACCAACTAAAATTTTGGTACTCAAAATTTTTGCTGCAAAAGTTCTATTATCTGCATAAAGTATAATTAATACAGAGCCTATAACTGGAACGAGAGTGTACGCACTTGGAAATGGTGTTTCTTCGTTAAAAGCGAATATTGAAAAAATAATGGCGATCAAGCCTAAAAATGCTAAGCCATTATTATTTTTCAACCCTTTTTGATATGCAACAAATGCTGCAATTGATCCTGCAAGGAGCTCCCATGCACGAGATGGAGAATTATAAAAATTCGTATTTGGATTTAGACGCCATCCATATTCACTAAGTGTAAAACTAATTAATGCAATAAAAAAAATTAACCATAAAACCTTACTTTTTCCTAATCGCCAGGCGTATATAAGAAATATTGGGAATATGATGTAATATTGCTCCTCAACTGCAAGACTCCATGTATGCATAAGTGGCTTATATTCTGAAGCTAAATCCCAGTAACCTGATGTCACCATTAGCAAAAAATTATTTGAAAATAAACTTGTACTAACTAAAGATTGACCAAAATTTTCTAAAGCATCTGGTAACATCCACATCCATGCAAATGGAATGCAAACAAGCATAACAAAGAATAGTGCTGGTAAAATTCTTCGTGCACGCCTTTCATAGAAAGCAATTATGCTAATTCTTTTTTCTTCAATATCTTTTATAAGAATTGTTGTGATTAAATAGCCACTGATAACAAAGAAAACATCTACACCAATAAACCCACCACTAAACCAATCAAAGCCTGCATGAAATAAAATGACAGGCAAAACAGCTAAAGCTCTTAAGCCATCAATTTCTGCTCTGTATTTCATATGCAAAATTTTAAACCCAAAAATGAAATCATTGTTGATCAAGGATTTTAATAGGAGGGTTTTTCACTTCTACCTCGATTATTTGGGGTTTTTTTAAGACTATTCCAAGTTAGAAGAACAAGACCTCTAAAACTTTTTTATATAAGATTCTCAAAATGGTATGTCACATTTGAGTCATACGACGATTGAACATGGATCTTAATATTCTTTATAAAATAAATCATAAACTTCTTGCTAATTTCCTTACTTTTTGCATATTCTTTTCAAAGTCAATTCTTTTCATATTAGGAAGTACCGAATAAAATCTTAAATACTTAGTCTTTAGTCCTCCAGATTGAAATATTGATTTTTTCAATCTTCTGTAAGGAATATTATCAAAGAAAGAA
>MDTD01044949.1_pt1 | contig 10126 bp, 10 predicted proteins | sample 811221 | NCBI WGS metagenome assembly MDTD01 (sample SAMN05326646, study PRJNA326480) | marine metagenome | isolation source: seawater | place: Pacific Ocean: South West | collected 2011
AGTTTTTGGAATATTGATTGGTGTACCATTAGGACTTTTTATGGGCTTAAATAGATTTGCTAAAGGTTTCTTTGATCCATTAATTGAACTTTACAGACCAGTACCTCCTTTGGCTTGGGCTCCGCTTATTATTTCAGTTTTAGGAATCGATAATACTGGAAAGGTTTTTTTATTATTCATGGTATCATTGTCCATTATGATTATTTCAGCAAGGGCTGGTGCGTCAGGAACACAATTATCCAAAATTCACGCAGCTCACTCATTGGGCGCATCTAAAAAACAAATATTAAGATATGTAATTTTCCCTAACTCCTTACCTGAAATATTGACAGGAATAAGAGTAGCAGTTGGTATGTGTTGGGGAACTTTGGTAGCAGCTGAATTCTTAGCTGGAACAACTGGTATAGGATTTGTTGAAAATGTTGCTAAAAAATATTTTCAATATGAAGTCATATGGATAACAATATTTATAATGGGTATGCTTGGTTTATTGTTTGATGTTACATTGAGAAAAATAATTGATAAGACAATTCCATGGCGTGGAAAAGGCTAAATTGAAGAATAATATACTTAAAAAAAAAGTTATTAATATTTTTAAAAAATTTGGTTTAAGTAATGATCATGCTTTAATTTCAACTAATGCCTTATTAAATGCAGAGTTAGTTGGAGCTTATGGTCATGGACTTTCAAGATTGAAAATGTACTGTGATAGAATTGAAAAAAAAGTTATTAATCCCAAACCAAAGATAAAGATAAATAAAATTTCACAATCTATTTCAAATATTGATGCTAATAATAGCATAGGATTTGTAGCAGCAGATATTGCTATCAAAAAAGCTATTCAAAATGCAAAAAAAACTGGAATTGGAATGGTTGCAGTAAAAAACAGTAGTCATTATGGCCTTTCAGGATATTACGCGGAGCAAGCAGTTAAAAAAAATTTAATTACAATGATTTATACCAATGCTCCTCCTGCGGTAGCACCACATGGCTCATTGAAAAGTTTATTTGGAACAAATCCAATTTGTTTTGGAGCACCCTCTGGATCAAAAATTCCATTTATTTTAGACACATCTATCTCTTTAATAAACAGAGGAAAATTAAGGGTTGCCGCTAGAAATAATCAAATTATTCCAGAAGGTGTTGCATTGGATAAAAATGGTAATCCTACAAGAGATGCAAAAAAAGCCCTTAAGGGGGTTCAGTTACCTATTGGTGGATTTAGAGGATCTGGATTAGCTTGGATGGTTGACATATTGAGTGGTGTCATTACTGGAGGTAATCATGCTGGTAGAGTTAAAGATCCTTTTGACGATTTTACAGGTCCACAAAATATAGGTCACCTGTTTATAACGTTCAAACCAAATTTATTTGTAAATAATTACAATCAAAGAATTAAAGAGAATATAAGGATAATAAAAAAATTACCAAAAATTAAAGGTGTAAAAGAAATTTTATACCCTGGGCAAAATAAATATAAAAGATTCAAAATTAATAAAAAAAGAGAAATAACTATTCACAACAATATAAAAAAAGATTTAAAATTACTTTTGTCTTATTAAAACATTCCAACTTTCAAAACTTTCTAAAATATAAAAATTTTTATTTATGTAATTATCAACTAAGAATAATTTTTCACTTAATGGATAATCCCATAAATTTTTCTGACCACCATAAATAATTAAATCTACTTTTTTTAAATCATTTATAAATCTTCGTTGGTTAAAAATGGAAGATGCACTCCAAACAAAATAGAATTTTGTACAGCTTTTTTTTCTTAATAAATAATATAAAATTGCATCATTGCTAAATAATTGAATACATTCCAAATTTTTTACTTTTGGTTCTAAAAATTGAACTAATTTTTTTTCTGTATTTGATAAGAATTTATGATCTTCTAAGTTAATATAACTTTGATGTCTCTTTTTAAAAGAGAATAAATTTGATAAATTAATGTTTGAAGATAAGGTCATAAAAAACAATATTATGACATTTAAACTTAATAATTTAACACCTGAAAAATTTTTTATTTTTTTCAATAATAAATATGAAATAAAGATAACAAAGGTTATTAATGGAAAACCAAATGAATTTTTTATATGCGGGCCATCTGACCTTCCCAACGCATACAAGTAACTACCGACAGAAATAATTGTGAAAAAAATTATTAATTTAACGAATTCTTTTGGGTATTTTTTTTTAAAAATTAGATTAATTGAAATCATGATACAAATTAAAATTAATAGTAAAGTCTTTGTTGCTCTAGATGAATTGGCTTGATCAGTAAATGGTGTGGGATGGATTATTCCATGAACGTAATTCATTTCTTTATAAATTAAAAAAGTATTATGTATAAAATAGTTAAATTCTTTCCCCAAAACGAAATATAAAGATATCCAATTTAATACTATAAAAAATATAAAATAAAAAAATTCTTTATTTTTTTTTGTCAAAATCAAATAAAATAAAATTATTAAAATAAGAATGTTGTATACTATACCTCTGTCAACGCCCCATAACATACTAATAACACTAAGTGCAGAAATACAGAAAAGAGAGAATAAAACTTTATTATTTGAAACAACTTGAATAAAAAAAAATATTAATAAAATAATTGGAATTTCTCTATAAGAGATCGCGTCTACATTGCCAATATTATAATCTACTAAAAAAATTATTAAAGCTGAGTTTATTAAAAAGAAAGTTATTTGTTTAGGATTATTTAATTTAGTAAGTTTTGTTAAGTAATATATTAGAGAAACAAAAAGTATCTTAAAAATAAAAATATAAACTACGTCAGCAAATCTAGCTAGTCCGATACTTATATGGTCAAAAAATTTCCAAAAGATAGATGATGAAAGAGTCTCATAAAAAATTCCAACTGTTATATAAGATCCAGACCATAAAGTATTGTCTATAAAATTTTTATAGGCTGAACTTGTTCGTTGTCCTTCATGGTAACTATCTATTGCAAAAGTTGGAAAGTTGGTTGAAAAAAAACCTAAAAATAAAATAAATATTACAAAAAGGTAAAATAAATTTAAATTTATATTTTTCCCAAATATAAATCTATCACTTGTTCCTCCCTTAAAAAAAAATGACAAATCGCTTAAAAAATTTTTGTTTACAAAGTATTTATAAAATAAAATTGTTACAGTTGGAATTATTAGGAAAAGGGAATATCTTAAAATATCATTAAATCCATTATATTTGTTTTTAGAATATTGTCCTATTATACCAGGATCTTGATAACTAATTTCAATTAGATCCCAAGTACTAGAACCTATGAAAACTGAAAATAAAAATAATATTGTAAATAATAATCTTTCTTTTTGAATTTTCATCAATACTGTTTTAAGGTTTATAATGAGTTTATCAATAATTATCCCTGCTTATAACGAGAGAGACCAAGTTGATTTAACTGCTAAAAAACTTAATTCTCTTAAAAAAAAAATAGCTAACATGGAAATAATATTTATTGATGATTTAAGCACTGATGACACATACGTTAAACTTAAGAAATTAACTAATAAATACAAAAAGATAAAAGTATTAAAGAATAAAAAAAAAGGATTGGGTCCAGCTATAGAGTGTGGAATTATGAAATCAAAGAAAGAAAATATTTGTATTTTTATGTGTGATTTATCAGATGATGTAAATGACATTTATAAATATTATAAATGCATTAAAAACGATCCAAAACTTGATGCAGTTTTTGGATCTCGATTTACAAAAAAATCTAAAATTGTAAATTACCCATATTTCAAACTTTTTTTAAATAGATTTGCAAATAATCTTTTAAGAATATTATTTTTATCCGATTATAATGATTACACTAACGCCTTCAAACTTTATAAAAAAAAAACTCTTTTAAAACTTTTTCCTATTATTTCTGAAAATTTTAATGTTTTTCTAGAACTTCCACTAAAAATAATTATAAGAAATTACAATTACAAAATTATTCCGATAAATTGGTTTGGAAGAAAAATTGGTAATTCAAAATTTAAAATTAAGGAAATTGGATCAATGTATGTTTTTACAATGTTTTATTGTTTGCTTGAAAAAATTCTATTAAATAAAAGTAAAAAATGAAAATTTTAGTTACAGGTGGATGTGGTTTTGTTGGTTCAAATATTTGTCTAAACTTAAAACAAGAAGGACATGAAGTGTATTCTTTAGACAACTTATCAAGAAAAAGTTCCAAAATTAATTTTTCTGAATTAAAAAAATCTAAAATTAAAAATTATAAAATTGATATCTCCAAATTTGATAAAATAAGAAAATTAAAAAAATTTGAACTAATAATTGATTGTTGCGCTGAAGCAGCAGTTGAAGTCTCAAAAAAAGATATCGATAGGGTTATAAATACTAATCTCATTGGAACATATAATATTTTGAAAAAAGTAAAAAATGATAATTCAAAACTTATATTTCTGTCTTCTAGTAGAGTAAATTCTATTTCTGAAATTAATAAAATTACAAAATTTAGAAATAATAAAAAAAAATTTTACAGTAAAAAAAAAATAGATGAAAACTTCGAAACGCTAAAGCCAAAATCAATTTATGGTTTCACAAAACATGCCTCTGAAATGTTAATTGAGGAATTTTCATACGCATTCAATATAAAATATTTAATTAACCGATGTGGGGTAATTTCAGGACCAATGCAATTTGGTAATCAAGATCAGGGATTTGTAAGTCTCTGGATTTGGCACCATATGTTCAAAAAAAATTTGAAGTATATTGGTTATAAAGGAACTGGTAATCAAGTTAGGGATGTTTTGCACATTTCGGATTTAATTGATTTAATAAAGATTCAAATTAAACAATTTAATAAAATATTTAATGATACATATTGCATAGGTGGTTCAAGTCAAAATCATATTTCTTTAAAAGAATTGACTAAGATTTGTGAAAAAATCACAGGTAATAAAATTAGTTTTAAAAAAATTAATAAAACATCAATTTATGATATTCCCTTTTTTATTACAGATAATTCGAAAATAACAAAACACTATAAATGGAAACCAAAAAAAAACATTTTAGATATTGTAAAAGATACCCATAAATGGTTACAAATTAATCAAAAAAAATTATTAAAGAATTGATAGATCAACAAAAAAATTAAAGTATATTTATAATATGTTATCGAATAAAGAAATTGTTTGCCCGAACAACCTACTCAATTTTGCACACAAAAAAAAGGGAGTAAGAGCTGGAATAGTTAATGCTGGTAAACCACTGCCAATGCTTTCTGTGCAAGATGCGGTATCAGAAAATTTAATTGAACCTATTTTTATTGGAGATGAAAAGGAAATTTTAAAATGTGCTGAGGATTTAAAGTGGGATATTTCTAATTATGAGATCATTCATGAGCCTGTTGAAAATAACACTGCATCTATTGCTGCTAAACTAGCCAGTGAAAAAAAAATTAGAATTATAGTAAAAGGACACATCCATACCGATGTTTTAATGAAAGAAGTTTTGAAAAGAGAATACAATTTATTAGGAAAAACAAGATTGAGTCATATATGGCATATGACATTGGATAAAGAGGATAACCCTTTAATAATAACAGATGGGGCACTAAATGTTTTGCCAAATGTAAAAACAAAAATGCATATTCTCAAAAATGTGGTCAATTTTTCAAACAGAATAGGAATAAATAAACCAAAAATAGCTATCTTGTCTGCAACAGAAGAAGTGCTGGATAGTGTTCCTAGCTCCAAAGAGGCAGATGAACTGACTAAGTTGGTAAAAAAAGAAAATCTCTCTGCAGATGTCTTTGGACCTCTCGCTTTTGATAATAGTATTTCTAAGAAGTCAGCAACAATTAAAGGGATAAGAAATGAAGTTGCAGGACAAGCAGATGTGTTGTTAGTTCCAAATGTTGAAACAGGCAACGGACTTGTAAAAATGTTAATTTATTTTTGTGGCGCTTGTGCTGCTGGTGTTGTTGTTGGTGGTAAAGTACCAGTTGTAATTACTAGTCGCTCTGATGAATCGCAGTCAAGATTAGCTTCAATAGCTGCAGCTGTTGTTGCTTTGGATTAATTGTTTGATTGCAATCAAATCAAAATTGTCTTAAATAATTCATCAAAATTATGGAAATATAATGCCAATTACATACTTAAAAAAATCGCCAAAGACATCATCAACTGACGACACAAAAACAACCGGTATAGTTCGAGATTTATTAAAAGACATCGAAAAAACCAAAGAACAAGGATGCATAGATTTAACAAAAAAATTTGACAAATATGACGGTGAGATTGTCGTATCAAAAGAAAGAATTGAAGAAATTAAAAAAACTTTAGATCAAAAAACCAAAGACGATATTCAATTTTCCTATGAAAGAGTAAGAAAATTTGCTGAAGCTCAATTAAAAAACTATGGTCAGGATTTTGAGGTTGAACTATCTAACGGTTTATATGCTGGTCAAAAATTAATCCCAGTAAATACTGCTGGGTGTTATATTCCAGGTGGAAGATATGCTCATATAGCTTCAGCAGTTATGAGTGTCACAACAGCAAAAGTTGCTGGTGTAAAAAATATCATTGCTTGCAGCCCTCCTAAAGAAGGTGTGGGTGCCCACCCTACTATAATTTATACAGCTGATCTTTGTGGTGCTGATGTAATTTTAAATTTAGGCGGCGTCCCTGCTATTGCTGCAATGACTAATGGATTGTTTAAAAACCCTCAAGCAGATATTATTGTTGGTCCAGGAAACCAATTCGTAGCTGAAGCAAAAAGAATTTTATTTGGGAAAGTTGGTATTGATTTATTTGCAGGTCCAACTGAAATTGGAATTATTGCTGATGCAAAAGCTGATCCAGAAATAGTAGCAGTTGATTTGGTTGGTCAAGCTGAACATGGTTATAACTCACCTTGTTGGTTATACACAACAAGTAAAGAGCTTGCTGAAAAAGTAATGAAAAGAGTTCCTGAATTAATTGCAGAACTTCCAGATGTACCAAGAACAAATGCTGACGCTGCATGGAGAGATTATGGAGAAGTAATTCTTTGTGATAACGATGAAGAAATGGTTAAAATTAGTGATGAATATGCTCCCGAACACTTAGAAGTTCAAACAGAAAATTTAGAATGGTTCCATGAAAGATTAACTAATTATGGATCTTTGTTTGTTGGAGAAGAAACAACAGTTGCATATGGAGACAAATGTTCAGGTACAAATCATATTTTGCCAACTAAAGGTGCTGGCAGATATACGGGTGGTTTATTTGTAGGAAAATTCATCAAAACTCTAAGTTTTCAAAGAATGACAAAAGATTCTACTAAACTTGTTGGTGCCGCTGCAGCTAGAATATCTAGATATGAGGGTATGGAAGCACATGCGAGAACAGGTGACGTAAGACTTAGAAAATATGGTTTTTCAAATTAATTAGTCTAAAATTTCTTCACCAGTTTCTTTTTTATCTTTGTTTTTTTTATTTATAATTTCTTTATTATTTTTCATATTAATCAAGTCTGCAAACGTATGATTTACATCTCGATGACCAGCTTCATCATCTCTTATAACTCTAACAACATCTTTTAAAGTTGCGTGTAATGGCAAATTCCAATAATTAATTGCAATCTCAGGAGCAGGCTGATCTGGAATAGTTCCAGCCTCAAGTTCATTCAGGTATTCCGTATAACTAATAACTGCTTCTTCTTCGAAATATCCTACTATTCTGTGTGCCGTTCTTTGTGAAATGATATAAATTATTGCATAAGTAATAATAAAAATAAATTGAGCTATCATAATTATAAATCTCTCAATTGCCGTTGGTTTTGCAATATGAATGAAAGTCATTAAATGCATCCTTTCATTTTCAGCTTCTTCTAATAAAGTCTTAATCCAACCCTTATCATCCTCAATCTTTCTTAAGGATTTTAAATGAATTAACATTCCAGCTACCATACCTGGAACTGCAGCTACAGTCTCAAGAACTACTGCTCTATGACCGTATCTTTTTTTAAAAAAAGTATCAGCTAAGAATCTTAAAAACTTTGTAAATGACAAAGCTACCTTGTCACTAAAATTTTTTGGTTCAAAGTGTTTATTTAAGTCACTCATATGAATTAAATAACCACTAATTAAAGAAATTACTATGCGCTAAAATTGTCCTCAAAAAATGTTATTTTTCAAAGCAAAACTAGTGTTTCTCTAATAATATAAACTGTAAGAATTGTCATAAAAGCTATGATAAAGAAGTTTATATATTTCCATAGATTTTCACTTTTAGCATAAATAGAAAAATACTTTGACAAAAAACCTAATCCAAAAAAAAATAAAAAAGATGAAATTGAAGCCCCAGCCCCAAAATAAATCTTTTCATTTAAAAGAAAATTTTTTGAAAAATTTCCTAAAAAAAATACAGTGTCTGAATAAACATGAGCATTTAGATAAGTAAAGCCAAGAGTTTTAAAAAATATTTGTAATTTTGTGATTTCTTTTAATTCAGTATCAAAATTTGTTGTTATTCTTAAAGATTTAATTTTTGAGATTATAAAATAAATTAGGAAAATTATTAAAAGTATATTTAGAACGAACTCTACAAATAAATTAAAATATTGGTGAAAGAAATGGAATAAAAAAATACCTAAAAAAATTAATAAAAAATCTGATATAGAGCAGACTATACAAACTAAAAATATAAATTGTTTTTTTAATCCCTGCTCTATTACAAATATGTTTTGTGCACCTATAGCAAATATTAGGCTTAGACCAGTTAAGAACCCTAATACTAGGTATTCCATCTAAAACTTAGATTATTCTGCGTTAGCAGTTAAAGTCTTAATCTCTAAAATATTTTCGTTGGGATCTTTAACAAAGAAAGTTTCTTGCTCATATTTTGTACCTTTGAATCTTAAATAGGGCTCGTCATAATATTTCGCACCTTTTTCTTTTAATCTTTTTTTGAGAGCATCAAAATCTTTTCTAGATAAATGAACTCCAAAGTGAGGAACTGAAACATTTCCCATGTCAACATCATGTCTTTCGCTATCAAGTTTATGCTCACTTGCATGAAGTGTTAGTTCATTTCCCCAAAAATCAACATCTGCCCACTCCTGTGCAGAATTATCTAATCTACAGCCAAGCGTTTCGCTATAAAATTTCTTTGCTGTTTCTAAATCTCCACATGGAATCGCCAAATGGAAACAATTTGTATTTTTGTACATTTTAACCCTCTTTAAATTGTGTATATGAGTACTATATAAAGTATATACTTTTTTTAATCAACTGTTAGAAAACTCAAAATAATATGAGCGATTTTTTACAATCTATAATTGACCGAGATCCAGCGGCAAAATCAAAGTTAAGTTTGATCTTAACTTATCCAGGAGTTAAAGCAATTTTTTTACATAAAATTGCAAATTTTTTTGCGATAGCTAAATTTGATTTAGTCGCAAGAATTATCTCTCAGTTTTCAAGATTTTTAACAGGAATAGAAATACATCCAAAAGCAAAAATTGGAAAAAATTTATTTATTGATCATGGTATGGGGGTGGTAATTGGAGAAACTTCAGAGATTGGAAATAATGTTACCATCTACCATAATGTTACTCTAGGTGGTATCGCACCAAGTATCAATTCTAATGATCAAAGAAATATAAAAAGACATCCAACTTTAGAAGATAATGTTGTTGTGGGTTCAGGTGCACAAATATTAGGTCCGATTAAAATTGGTAAAAATTCATTAATAGGTTCAAATTCAGTTGTAACTAAGAATGTACCAGAAAAATCTGTTATGGCAGGTATTCCAGCTAAAAAAGTTGGTGATGCTGCTAAAGGATTTAGGCCTTATGCTGTTACAGAAGAAGATAAAGAATAATGAAAAATACTAAAAATAATTTTATCGAGTCAATTGGCAACACACCTTTAATAAGATTAAAGACAGCTTCAGAAATCACTGGATGTAATATTTTTGGTAAAGCTGAATATTTAAACCCTGGTGGCTCAGTAAAAGATAGAGCGGCTCTTGCTTTGATTAAAGATGCACAAGAGAAAAAATTAATATCCGAGGGTGGAATAGTTGTTGAAGGAACTGCAGGTAACACAGGTATAGGATTATGTCTTTTAGGAAATTCTCTTGGTTATAAAACAATAATTGTCATGAAT
>MDTD01058135.1_pt1 | contig 10125 bp, 10 predicted proteins | sample 811221 | NCBI WGS metagenome assembly MDTD01 (sample SAMN05326646, study PRJNA326480) | marine metagenome | isolation source: seawater | place: Pacific Ocean: South West | collected 2011
CAGCTCAGGCAAAAATTGATGATTAAAAATCCAAGAGCCATGAAGTTTGTACATGTAGGAAAGGGTATTTTTCTTGATAGATTCTCAAAGGGTGTTAATCGTAATACATTTAAGAAATACCGACGTGAATTGGAGGAAATTGGCATTGAGTTTATCATTCATGAAAAGCCAAAAGAAATTTTTCCAAATATATGGACCACTGGAGTGGTTCCTCGCATTCATAATGAAAAAAATTGGTCTGGTTTTAGAGAAATAGTGATAAATGGTGAAACAGTAGAAGATAATATTCCTGAGGATCAATCTCTGGCAATAGTAACCAAAAAAGGATTAGTTCTTGTTTCAGGATGCGGTCACGCTGGAATCGTAAATACGCTAGAACATGTTTCCAGTATTCATGGTAAGAATTCTAAAATAGTAGCTGCGCTTGGTGGATTTCATTTGTTTAACAAGACCAATAGGGATATTAGCTGGACTGCTAAACATATGCGAAAGCATGGGGTTGAGTATTTTTTAGGTGCACATTGTACAGGTATTGATGCTGTATATCAGATCCGCAAACACAACAAAATGAAAAGAGAGAATTGTTCGGTTTCTGCTGTGGGTTCGTATTATGATTTAGACGAGGGTATGTTCTCAGGTTTAATATCTAAATAATTTGTAGATAAAGCATTAAAGATTTAGTTTTTTAAGTGATTCAGCTCTGTTAATTAGAATCATATGTGGAACAGTAAGCGATCCTAAGAGAACTATTACATTATAAAGCACTTCTTCATTCATTCCTTTCAGAAATCCTGGATAAGGCAACATTTCGAATCTTAATTGAAAAAATACAACAAGGATGCTTATACTTGTTATTAAAATTAATCCTATCATGCTATCGTTATTAATATTTGACCTCCATTCTTTAAAATGATGTACGCTATGAAGACCAGCAAAGTATGCTGCAAAACCGTAAAAAATACTTGAAAATAAACAGGTGATTAGATAAACACAGATTAGTAAGCTTTTTAATAGCATATTTCTACGAGAAGAAAAACAAAATATCAATGATAAAAAGATAATTCCCATAAGATAACCACTGTTAAGAGTTATCAGATTATTTAAAAAAATATTTAAAAACCATTCTGCATTATTGATATCAACTATAAGTGGAATACAAATAATCATTGATCCCCAGCCCAGTTTTGAAATTTGAGACTCATCTTTAAAATCGGAATCACCAAAATGGAAAGCCGAGTAGATCAAAAAAATTACAAATATAATTTCTGGGAAAAGAAAAAAAAGAATGTAAAAAACAGCAGCAATGAATAGATAAATTATGAGCGATGTAATAAAAATTTTTGTTTTGAATATATTTTTAAGTATGAAAAAATCTAAAGCACCATGTGGAAGACCACCTATTAATAAGATTGTAGCAAATATGAACACACTTAATTCAGCGTCATTAGAAAAAAACTGCTCTAATAATATCATCGCAAAACAAAGCGAAAGATAGATTTTATATTTAAATATATAGATCATGGTTTTTCCTGAGTAAATTGATCACAATTAAATGATTCTAAGCTTTTTGGCATTTTGGACAATAATAAATTCGTCTACTAGATGCTTGGTCTTTTAAAATAATATCTTTACATATATAACAATGCTGGCCTTTTCTTGCAAAAACCATAAATCTTCTATTTTTAACAGTCTTATCAAGTTTTTTTAGCATTAGGTCATCGTAAAAAATCGTTTTTCCTTTTTGCTCATATGCGCGCATTGAAACATCTTTGATATTTTTTGCGAGCAATCTATTCTGATCCACATCAAGAATGCTAGATTTATCATCATACATGCATTTTGAATAGAATAAAATTTCACTTCTTAAGTAATTGCCTAAGCCCGAAATAAAAGCTTGGCTTAAAAGTAAACCTGAAAATTGTCTATTTTTAAATTTATTACTTGTTAATCTTTCGTAGATAAGGTCAGCTGTAGTTGAACTATCCAAAACATCGGGACCCAAGTTTTTTATGTATGGATGTTTATTCTCATCAATGGTTTTGTATGCAGATATATCCGTAGCTGACCAAAGCCTAATGGCTTTTTTTTCTGTACAAAACTCTATTCTCAATGATCGATTATGATGAATTTTGGTATTAAGTTTATTTGAAGTCCATCGACCGTAAAGCTGGTTATGTGTAATAATTGAATAATCATTATTTAGTCTAATGACAACAGCCTTACCTTTTGAAAGAACTTCTTTTACTGATAACCCGCTAGTTGGAATTGAATCAAGAGATTGGTGATAAAATTTAGTAGATATTATTTTTTTATTCACAAGGTCTCTTTTAATAGTGTCAACCATTCTTTTTGTTTCAGGTCCTTCAGGCATTGTATAAATTACAGCGAATATTAAAGAGTAAAATTAAAGAATTTTCATTTATTACTTTATTTAGTATGACTAACAAACTAAAAATTAAAAATTTTTCAGAAGAAGACATTGATCGAATAATTCAAATGGCATGGGAAGACAGAACTACTTTTGATGTGATCGAAAAACAATTTGGTATAAATCAAGATGGCGTAATTAAAATTATGCGAAAAAATTTGAAGAGAAGATCATTTGAGATATGGAGGAAAAGAACCTCAGGTAGAAAAACAAAGCATAAATCCCTTGGAAATATTAAGCTTCCAAGATTCAAGTCAAGCGATCAAAAATAATAATTTATTAATTGTAATTAATTAGATGAAAAATGTCGTTCTCATTCTATTTTTACTGTTATTTTTCTCTTGTCAGGATAACAAAGAAATTGAATCTGAGAATTTTCAACCTACAATTAATTGGAACCTTAACGATGTTGACGCCATCAATATCAATGAGAATGAGCTCAAATCTAGCTTAGAAAAAATTATATATTTAGATGATTTAAGAAGTATTGGCATCATATATAATAATCAATTGATTTTTGAGCATTATAACATTGGCGATACTACAAGCAAGTTTCCTGTATACTCTATAACTAAAAGTGTTTTATCTGCTATTTTCGGTCAACTCATCGATCAGAACATTATTGAAAATGAATATGACAAAATTGATAAATATCTTGATTTAATAAGGATTAAAGACCCAGAAATTAAAACCCAAATAAAAATAGATAATCTTCTTACAATGAATTCAGGTATTCAAGATGACACTAACTACATAATTCGCAACGATCCTATTAGCTATATTCTAGATAAGGATCTTCTGTATCAACCCGGACTTGGTTGGAATTATAGCTCTGCCGGTACACATGTTCTTTCAGCTGTTTTTAGCGAAATTACAAATCAAAATGCCGAAGATTATGCCAAAGAATACCTTTTTGGACCACTTGGAATAACAGATTTTTATTGGCAAGCTGATCTTAATGGTTTAAGTAATGGGGGCTGGGGTTTATCATTGAGATTAAGAGATATGTTAAAATTTGGAAATCTTTATGTGAATAAAGGTAAATGGGATGACAGTCAGTTGATTTCAAGGAGATGGATAGAAAAATCAACCAGTAAAATATCTACCTTTAGGAGTGGAAGTGGAGCCTGGAGTTATTTACCTGACAATGAGTCTGGTTATGGATATTTATGGTGGGTAAATTCTATTGCCAATAAAAATGTTTTTTCAGCACTTGGCTACGGGGGGCAATATATTATACTGGATGATGCGCGTAAATTAGTTATTGCTATTGCTTCAAGAGAGTCTTCAACACGAAATTATCGTCAAAGGATTAGTAATCTTGTATTTAACGAATTAATAACTATTTTCCCTAAGATAGATACATAAATATTAATCAAAAATAATTATTTATTTATTAAATAGACGGCACTTGTAGAGAATAATCCGCCAATAATTGTACTATATGCAATTGATTCGCCCAGAAATATTGAAGCAGATAAAACTGCTGAAAAAGGAACTATAAACATAAATGATGAGGCCTTATCAGATCCGAGCCTCATCGTTGTAATAAAATAAGCAGTAGTTCCCAGCCCTAAAGCTATAACAGATATTAAAATAAAATTAAACCAGAATAGGAAATCGTATTGAAAAATAGCAGTAGCAGATTCTAGCGGAAATATTGGTAAAGCAATTAGCATACCTATACCATAAACCCAGAAACTAAAATTTATTGGATGTAGTTCTTTATTTGCTTTTTGAGCAAAAATGGTTACTCCAGACCATAATATTGCTCCTAGTAAAAAATATAAATTACCAGATGATACAATGTTTTCAAGATTTATTTCCCATGCCTTGGTGAGTAAAATTCCTCCAAAAAAACCAACTATAAGCCCAACCACCTCTTTGATGCGACTTTGTTTTTTAAATAATAATATTGTTAGCACATAGGTAAATAAAGGGCTTATTGTAGGAACAATCACCCCACCAATACCTGAGAGTCCAATTTGAGTTCCCTTTAAATAATTGAAATTATAAAATACAATTAAGACGCTAGCCGCAACTACGTGCCTTAGTGATTTTTGAGGAAATTTTAATTGGATTTTTAGAGATTTCATGATTAATAACATTGTTAAGATTGCTAAGACAAATCTCCAGACAATTAGATCGCTTGGGTCACCATACCTTCCTACTACTTTCGCTGCAGGCCACGATACACCCCAAGATATCATCCCGGCAACCATTACAAGATATAAATGTATATTTTTTATCTTCATTATGATTGAGCTATAATTTATCCAATGCTTGATTAAAGTCGTTTTTTATATCATCAATATGCTCTATACCAACTGAACACCTTATAAGATTTTCTGGTATACCAAGTTTTTTCCTTTCCTCAGGGGTATTTTCAACATGGCTTGTGGTTTTGGGTGGACCTACTACCGTATCAAGTGAACCTAAATGTGCTGCTGCATGTGCAAATTTTAGATTAGATATAAAACTTGGGATTGCATTTTGACCCTTAACTGAAAAGCTTAATACTCCACCATATCCTTTCATTTGCTTTCTAGCAACATTGTGTCCATTCTGACCAGCAATGCCCGGATAGAATACTCTCTCAACATTTTTATGTTTTAAAAGCCAATGAGAAAGCTCTAATGCATTTTCATTATGCCTTTGCATTCTTAAGGCAAGCGTTTTCATACCTCTTAAGATCAAATAGGCTGGGTTCGGATCAAGGCAGGCTCCATTTATTTCTCTAAAATGAAAAATATTATTTATTATGTTTTTATTTCCACAAGCAATTCCTCCGATTGCATCGGAATGTCCACACAAAAATTTTGTTGCGCTATGCAAAACTACATCAGCACCTAAGCTCAGTGGGTTTTGATTGATAGGCGTCGCAAGAGTATTATCAATAACGACTAGAGCTTTTTTTGATTTTGCAAAATTTGAGAGTAATTGTATGTCTTGTACCTTTAAAGTAGGATTTGTTGGTGTTTCAAGATAAAGAAGCTCGCACTTCTTTTTAATTTCTCTCTTAAATTTCTCAGTATCCGTTGTATCGCAAAAAACGACATCAATATTAAAATTAGGAAGAAACTTCATAAAAATTTTACTAGTTCCTCCGTACGTATCTTTGCCAACTACCACTCTATCACCAGGCCTTAAACAAGCAAACATGGTATTGCTAATAGCTGCCATACCACTAGAGAATGCAGTCGCTGATTCAGCGCCTTCTAGAATTGCCACTTTTTTTTCAAGAACCTCAACTGTAGGATTGGTATTTCTTCCATAAATATGTCCTTTTTTATCTCCTTTCGCTACCGACACCCATTCTTCGATGTTCTTGTAATTAAAAGCTACACTATTTACTGTAGATGGTTGAGTAGTATTGTAAGGAAACGGATCTGTTTCACCCGCCCATATACTTTTCGTTTCGGATTTTATCTTATTCCATGAAATGTCTTTTTTCATAACAGCAAAAGATAATATTATAGCCATTACTATAGTAAACAAATTTGATAAAAGAATTATATTTTAAAACATTATGGTTAATATGAATGAAAAATGCGTACAAGAAGAGTTTGCGCAAAAATCTATTTGTTATGGTTGTGGTCCGTTAAATAAAAATGGTCTTCAGATTAAATCATATCGGTCGGATAAAGGTCTTGACCTTTGGTATAACCCTAAAGCTGAGCATCAAGCATTTCCTGGTGTTGTAAATGGCGGTATTATTGGTACTATTTTTGATTGTCATGGCAATTGGACTGCAGCAATATCAATTTTTGATAGTCAGAGCTTGAGTAGATTCCCGTCAACTGTAACCGCAAATTTTTCAGTTAACTTACTAAGACCTACTCCATTTGGTGAAACACTATACTTCAAAGGTGAAACACAAACTCTTTCAAAAAATAAAGCTGAGGTTGAGATGAATCTTTACGTAGGGAAATTGCACTGCGCTTCAGGAAAAGGGTTGTTTGTAGCAGTTGAAGACGGTCATCCTGCTTTTCATCGTTGGTAGGTTGTATTGACAATTTTAGAAACAATTGAAACAATAATTGATATAATTAATAGACATTAGCTAATGAAGGATATACAATGAAGATTTTAGGAATTGAACACCTAGGAATAGCAGTAGAAAGCATTAAAAAATCAGCACCATTTTGGAAGCATATGTTAAATATATCGCACAGCTCGACAGAGAGTGTTGAAAAAGAAAAAGTTATCACAGATATTTATGATACTGGAAAAGGAAAAGTGGAATTATTGGAGTCGCTTGACAGCACATCCCCAATTAAAAAATTCATAGAAAAAAGGGGTCCAGGAATACATCATGTATGTTTTGAGGTAGATGATATAAGTAAAGCAATAAATGAACTTAAAGATAATAATATTAATATTTTAAACGATAAACCAAGTATCGGGGCTGAAGGCTATAAAATTGTTTTTATTCATCCAAAAAGCACCGGTGGAGTCCTAGTAGAGCTAGCAGAGAAACCTTAATCAATTTCCTCTGCGATTTTTTGAATTAACTCCCAAGATTTTCTAATATGATTAATGGTTCCCGTGGTTTGTCCAATGCTGAATCTTAGTATGTACTCATTATTTATCTTTGTCCTTGTTATATAAAGCTTACCTGTTTGATTAATTGCTTCGTGAAGCCTGCTGTTAAATTCACTACCTTTTTTGTGTTTAAAGCATATCAGGTTTAGTGGAACCGGTGCTACAATTTCAAAATTATCATCTCTTTCGATCCATGTTTTTAGTTTTTGTGTGTTGTCAACATCTTCTCTTATATACTTTTGCAATCCTTCAATTCCATAATAATTTATAACTTGCCAAAGCTTGAGACCTCTAAACTTTCTTCCAAGCGGTATACTCCAATCCATATAATCTATCACCTCACCCGTTTCTGAGCCCTTATTTTTTAAATATTCAGGGACAACTGACATCGCGCTAGTAATCTTATTTCTATCATCAATATATAATACGCTACAGTCAAAATTTGTTAGCATCCATTTATGGGGATTAAAAGTATAGCTACTTGCATACTCGAGACCATCTTGTAAGTATCTAAATTCTGGACATAAAGCGGCAGCACCTGCCATAGCAGCATCAACATGAAGCCATATATCATATTTTTTACAAATCTTACCAATTTCTAAAATTGGATCCATCGCTGTTGTGTTCGTGGTGCCAACTGAAGCACATACAAAGGTTGGTATGTATCCATCCAAAATATCAATTTCAATTTGTTCTTTTAGTTTGTGAGGCATCATTGCAAAGTTTTCATCTGCTTCAATCACGCGAAGGCTATTTTTTCCTAGACCGGCAACTTTTACCGCCTTTTCTATTGATGAATGTGAGTGTGAGGATACGTAGGATGTAAGTCTGCTTTTAGATGCATTTGAATTGAACTCACCTTTTGAGCTATACTCTCGCGCACCTATTAATGAAATGAGTGTAGAGCTTGATGCTGTGTCCTGGATAACCCCGCCACCATTTGTTGATGATTTGAATTTTTCAGGCATACCCATCATATCAACCAGCCAATCCAAGACATGGGTCTCTACTTCAGTGCACGAGGGGCTTGTCTCCCAAAGCATTCCAACAATACCCGTGCCAGTTGCTATCATGTCAGCAAGAATTGCAGGGCCGCTGGACGCGCACGGAAAAAAAGCATGAAAATTTGGAGATTGCCAATGAGTCATTCCTGGCATCATGATGTCCATATCAGATAGAATATCGTTATAGGTTCTTCCTTTGATTGGAGGATCTTTTGGAAGATTCGATCGTATTTCTCCTGGCTTTACTTGCGATAGGACAGGGTAGTCTTCTATATTTTCATAGTATTCAACTAGCCAGTCAATAACCTTGTAACCTTGTTTACGAAATTCATCTGTTGTCATGTGTAATTTTGAAGTCTTATTCATTCTTTACCTAAAAAATATTATTTAATTTACATTATAATTTAAACGCTAATATGGTTACACTAAAAGACATAGAATCAGCGCACGAGAGAATTCGACCCTTTGTACATCGTACGCCCATTTTAACCAATTCTAGTATCAATAAATTGGTCGGAGCCGAACTATTCTTTAAATGTGAGAATTTTCAAAAAGCCGGTTCATTTAAAATAAGAGGTGCTACTAATACAATAGAACTTCTATCGGATGCTGAATTCAATAAGGGTGTTGCGACAACTTCATCAGGTAATCATGGCGCAGCACTTTCTATGGCTGTCTCAAGACGCGGTGGATCAACAAAGGTTGTTATGCCGCATAATACTCCTAAAATTAAAGTAAACAACGTTAAGCGTAATGGTGGTGAGGTTATATGGTGTGACCCTGATCAAAAGTTCAGAGAAAGCGTGTTACAAGATGTAGTTGATAAAACGGGTGCAACTGTTGTTCATCCATACAATGATGAACGAATAATATCTGGCCAAGGTACATGCGCAAAGGAGATGATCGAAGATGTGCCAATTTTGGATTGCATAGTTTCTCCCGTAAGCGGTGGTGGATTGTTAGGTGGTACTCTAATTGCAGCAAAGAATATGAAAAATAGTATCAAAGTTTTTGGCGCAGAACCCGAGGAAGCGGATGATGCTTACCAGTCACTTAAATCTGGTAAAATCATTCCGAACAAGACAATTAATACTGTATGCGATGGACTTCGAGCTGAAATTGGATCAAAAACCTTCCCGATCATTCAAAGGTTAGTGGACGAAATAATACCTATTTCAGAGAAAGATATCGTTGACTCTCTTCAAATGATATGGGAAAGAATGAAAATTATTGTTGAACCTTCGTGCTCAATAAGTTTAGCCCTCATCTTAAAAAATAAGTCTATCTTTAAAAATAAAAATGTTGGCTTAATTATGTCCGGAGGAAATATCGATCTAAATAATTTGCCGTGGAAATCTTAAAAATGCGTATCTATTTATTATTATTTCCTTTTTTATTTGCTCAAGATAATACCCAGCAAGTAGAAATTAATATATCTACAACTGTGGATTTTGCTTACGCAGGTAAAATTTTCCTCAATACAACTCAGTATGCGTCAAAAGGATTATATAAAGAAGAGGTAGAGTCAAAATATGAAAAATTTTATGTTAGAATGTTTGCTGGTGGAAACAAAATTGTTGGTAAAATATTAAGCCAGGAAGATCAATCTCTATTAATGTATAGTAAATCAGAAAAAAAATTTTCCGAAGAAATGTTTCAGGATATCAAAAAAAATAACGGTGTTCCAACGCTTAAGGATGTCACAAAAATGAACCCGCGAGGGGAAAGAGGCAATGACAATTCTTCAGGTACCACTAGTACAACTAATCAGGCAGAGTCAGATAGAGATATATCTCGATTAATTTCAAATAATTCTTATGATATCAATGGTTTTAATTGTCAAAAGATTACTACAAAAATATCTGATGAAAATGGTTCTGTTTTAATAGAAGAGTGGATTTCAAATGATACATCTTTATTTATTTTTGTCAACAATGAATTATCTTCCCTAACAGCTTCTTACGGCGGTACTCATACTAAATCCGGTGATTCCTCAAGCTGGATAAAGGCAATAGATCCTAATAAAAAGATTACTACTATACCAGGAGAAATCATCAAAAGCAGTATAGTTTGGAAAAACGATGAAGGAAAAAACACTTTCTCTATGACAAGAGAAGTTTTGTCTGCAGTTTTTTCCGATTTCAATTC
>MDTD01170548.1_pt1 | contig 10125 bp, 7 predicted proteins | sample 811221 | NCBI WGS metagenome assembly MDTD01 (sample SAMN05326646, study PRJNA326480) | marine metagenome | isolation source: seawater | place: Pacific Ocean: South West | collected 2011
CCGGCACGCGGATGCCGCCTTCATAGAGAGTGCGCTTGCGCCCGCGGAAGGGCGCAGCGGAGCCCAGCGTGTGGCCGGCAAACGCGGCTGCCGGCGCGGTGTCGTCATCGCCCTTCACCCGCTCGGGACCGTTGTCGCTGCAGTACCAGAGCAGGGTCTCGTCCCGCACGCCCAGGCGCCCGAGGCTGTCCCACAGTCGCCCCATCTCGCGATCGACCCCGGCCATCGCGCCGAGGTATTTGCTCGACGGCTGCCCCCGATACGGGGCCTCCAGTTCTTCGGTCGTCACGAGCGGGAGATGGGGCGTATGAAACCAGATCACGGCGAAGAAGGGGCGCCCCTCCGCGACCGCCTGCTCGATGAAAGGCAGCGCGCGATCCATGATGATCCGGGAGTCATCGCCATCGAGGTTCTCGGTCGCGACCTGCCCCGGCCCGGTCCAGAACACAGTGCCGTAGGGTTCCTTGGTTCCCGGCTTCCACTGCGGGTCGGCCGTCGGCACCTTGGACTCGGTGGAAAAGCAGACGTCGAAACCGCGCTCCCAGGGCGGCGCGTAGTGGCGGTCCTGCTTAGGGCGCCCGCCGCGGTTGCCGTCTTCCTGTTCACGGGTCAGCGTGCCGAGGTGCCACTTGCCGAAATGGCCCGTGGTGTAGCCGCGCGCGCCCAGCCAGCTCGCCAGGTGAATCGTGTCCGCCGGCAGATGCCCGGTATTGGCATGGGTGATTCCCAGCCGATCGGGGTGCAGGCCGGTCAGGCAGCTGGCCCGCGTCGGCGAGCAGACCGGCGCGGCGGCGTAGAAGGTCTCGAGCACCATGCCCGCGGCCGCGATCTCATCGAGCCTCGGCGTCTGCAGCACGGGGTGGCCCTGAAAGCCCGCGTCGGCATATCCCTGGTCATCGGTCATGCACAGGATGATGTTCTGCAGCAGGGCGAGCAGCATCAGGACTCTCGTGGCTGGCGTCCCATGCGCATCATGAAGTCCGCGAAGATGCCGGCGATGACGCCAAATACGCCGATGCCGACGAACATCAGCATCACCGCGCATACGCGCCCGCCCGTGGTCACGGGATAGAGGTCGCCGTAGCCGACCGTGGACATGGTGACGACCGACCACCACAGCGCGTCGCCGGCGGTGGTGATGGTGGCCTTGGGATGCTGGGACTCGAAGGCCAGCACCAGGATCGTCAGTACGACCAGCGCGCAGGCAATGGTGCCGCCGGCGATCGAGTAGGTGGCTTCGCGCGGGTTGTCGCGGAACATGCGGCGCAGCGAAGCCGCCGCGATCAGCAGGCGGTAGACCCGAATCACCCGGAAGATCCGCGCGAAGCGCAGCGACTCGACCGCCGGCACCGCGCTGAGCAGATCGAAGATGCCCCAGGGCAGCATGTAGCGACGCTTGTCCTCGGCATCGCGAAAGCGGCGAACGAACAGGGCGAAGAAGTAGATGCAGAAGCCCCAGTCGTAGAAGCCGATCAAGCGACGCACCTCCGAGTTCGCTTCCAGCGACCACGCGTAGCCGATCAGCGCGACCGAAACGAGACCGAGCAGAGCCTCGACTCCTTGGCCGATGCCAGAGCGCTGCGGTGCCGGGGTGGGGGTGTCGCTCACGCTCGCAGTTTAGTCGTGTCGTACTTCGGCGGGTTGTTGGTCTATATGATCCGCCGGCTCTGAGTGTCGTGAAGAAATTCAGTCAGGATCGCAAGAGGCCTCGCTACTTGGACATGTGCTTGTAGTTCTCAAACTATGTGTCTTGTTATTCGCTGCGCAAGAAAGTCCCGATCTTGATTCTTGGGATCTGCCGCAAAGTGTGGATCTTTCGAGCAGTGTGAATGCTGCGATTGGGGCACCTCGTGATCAAGGAGTCCGGCTGTCATGTACGAGCTTCGCAATCGTTGCGGTTGCGGGTTACGAGGCGCACCTTGAGGCAGGTAGAGGCAAGAGGGTGTTCTCGGAGGAATACCTCCTTTGGGCGGCTCGGGAGATCGAGACCTCATCAAACGACGCGCTTGCATTCTTCCAGGCGACAGCCGCTCTCGACCAGCTGGGCCTGGTGAAAGCCAAAGACTTTGGGTACGAGCTTGACGCCTATTCTCATCGGACAATGACGAAGAAGGTGCTGCGGAAGTCCGAGGAATGGCGCGCAAGGTGGACCGAAATCTGGGTGCGTCGTTTTGATGACGAGTCGAGTCCAACTGACAGTGAGTTGTACTCACTATGCAAGGAGATTAGCCAGGGACATCCAGTGGCAGTCGGGATGTTTTGGCCTCTTGACGATCGGATTTCAGACATCATGGAAGTCATCCCGCGAGAAGAGGTGTTTGGGGGTCACACAGTCGTTGTCGTTGGGTACTGCAGAGATGAGGCCTTTCCCGGGGGAGGGTACTTTCAGTTCAGGAATTCTCGCGGGGATGAGTGGGGAGAGGGCGGGTATGGAAGGATCTCATTTGCCTATGCGAAGGAGTACTTCAACGATATGGTCGGCCTGAGGTGTTGGCCAAAAGGCCACTGGGAGCCGAAGTATGTATTCGAGGCGGAGGACCTTCGCCCGGTAACTAGTACGACTTCAGAAGACGTTGCTTCAGATGCGAAGATTGTTCATGCAGCAAACTTGTGGCGAGGCATTTGGAGTGGCGATAGCTACATGCATCTTCCATTGCGTGAGTCAGGAGCGTCTGCTGTCTATGCGTTTGATCTGCCGAGAAGTGGAGACTATCGACTTGGAGTGTTCGCGACAGCCGCGAGGGACTACGGCGTGATTCAGATTGAATTGAATGGGGAGCCAGTTACGGAGGTGGACTTGTATAGTTCGGGAACGTCTCCATCAGGAAGAATTGCGGTTGACTCAAATACGCTTGATAAGGGCGAGAATACGATCACGCTTCGCGTGGTTAGAAAACACCCGAAATCCGAAGGGTATGGAATCGGGCTTGACCGCATCGAACTTGTCGTGGACTGATAGATAGTCAGTTCGCGCCGCGCAGGTGCGCCGGCTCCGGGGGCATCGCATCGAGGGCGGCCTGCAGGCGGGGGAGAGCCTGCGCGGCCTCGGCGCGCAGCGCGTGAAGCTCGAGAGGCTGAGCCTCCATCGGATCGGCGAGATAGTCGTAGAAGCGGCCGTCGTCGTAGAGCTTGAAGCGTCCGTCCAGCGCGAGGCGGACGCGGGGATTGCGCTCGCTTCCCGGCGGCCGCGGGTTGGAGTAGATCGTCAGGACCTCGCGCATTTGCCCTGGTCTGCCCTGCAGCGCGGGCAGAAAGCTGATGCCGTCGAGGTTCTCCGGATGAGGAGGCGCGACGTCCAGGAGCTCGGCGAAGGTCGCGTAGAAATCGGCGAAGCCGATCAGGTCTGCGTTGCTCGAGCCAGGGGCAATCCGGCCAGGCCAGGAAGCGATCAGCGGAACGTGGATGCCGGCCTCGGTGGAGCGAGTCTTGGCCCCGATAACCTCCTCGCCGCGGAAGCGGGACACGATGCCGCGCTCGGTGCCGTTGTCCGTGGTGAACAGGATCAGGGTGTTTTCGCTGAGGCCGAGCGCGTCCAGCTCATCCTCAACCCGGCCGACCAGCAGGTCGACGTAATGCACCATGTCCGCAAAGCGTTCCTGCCTGGATTGCCGACCGGGCGGGGAGAGCGGTGTCTTCTCAAACGGGCTATGAGGCAGCGCCATGGGGAAGTAGGCGAGGAAAGGGCGATCCCGATACCGCTGCATGAAGTCGAGCAGCGCGGCGCAGTAGAGGTCGGGTCCGTAGGCGCCTTGGACCTCGCGCAGCAGCACCCCATTGTGTTCATAGCTTGGCTCGGCGTAGCGCGATCCCAGCGCCTCGACCTGCCACAGGCACCACTCGTCGAAGCCGGCATCGCGCGGGTGCGTGCCGGTGCCGCGGACTTCCTCGGGGTAGTGCTCGGCGCCGAGCAGCTGCCACTTGCCGAAGACGCCGGTGACGTAGCCGGCCTGCTGAGCCAGATGGCCAAAGGTAGGCTCGCCGGGACTCAGGATGGAGAACTGAGTGTAGTTCCGCAGGTTGCCGCGCCCGGTCATCAGCTTGATGCGGCTGGGCGTGCAGAGGGTCTGCGAGTAGACGCGCTCGAACTGCATGCCGCCCGCCGCGAGTCGATCCAGGCGCGGCGTGGAGTACGACTCGCCGCCGTAGCTGGTGAACGCTTCCAGCCCGAGATCGTCCGCCATGATCAGCACGATGTTTGGCCGCGGCTGCTCGGCCGTGCGCGCCGGAGCCGGGCGGTCGATCTCCGGGTAGGGGATGCGCGGACCTGCGCAGGCGAGGGCGCAGAGGGGGAGGAGCAGCAGCAGCCGCATGCTCCGAGCCTAGCGGTGCTACTCGCGGTAGGGGTCGGCGTCGGTGCGCAGGCGTTGCGACTCGTCGACCTGCAGAACCTCTTCCAGGAAGTGCCGCAGGACCAGAGTCTGCGGCGCAGCCAGCTTCTGGCCGGCGCGCGCGACCCACCAGACGCCGACCATGCTCAGCATGAGCGCGCCGGCGATCCAGAAGGACCATGCGTAGTCGCCGAGAAACTTCTGCACCACCCCGAGCGTGAGCGTGAAGAGCAGGCCGGTGATGATCGAGACGTAGCAGAACGCGATCGCCGTCCACACCGCGGGCTCGGGCCCGATCAGGCCGTGCACGATGCTGCCGCCCTCGACTTCGGGATCCTCCTCGATCTGCAGGCCCAGCGCTGGCGACCACAGATGCTTGTCCGCTTCCAGAACGCGCAGATCGACGACCCGCTGCTGGGCGGCGATGTAGCCACGGCAGGGTGTCCCTTCCTGGCCGAGACGCAGTTCGACCCGGCGGACCACCTCGTCCGGATCGATGGGAATGTGCCACGCGAAGCGCGGCCGCAGGCGCGGTTGACTCAAGGCGGGGGGAGGATTGGCTCGGGTGGCGGGCCAGCCTGAGTCTAGCGTCAATTCGACTCAGCAGGACTCCGACGGCCGATCATCAGGCTGAAGCCGATGTAGGCCATGAGGCTGATCGGCAACCCAGAGAGGATCGGGTCGCGGTCCCAGCCGGCTGGCAGACGAGCGAGAAGCGCGTCGGGGAACAGCACGAGCAGCAGGGCCCATCCGCCTCCGAGGACAATCGAAGCGACCGCTCCTGCAGACCGCCCGCGTTTCCACAGGATGCCGCCAAGCGTGGGGATGAAGAGGCCGCAAACCAGCACCTGATAGGCGCCCAGAATGGCTCCCAGCACGCTCTCGGAGACGAGCGCAATGCTGAGCGATACCGCGCCGATCAGCAGCGTGAGCACTCGGCTGAGCTGGAGCTGCCGCCGCTCGGACAGGCGGCGTGTCGCGGGGACATCATGCGTGGCATGACCGACAGCTGCGAGGAGGCAGCTGTCCGCCGTGGACATCACGGCACTGAAGAAACTGGCCAGGACGAGACCCGTGACGCCGACTGGAAGGTTGTCGGCGAGCATCCGCGGCATCGCAGCTTCTCCGTCCATCTCGGGGTACAGGGAACGCGCGCACATCCCAAGCACGGTGCCGAGGATCGCGATGGTGGGCCACTCGAGGATGCCCGCGACAAACCAGGCGCGTCGCGCGGTGCGGACGTCGCGCGCCGCGCAGATCCTCTGGTACAGGGTCATCGCCACAAACCAGATCGGCGTGATCGTCAGCAGCCAAGACACGACGGTCCACGGCTCTGCGCGGAAGACGTGGAGGGGGTCCAGGTGGCTCGCGGGCAGCGTCGCTTCCAGACCTTCCCAACCTCCCACCGCATCCCACGCGGCCGGGACACCGAACAGAAGCAAGCCGCCCAGCAGCACGACCCACTGCACGGAGTCGGTGTAGACCACGGCCTCGAGGCCGCCCATGGCGGTGTAACCGATCACGATCAGGCCCATGATCAGCGCAGCCTGCAGCTCGGGGATCTGAGGAAACGCGCCATGAACCAGCTTGGCGCCTGCCAGGACCTGCGCGCCGGTGAACCCGGCGTAGCCAATGCCCGAAACCAGCGCGGCCATGCCTCGCGTCTTCGCGCCGTAGCGGTGCTGCAGGAAGTCTGGAAAGCTGCGCCAGCGGTGGAGATCTGCGGGCGGCTTGATGCGGGGAATCAGAATGACGGCGGCGAGCCAGGCTCCGAGCAGGCCGGTGAAGAGCATCCAACTGCCGCTCAGGCCGATCGCAAACCCAAGGCCGCCCAACCCGACAGTAAATCCTCCGCCGACATCCGTCGCGACCACCGACAGCCCCAAGTGGCCCGCCCCGATCTTGCGATTGCCGACGAGGTACTCGTCGACATCGGTCTGGCGGCGCAGGAAGTACGCACCGACCGCGAGCACGGCCAGAAAGTAGCCGGCAAGGACGATCAGGTCGAGGGTCTCTATGAGGAGACCTCCCGATGAAGATCATGCGGAGCTCTTTGCCTGAAAGGCATCGAAGCCCGCGATCCTAACAAAGGAGCGCTAAGCCCCAGAAAGTCTTCGCGCCTAATCTCGAGACGGGGAAGGCCGGATCTCCAAGGCAATCAGGGCCTGCGCAAAGGCGCGCCCGATGTCGGAGTAGCACTTGGCGCTGCCGAGGTAGTGGTAGGGGTAGTCGCTGCCGACCTTCTCCCACTCCTCGATGTGCTCGCGCCAGCCCTTCTTGAAGACCGCGTCCGCGGTCCAGTCCCAGAACTGATCGGTCTTCACGAGCGCGACCGTGCCCTGCCATTCCGGAAGCAGCGCCGCCGCAGCTTGCGCATCCTTGAAGGCCTGCTTCTTGGGTTCCTGGCCTTCTTCAAGCGGTCCACCCACGCCCAATTGACCCACCACGACCGGCAAGTCCGGCACGCCCAGATCGCGTCGCAGGTCGCGGATCCAATGAGCCATGTTGTCGGCGTACTCGGCGGTCGCGCGCTCGTCGATCATGTCGTTCCAGCCCTGAAACCAGACCGCGCCGCGCAGCTCGAGGCGGCGGCCTTTCAGCATCGGGAAACGCTCGCCGGCTTCGCCCAGGGTGACGCGCACTTCGCGCAGCATCTCGCGGTAGGAGTGACCGAAGCTGGCCTCGATCTCTTCCATCGTGGGCTCCGGGTTCTTCTTTTTCGCCTGCTCGAGCAGCTCTTCCATGCGCGATTCGGGCAGGCCGGCGCTCGGCGAACGGAAATCGCGCCACAGACTCTTGCCACCCCACGCCGTCTTGATGATCAGCACCGGCTCATCGTGGTGGTCGCCCATCACGTGCCCGAAGTCCAGCTCGGGTCCGATCCGATCTCGGCTGCCGAAGCCGACCGTGAGCTTGCCGCGTCGCCCAAGAAACTCGATGTAGACATCGTCGCGCTCGATCCACTGCCCGTCGACATGCAGATGCGCGAAGCGCTCGGCGGTTTCGGGTGCGGTGATCTGATGCTGCAGCAGCTTCAGCTGCGCCTTTCCTTCCATGTTCGACTGCCCGGCCAGAATGTAGACCGGCACCGCCGGCGCCCAGGTCGCTTCCATCAGCTCGGCGACCTTCGGGAAATCGCGCTTCACCTCGCCGCGCACGAAGGGATAGAAGTCATTGGTCGCCCACCACGCCTCGCTCATCTCGGCGAAGAACTCGGCGGCGTTGTTGGCCGCGTAGGCCGGGCGTTCGCCGCCGGTGCGATACAGCACCCGGTGCAGCCGTCCGGCGTCGCGCACCGCCTCAAAGACCTCAGTCACGAAGGGATGATGAAAGCCCAGAACCTGATCGTGCCAGGCGTGCGCCAGTTCGTGCAGCACCATGGCCGGCTGAGTGAAGGACCAGCTCAGGAAGTTGCGCGCGTTGCCAAACTCGACGCCCCGCGCCCAGTCTTCGGGGAAGCCGTTGTTGCGCAGCCAGGTCGCCGAAGGGTGATAGACCCCGCCGGGGCAACCCTCGCGATCGAGATGCATCCGAATCGGCACCTCGCGCAGCCGCTCGACGACCGGAGCCGGGAGCTGCGTCGAGACCTCCCAGAGCTTGGTGCGCAGCAGCGCCAGAACCTGCTCGCTGAGCTCCGCTTCGGCGAGCAGGGTGTCCTGGACCAGGACTCGCCAACCCTCGATGCGCTGCGTTTCATAGGTGAAGCGGGCCGCTTCCGGCGCCGGCGCTTCGGCGGGCGCGGGGCTCGCCAGCAGCAGGGGGAGCACGGTCAGGCAGCGCAGCATGCTGCCAGTCTACGCCGAGGCGCTATCGTGCAGGAGTGATCGCATCCCTCCTCGGTCTCGCTCTGTTCCTCGTTCCCCAGGAAGACGCCGCCGCAGCGGCCGCGCCCGCGGAGCGACCGAACATCATCATCATCTACTCGGATGATCACGCCGAGGCGGCGGTCTCGGCCTGCGGCTCGGAGATCACCCGCACTCCGCGCCTCGACGAGCTGGCAGCGCAGGGCGTGCGCTTCTCGCAGAGCTTCGTCGCCAACTCGATCTGCGGCCCGGCGCGCGCCACGATCCTCACCGGCCTGCACTCGCATGCCAACGGGCGGGTCAGCAACGGCACGCCATTCCGCGACGGGCTCCCGACCTGGTCGAAGCTGCTGCAGGCTTCGGGCTATCGCACTGCGATGTACGGCAAGTGGCACCTGCCTACCGATCCGAACGGCTTCGATGACTGGGGGAAGGTCAGCAGCTACTACACCCGCGGCGTGCAGACGGCGGACGGCTTCGTCGAACGCCCGGGTTATTCGACCGACCTCATCACGGATCTCTCGCTCGAGTGGATCGCCGAGCAGCCGCGCGAGCAGCCCTTCGCGATCTGGATCAACTACCACGCCTCGCACCGCACCTGGCTGCCGGCGACTCGCTATCTGACGATGTTCGACGATCGTCAGATCCCCGAGCCGGCCACGCTGTTCCCGGACTTCGCGGGCAAGTCGCCGGCAGCCGCGCTGACGCAGATGCGGATCGCCGAGGACCTGTTCCCGGCCTACGACCTGAAGCTACCGGTAACCGGAGATCAGATCCTCGACCAGTCCGCTGTCAGTCGGATGGCGCCGATGAACGAAGAGCAGCGCGCGGCCTGGGATGCCGCCTATGGCCCGAAGAACGCGGCCTTCGCGGCGGCAGGCCTGAAGGGCGAGGATCTGGTGCGCTGGAAGTACCAGCGCTACATCAAGGACTACCTGCGCTGCGTCGCGGCGATCGACGAGAACGTCGGCCGGGTCATGGACTTCCTCGAGGAGCAGGGCATGGCCGAGAACACGATCCTGGTTTACACCTCAGACCAGGGCTTCTTCCTTGGAGAGAACGGCTGGTACGACAAGCGCTGGATGTATGAGCCGGCGCTGCGCACCCCCTTCTTCGTCCGCTGGCCGGGCAAGATTCCGGCCGGGCTGGTCGACGACCACCTGGTGCAGAACATCGACATCGCGCCGACCATTCTGGATTGGGCGGGGCTGCCGGTTCCCGAGGAGATGCATGGGCGCTCGCTGGCCGACCTCGCCCGCGGCGCGCAGCCGCGCGGTTGGCGTGATGCGATCTACTATCACTACCAGGAGTACAACGAAGGCCGGATCGCGCACCGCGTGGCCGAGCACGACGGGGTGCGGACGGCGTACGACAAGCTGATCCGGGTCTACCGGCACGATGCCTGGGAGTACTACGATCTGCGCAGCGATCCGCTGGAGCAGCACAATCGCATCGACGATCCCGCAGTGGCGGGCCGGGTGGCCGAGCTCAAGCGTAGGCTCGCTGCGTTCAAGGTCGAGTTCGACGACCAGACCGGCAAGCCCTATCCGGCCAGCGAAGCGGAAGCGGACTAGTCGGCGGTCGGCGCGTCCTGGTGCAGGCGCAGGGTCCAATCCCCGAGCACGCTCCAGAAGTAGCTGCGCTTGCGTCCGATGTCGCCGCCGGCCTGACGCCAGCTCGAGTTGGCCTCTTCCGCGAAGTAGCGGGCCCAGGCTTCGCCCATCGTGTGGCCCGCCGCGAGCTCCTGCGCGAAACCGCGCGGCTCGTCATAGAAGACCTTGGCGCGACCGATCAGTGCGAGGCCCTGGGCGTAGAACAGCATCGACTCCCCGCCGGCGCGCCGGCCATAGCTTGCGTGCTGGAAGCTGCGCGACTCCGCGCCGGGTGGTGAGATGCCGTGGCAGCCGGTGTGCAGATAGAGCGCGTCGCTGTCCGGCAGCAGGCCCGAGTCCCACAGGCTGCGCAGCAGGAAGAAGTCGAGCTTGCCGCCGCCC
>MDTD01119731.1_pt1 | contig 10124 bp, 9 predicted proteins | sample 811221 | NCBI WGS metagenome assembly MDTD01 (sample SAMN05326646, study PRJNA326480) | marine metagenome | isolation source: seawater | place: Pacific Ocean: South West | collected 2011
AACCGCTGACCCCCTGCATGCCATGCAGGTGCTCTACCAGCTGAGCTATGGCCCCAAATCTCGAAACGTTATTCATAGCTATCAATCTAAAGATTTCTTTTGTAACGTCCGTAATTCCTATAGTACTTTATAGTGTTTGATTATTGAAATTTGCACTTTAAAATGCACCTAGAGATTTACAAGTTGTAGCATGCTTTCTATGGCCGTTTAAAGCAATTACGCAACTACCTCAATGGGTATAGGGTGGTTTTGATTTTATACATGCCCTATATCCTTACATGTAGGAAAAATATATTAACAATTGATCATATTTCCTAAAAGTTTATAATTATAGGATGAAGAATAAAGTAGCACTTATTACGGGAATAACTGGACAAGATGGTAGTTATCTTGCCGAGTTTTTACTCTCAAAGAATTATATTGTTCATGGAATTAAAAGGAGATCCAGCTCATTTAATACTCAAAGAATAGATCATTTATACGAAGATCCACATGAAAATCTTAATAAATTCTATTTACACTATGGAGATCTAACAGACAGCACAAATTTATTGAAATTAATTGAAAAAATACAACCCGATGAAATTTATAATTTAGGTGCCCAAAGTCATGTTTCTGTAAGCTTTGAGTCACCTGAATATACTGCTAATAGCGATGCATTAGGTACTTTGAGAATTTTAGAGGCCATAAAAATTTTAAAATTAACTAAAAAAACAAAAATTTATCAAGCAAGTACATCTGAATTATTCGGCAAAGTTCAACAAACCCCTCAAACAGAAATAACTCATTTCTATCCGCGCAGTCCTTATGGAGTAGCGAAATTATATGCTTACTGGATAACGGTTAACTACAGAGAAGCCTATGGAATATTTGCCTCAAATGGAATTTTATTTAATCACGAAAGTCCTAGAAGAGGAGAAACATTTGTTACCAGGAAAATCACAAGAGGATTAGCAAGGATAGATAAAGGTTTAGACAAAGTAATATATTTAGGAAATTTAGATGTAAAGAGAGATTGGGGACATGCCAAAGACTATGTGGAAATTCAATGGAGGATATTACAACACCATAAACCCGAAGACTTCGTAATAGCTACAGGAAGACAAGAAAGTGTTCGAAGATTTATTGAACTAGCGGTTAAAGAGATAGGCTGGGGTGGTATTTCTTGGCAAGGTGAAGGAGAGAATGAAATTGGTATCCGCAATGATACGAATGAAGTCGTAATTAAAATTGACAAAAAATATTATAGACCCTGCGAGGTTAATTCCTTATTAGGTGATGCTAAAAAAGCAAAAGAGATACTTGGATGGGAACCGAAAATTTGCCTTGAAGAACTAATAAAAGAAATGATAAATTATGATAAAAAATTAGCCTTAAAAGATTATTTACTTAAAAAAGAAGGATTTAAGGACAACTTTAGTAATTAGTAAAATGAAAAAATTAATTGATAAAAATGATAGTTTTTTTGTCGCAGGTCATAATGGAATGGTTGGTAGTGCAATAATAAGAGAGTTAAAAAGAAAAGGATATTGTTCAAAAAAAAATAAAGGCAAACTTTATATCCAATCTAAAAAAGAACTTGATCTGACTGATAACGATAAAGTAAGAGATTGGTTTAAATCAAATAGACCAAGTGTTGTGATTTTAGCAGCTGCTAAAGTTGGTGGGATATTAGCTAATAATTCTTACCCTTATGATTTCCTTTCTGAAAATTTAAAAATTCAACAAAATGTTATTGAAGCAGCATGGAAAAATGGAGCTAAAAGATTATTATTTCTTGGAAGTAGTTGTATTTATCCAAAATATTCTAAAACTCCCATTAACGAAGAGGAACTACTTACTGGTTCTCTTGAAAATACTAATGAAGCATATGCCATCGCTAAAATTGCAGGTATTAAATTATGTGAAAGTTTAATAAAACAGCATAATTTTGACTGTATTTGTTTAATGCCAACTAATTTATATGGACAAAATGATAATTATCATCAAAAAAATAGTCATGTAGTACCAGCATTAATTAGAAAATTTTTCAAAGCATCTTTAGAAAATAAACCCACTGTCGAATGCTGGGGCACTGGTAAACCTTTAAGAGAATTTTTACATGTAGACGATCTTGCTGCTGGATGTATACATTCTTTAGAGTACTGGAATCCAATTGGAGAATTTGCTCTTAAGAATAAAAATGATAAATTATTAAATTATTTGAATATTGGTTCAGGTATTGAAATCTCAATCAAAGAACTTGCATATCTTATCTCTGATTGTATAGGTTATAAAGGAAAAATCATTTGGGACGAATCAAAACCTGATGGTACTTTCAAAAAAAATTTAGATTCATCTAGAATCCAATCACTTGGATGGAAACCGAAGATAGGTTTAAAAGAGGGTATAAAAAAAACAATAGAAGATTTTAAGAGTAAATATTTAAAGGGAGAAGAATCAATCAAAAACTTTGTTAATTGATTATTTAAAGACTTTTTCTTTATTATTATATCTGAAATTATAAACATCAAACCTTAATCCTTTAACTTCTTCTGTGGGATCATAAAATGCCTCAATCTTATAAGCCCTTCTTGAAAACGATAAGGTATAAACTTCATTAGTTAATTTGCCATAATCTTTGGAGTTATTATTAACATCGATTGTAGCTGTAAGACCAATCATTAAAGGACCAATTATCTGTTGTTGAGCTTTTAAATTTAATTGCGGATTAGAGCCATATTCATCGAAAGCGAATGGGCTTTCTCCATTTTTAATTAAAACATGATCATAGGTAATTCCTAAACTTGTATAATCTAAGAAATTTCTCTTCAATTCACCTATAACAATAGAAGGTCCAAAATTTAGTTTTAATAGACTTTGCGAATAATTTCTACTATATAAGCTTAAAGCAGTAGCTATACCCATATCAAAAAAGATTCCCTGATTAATTAATTGCGGGGTATTTTTATAACTTGAATTTAATTTTCTATCTGCATTAATAAAATTTATTAATTTATATTTATTGTTTAAAGACAAGTTTGTACTCAATCTATCTGAACTTATTAATTTATCTTTTTTTGAATTCTTTGCTTTAAAATTACCAACATCAAAAATTAATGCATAATTTCTTTCTGTACCACCTTCATTCTTTTTAAAGTAATTATGAGATTTCAAACCTAAAGAACTATATATATCATCTTTTGAAAATTCTGAATAAATTGCTAAATCGCTTTTAAAATTTTTAGTTTTATTTTCATAAATTGTTTTAATTAGCCTAAAATCCGCTGAAAAACTTTCATTAATTCTATAGAAATTTAAAGATTTCAAATAAGAATTAAGAACTAGATCCCACTTTTCAAAATTGCCCACCAATTTACTTTTAAAAGCGAATGAATCATAAATATTCATTTCTTGATTCTTTTTACTATCTAAGAAGGAAGATCCTTTTTTTCTAAATTTAGTAGATTCTCCATAATAATATCTTTGTAATAAAAAATAAGGTTGCAATTCTAAATAGATATTATTCGAAAAATTAATTACGTCAAAATTTTTTCTTAGATATAGCCCATCTTTATCTTTTTCATCATATCCAATTCCCCATTTTGATTTACTCTCAGCGTCACTCAGATTTCTAGTTCCAATAGGAATTCTAGCTCTATCGTCAAAGATAAGGAATGTGGAACCGCTTTTTAATTTGTATTTTTTATCTATAATCTCTCCAAAGAAGTTTTTACTCTCAACAATAAATTGTGGCCTATTAAATATATCGTTAGTAAAATAAATTTTTTCTGAAAACCATGAATCCTTATTTATAATTATCTTTTCAGTTTTAAATCTCCAAGTTGTAATAGATTTAAATTCAAAATTAATTGCTTGTAAATTTAATTTATTTTTAAATCTCACATTAGATTTATTTAAAAGTTGAATTTCACTGGGTAAATTAAAAATGTCATCTCTATTTTTTATGGGTTTCTGATTCTTTATCTCTTTTATATTTAGATCTTTATCAAGATTTAAAAAATCTAAGACTCCATAAACATTCAACAAATAACCTTTTTCATTCAAAGAATCATACTCTAGATATTCTGATTCAATATATTGATTGCCTTTTATAAACTGTAAATTTCCTTCAGCAATAAAAATTTTTTTATTTTTATCATAAGAAATCTTATCAGCAAGTAAAAGTCCATTCGGCAAAAAAACTTCAACTGATCCCTCAGCAAAATAAACATCATCCTTAACATACTGAGTCTCAGATTCAATTTCTAAATTAAAATTAGAATTTTTTCCTGATTGAATTTGATCACCATTTTGAACAATATTTAAGAAGAATAAATCTAATTTAAATTTATCAATTTTTAATAGATCCTCAAATTCTTTATTAGTAATTTCATAAAGATATAAATTATCATTTTCTCCTAAAAAATTACTTAAATATTTTTTTCTATACTTATTTGCAATTTGTAATTTAGGCTCTATTTGTAAACAATCTTTCTTAACGCAAGAAGCTAAAATATAACCTCTTTCAAAAAAACAAGTAAGTAATACAAATAAAAGAATTCTAATTTTTTGTTTAAACAAGCTATTCAATAACAATAGATTTATTCTAAATTGCTCAAAGAATTAATACAATTAAAGTTTTACATTTTTCTCCATACAGCTAATAATTTTCCTTGAATTATTACTTCATCAAAATTTAACACAATTGGATCATATGAAGGATTAGCTGCTTCTAACACAATTTTATTTCCTTTTTTAAAAAAATACTTTAAAGTCGTACCCATGCCAGGAACTAATGCACTTACTATTGTTCCATTTTTTAAAGAATAAAAATCCTTTATAGGCTCAATTAAGACCATATCACCATTTGCTATATAGGCTTCTATCATCGAATCTCCATTTACAGTAAGAGCAAAGACATCCTTTTTATTAAAAATTTCTGAGACATCTAAATTCTCATTAACATCAGAAAAGGTTTCAATAATTCCTCCCGCTGCTATAGAGCCCATTATGGGGATGCCCTCATCAAATATATCTTCAACTAACTGCATTGTTCTTGCTTTTCCTTCTTGCCATGATATGTATCCTTTTTCTTGAAGATGCTTTAACCTACTTTGGATAGGCGCAGGCGATTTCAAACCCATTGCCTCCATCATCTGCCTTATTGATGGACTATGGTGAAAATTTTTCATATAATCCTTAATCCAACCATAAAGCTCATTTTGAGCATCAGTAAGATTTTCACGAAAAGAATTAGCCACAAAAGAAAATGCACACTAATACATTTGTACCTATAATCACTTATTTTTGCAAGTCATTCATGAAAGCATGCATGCTAGAAGAGCTTGTTGAACATGTAACCTATTCTCAGCCTGTTCAAAAATTCTATTTCTTTTACTTTCAAATATCTTATCAGTAATCTCTTTTTCTCTGTAGGCGGGTAGACAATGCATCACAATCACATCCTTAGCAGCTTTATCAACCAAATTATCATCAATAGTAAAACCGTTAAAATCCAAATCCTTAAATTCTCTCTTATGCTCTTCTCCCATTGATGACCAGACATCCGTATAAAGAATATTTGCTCCATCAGCTGCAATATCTACATCATTTGTAATGAGTATTTTTGAACCAATAATTTTATTTGCTTTCTTAATAATTGATTCTTTAGGTTCATATCCCTTTGGGCAGGCAATTCTTACCTCTATACCTAATAAGCTTGCACATAAAATTAAGGAATTTGCAACATTATTCCCATCTCCTATGAAAGTAAGAATTAGTTTATCTAAATTTAAAAATTCTTCCTTTATTGTAAAAAAATCCGCTAAAGCTTGACATGGATGTTCTATATCGGTTAAGGCATTAATAATCGGAATGCTAGACCATTTCGCATACTCTTCCAAATCAGAATGATTAAAAGTCCTAATAGCAAGTACATCACAATATCTGCTCATAACTCTAGCTGTATCTCTTATAGGCTCACCTCTACCTATTTGAGATGTTTTAGGATTTAAATCCACTGTAGTGCCTCCAAGCCTAGACATTGCAACTTGAAAACTTACCCTTGTTCGGGTAGATGCTTTATCAAAAACCAACCCTAAAACTTTATCGTTAAAGTTAAGGTTTAAGCTTTTAGTTTTAATTTTATTAGCTAGCTCAAAGATAAAGTTAATTTCTTGTCGAGAAATATCCAGAGAAGACAAAAAGTGATTACAATCTAATTTTTCAAGTTTTAACATACATAAATTAGTAATTACTGATTCTAACTAACCAGGCATTTTTGATTCAGAAAGTAATGATTTTAAATCTTCACCTTCAATAACTTCTTCAGTAAGAATTTTTTGAGAAATAGATTCAAGCAGAGGTAGATTATTTCTTAATATTTTTAAAGCCATTTCGTGTGCATTATCAACTAAATCGCGAACTTCTTTATCTATTGCCTGCGCAGTAGCATCACTTACCGCTCTTCTTGGATTATTCCCATTACCTAAAAATTGACCTCCCCCCTGCTTATCATAAGCGAGAGGTCCTAATATTTCGCTCATACCAAAAGTACCGACCATTTGCTCTGCAATATCCGTAGCTCGTTGCAAATCATTTGAAGCTCCTGTAGTGATTTTTCCAAAAACAATTTCTTCTGCTGATCTACCCCCTAACAATGTTGCAATTTGACCTTGCAATTCTTCTTTAGAATTAAGAAATCTTTCTTCAGTAGGGAGCTGTAATGTATAACCTAAAGCACTCATTCCTCTGGGAACAATTGATATTTTAGCCACCTTAGATCCACCTGGCATTAGATGGCCAACTATTGCGTGTCCAACTTCATGGTAGGCAACTACTTTCTTTTCATCATCCTGCAATACTCTACTTTTCTTTTCAAGTCCAGCAACAACTCTTTCGATAGCTTCACTGAGATCTTGTTGTTCAACACTCTTTCTATTACCTCTAGCAGCCAAAAGAGCTGCTTCATTAACCATATTTGCAAGATCAGCTCCAGCGAAACCAGAGGTCGCCTGAGCAATAGAGTCTAGATCTATTTCATCAGCAAGCTTGACCTTTTTAGTATAAATTTCTAAAATAGTTTTCCTTCCAATTAAATCAGGTCTGTCTACTAAAACTTGCCTATCAAACCTACCTGGTCTTAATAATGCAGCATCAAGCACTTCAGGTTGGTTAGTAGCAGCAAGAACTATAACTGGTTTATCAGCAGCCGCAAATCCATCCATCTCAGTTAATAGTTGATTCAAAGTCTGTTCACGTTCATCATTGCCTCCCACAACTCCCATTGATCCAGAACGACTTTTACCGATAGCATCTAGCTCATCAATAAAAATAATACATGGTGCTTTTTTCTTGGCCTGTTCAAATAAATCTCTTACTCTAGCAGCACCAGCTCCAACAAAAAGTTCTACAAATTCTGAACCAGATATAATAAAAAATGGGACTTCTGCTTCTCCAGCAACAGCTTTCGATAAAAGGGTTTTACCTGTTCCTGGAGGCCCAACTAACAAAACACCCTTTGGGATTCTCGCTCCAATATCTGTATATCTTTCTGGTTTTTTAAGGAAATCTACAATTTCTGTAAGTTCATCTTTTGCTTCATCAACTCCAGCAACATCATCAAATGTGATTTTGGATTCGTCGTCAGGAACATATACTTTAGCTTTACTTTTAGTGAAGCTTAATGCCCCTTGGGCACCTCCACCACCCATACTTCTTCTTGCAAAAAATTGGAGAACTAAAATAAAAATTAAAGGAGGTACGACCCAGCTTAAAATTGTTGAAAATATATTAGGTTTTTTAGGGGGGGCAGCGGCAAATTCAACCCCTTTATTTTCTAATCTTTGTGGAAGATCCATATCAAAGATTGGTGTTGTAGCTAAAACAGAGGGGGCGCCTTCCTCAGCCCCATTTAATTCATATCTGATTTGTTCCTGAGTAATGTAGGCCCTTTTTACTTCACCATCATTTACTTGATCAATAAATAATGAATAAGGAACTCTTGGTATCTGCATATTCTGGTTTGGGAATAAGCTGCTGAATAAAAGAAGAGCTCCAACACCTATAAGTATTATATTGACTATGCCAAAACGTCTATTTGGTTGATTATCATCTTGTCTAATTGGCATTGTTAAAAATTTTTGACTTTACTTTACCATAATCTATCCAAAAGCAAGTTGTATCGGAAATTGAATTTTGGGTAAGAACCGTACGGAATTTTCCATAAAGATTAATAAATTTAATTATCAAATAAAGGAATTCTTAATACAAATATCACCATTAAATATTTGCATAGTACCTTTGTTTAATACTTTCACTTCATTCATATTTTCAAAATTAAAATTTGCAAAAGGAGTCATTGAATTATCTCCTCCTAAAATTTTTGGAGCTATAAAAGATATTGTCTCTTGAATACATCCATTCTTAACAGCTGAAGTAGCTAAGTTTGGGCCGCACTCCCACAAAATCTTATTTAGTCCTCTTTCAGCTAGTAATTTAGATAAGAATTTTGGGTTATCAGAAGGGATTTTTGCTAACTCTACGCATCTTGGCAGCCTCTCTAAATATTTTTCATTGGCTGATGACTCAACATAAACGACGAGAGTCTTAGCAATATCACAATTCCAAAGGTTTCTTGACCGAGGAAGATTTAAAGTCCTTGTAAAAACCACTCTGAGAGGTTCTGGGGATTTTTTGCAACGACTTGTTAATAATGGATTATCTTTTCTTAAAGTATTTCCTCCAACAATAATTGCATCAAAGTCAGCTCTTAGAGAGTGGACTACTGATCTAGAAGTGTCGTTGGTAATCCATTGGCTCTTTCCATTTTTCAACCCAATCCTGCCATCCAAACTCATTGCCCATTTGAGTACTCCGTATGATTGACCTGTTAAATTTCTATGTATAAATGCTTTATTTATCAAAAGAGCTTCTTCCTCACATAATCCTAAATGGACTTGTATCCCTGCTTTTTTTAGCTGATCAAGCCCCTTCCCTGATACTCTTTTATCAGGATCTTTCATAGATACAAAAACTCTTTTCAATCCAGAAGATATGATTCTTTTTACACAGGGGGGGGTTCTGCCTTCATGACAGCATGGTTCGAGATTAACATAAATACTGCCTCCTTTTGGATTTTGACTTAAATTATCAAAAGCCATTGCCTCTGCATGAGGTAAACCTGCCTTTAAGTGAAAACCTTCAGAAATTAATTCACCATTTTTATCAACAATAACTGCCCCAACTAAAGGATTAGGACTTGTTCTGCCATTTCCTAATAATGCTAAATCAATAGCTCTTCTCATCCATTTCAAATGGACATTAGTATCATCTTTCATTACAGTCTTAAAATTAATTTAAAGACCTCCATTCTTTTACTACAAAAGGTGGCACTGGCAATTCTGAAAAAACTCCAGCCAAAGAAAGTCTAAGAGGTCTATTCTGAGAGATATCTTTTACAAGTTGCTCTAGATCAAATTCCGCAGCAGCTTGCCTACTATCTTTTGCTAGTTCATTATTAAGTAAAGTTTTATCGGCTAAAAGCCATTCCTTTCTTCCAGACTCCACTTTTAAATTGAGGGGATGATCTATTCTTAAACTACCAGGATAACCTATGACCCTTAAGATTAATTTATCGTCATTGTAGGGAGATTTATAAGCAACTAATTGCCATGTTTCATAATCCAAGTCTCTTAGAAATTCGCTACTCGCATTTATCATTTCACTATTAATTTCAGTTTCTGCTATTTCCGCTGAAACTTGATTGGGAGCCAAAACAAATAAAACCATTAAAAAGCTTAATAAGAGACTTTTAACAGAGAATTTATTTATTAAGTTTGTAATTTTCTTCATTTTCTGAATCCATTAGAGCATCAAGAGTTACTGCTGATCTAACAAGAGACTGATATTTCTTCAAGATTTTACGATTTCTATCAATAACTTTTGAGAAATTGATCTTTTCATCACTAAGATAATTTGAAGTTAATTCATTAGAATTATCTTCTATTAACTCAAGATTAGCTTCTTTATTAATCAAAGCCATCAAGAGTTCATGTAATCGTTTTCTTCTATCAGACAAAAAGTCTCTTTATAAATCACTCGCTTAATAATAGGATAATTTATACACTCATACAAATTTAAGA
>MDTD01139187.1_pt1 | contig 10124 bp, 7 predicted proteins | sample 811221 | NCBI WGS metagenome assembly MDTD01 (sample SAMN05326646, study PRJNA326480) | marine metagenome | isolation source: seawater | place: Pacific Ocean: South West | collected 2011
AATTGAGCTGGATTGTTAAATGATTTTTTGTATTGAAAGTTTATGTTTGATAATTCACGTAAAAATAAAATTGTAATTGCAAAAAGTATAAATGCTTTTTGATAATGATCAATTATATCATAAAAAGAGTTGTACAAACTAAACCCAAAAATGGTTAGTATCAGAAGGTCAGAAAGAAGAATATGTATTTTAGGTATTTGAAATCCGAAGTACCTTATAATAATGCCTATAGATCCAAAACCAAGGGTTATTAAATAAACATATGAGATAATGATTTTATACCATTCAGGCACATCAAATCCTAGTTCTGAAATCATCAGAATTACAGATAGAATGCTAATAATTAATGAGAAATTTAAATATCGTTTTAATAACTCTTTCAAAATGTATTGTTATTTAGATTAATGATTCGATATAATTTTCAATTCATTTAATTTTTTAATGTAGATTAACCTTCCTTTGGTATCAATTACTTGTTTTGTTTTAAGGTCTTTCAATAGTCTTATCAGGTTTTCTGTGGCTGTGCCTACAAAATTTGCTAAATCATCTCTAGATAGGTTTATGGGTCCATTATACAAGTTGTATAATTGTATAAGTGATATTGCAAGTCTTTCACGAGCAGTTTTTTGAGACATAGTAGTTACATAAAGGGCTCGATCTCCTAATTCTTTAGAAAGCATTTTGATAATGTTATTTCTAAAAATTGAATCTGTTTCCATTAAAGTCATAAACGTTTCTCTTAAAATAAACCTTATTTCACAATTTTCAAGCGAACTTGCAGATACTTTGTATTTTTCTTCACTGAGCATTGATCTAAATCCTATAATATCATTTTCTGTGGATATGTTAATTATGTGCTCTTTTCCTTCATGACCAATTGTGAAAATTTTAATCTTACCACTTATTATTTTATAAACTCCTTTGGGTTTTTGCCCTTCAGTAAAGATAGGGCTGTCCTTTTGAAGTTGTATACAAGTACCCAGATTGTCTAATTTATGTTTATCTATCATTTCTAAAGAATAAGCACTTATATATTTATTGATTAATTATTAAAATTAAATAATCTATCATAGATATTAAATATATTTAAATTTTATTGTGTTTTTAATTTCATCTTTACATAAATCGTTTTCTTTTTTACTTTGTTTCTTGTTTTTGTTTTTGTCTTTTCAATGTTCAACACAAAGTGATCTATCAAATACTTTATATTTTAAAACAATTCACTCAATTGATAATTGGAATTATTATTTAAGAAATAATCTAGATTCTCTTAGAATTGATGCAATTCAGCTTTTAAAGGAAACTGACAATTTAAATGAACCATTTACTGTATCGGTTGCTAAAAGGTCATTAGGAAGCTATTTTATAAGAAAGGGTTACATCATAAAAGGTCGACAATATCTATTAGAATCTTTAAAATATTTTAAAACGATTAATGATGCAACATTAGAAAGTGAGACATTAAGTGAAATAGGTATTTCATATTTTCTAAGTAAAGATTATTATTCAGCTAAAATATATTTTGAAAAATCGTTAAAGTGTGCTTCAAGATCTTATGATGAAACAATTTCTTTTATGGCAGAATTAAATTTAGCTCAAGTATATTATGAAATTGGGGAATATACTAGGTCAACTTCTTTTGCAAAACATTATCTAAGGGAATGCTTGAAATACAATAAATTCGAATCTGCATCAAACGCATATGCGTTTTTAGGAACTATTAACCTGCAAAAAAATTTAAGCTTATCTAGAGAATATTTTGATAAAAGTTTTAGGCTTTCAAAAAAGTCCAATTCTAAAATTCAAATTTCCAGATCATACAATAATTTAGGCGTATGGTATGTTGAAAATAATAATATTGATTCAGCAGAATCAAGCTTTAAAGCTGCTTTAAAGTATCGATTGAAGATCAATTCTCCTCTTCATATTTTTGAGAGCTATTTTAATTTAGCTGAGTTGTATTTGATTAACAATCGCACAAAAGAATCAATTGAAATGTATAACAAAGCATTGTCAATTTGTAGAATTAATAATTTATATGATTCGGAAATAGAAGTGCTTGATGCAATGGTTTTGTTTTATAAAGGAAATAAAAAGTTTGAAACAGCTCTTTTATATTCAGATACTATAAGAACTCAAATGAATTTTGTTTCTAATTTAAAAATTGAAGAATTTAATCATATATTATCATCATTTCCTAAATTTTTTGAAAAGGAGAAAGTGAAAAGCAAATTTTATTTTAAGAATTATGAAATAATAATTCTTTGCGTAATTTTTGTGGCTTTTATTATGTGTTTTGTATTTGTTTCAAAAAATTAAGTAATATCAACTTTTAAACTTATATCAAGACTTTTATAGCTATGAGTTAAAGCTCCAACTGAAATATATTCTACTCCAGTTAATGCATATTCCCTAATGGTTTCTTTAGTTATTCCACCAGATGCCTCTGTTTCAATTTCCTGAGGCACTATATTTAATACCTCTATCAATTCTTTAGGAGTAAAATTGTCAAAAAGAATTCTGTCAATACCACCATTAGATAATACCTCTTCTAATTCTTTTTTGTTTCGAACTTCTATTTCTATTTTGAGTTTTTTGTTTTCTTCAACTAGGTATTTGTTAACAGCGTTAATGGCATTTGAAATACCTCCAGAAAAATCGATATGATTGTCCTTAATCATAACCATATCGTATAAACCAAATCTATGATTAACTCCACCACCAATTCTAACCGCCCATTTTTCGATACCTCTGAATCCTGGAGTTGTTTTACGAGTATCCAAAATTTTGACTCCTGTATCTTTTACAAGGTTGACTATTTGACTTGTCTGAGTTGCAATACCACTCATTCTTTGCATGCAATTTAACATCAATCTTTCGATACTAAGAATTGATTGAACGGAGCCTTCAAGTTTAAGAATCAAATCACCATATTTCACAGAATCACCATCATTGTAATTAGTTAATATTATAATCGATGAGTCGTATAAATGAACTATTTTTTTTGCAAGTTCAATGCCAGCAATTACCCCTGTATCTTTTGATATTAAATTTGCAGTTCCAATTGTACTTTTTGAAAAGCAAGCAAGACTTGTATGATCTCCATCACCTATGTCCTCATTAAAAGCTTGTTTGATGAAATTATCGATATTCATTTTAAATTTTTGTTAATTCAGCTAAATAGTGTTCATTTTCCTCAGTTATTTTTTGGCACTTAAAACCAGCCTCTATAGCTGATTTATGAAGATTATTATAATCAACATATAGCCAATCAAACCATGAACTTTTTTCATTTTTGTATTCCATTTGAAATCTGAAATTCCCATAATATTCCTCATTTAGATCAATGCATAATGAACCATCTTCCTCTTCATACAAGTATTTTATATCTGAAGAGTCACAAAGTAATATGCCTCCCGAATTTAAAAGTTTATTGGCATGTTGAAGTGTCTTTTTGAGATTACTTAATTTACCTGCAATACCAATTCCATTCATGAGCATTAGAATGGTATCATATTTTATTTTTTTATGATTTAAAAAAGACGATTGTTCAGCACTAATGTTTTTACTTTTTAAATATTCAACAGAACCTTTGGAAATATCAATTGCATGGATGTTTTTATGCCCTCTATTGATAAGCTCTAAAGAATGAGGTCCTGCGCAAGCTCCTACATCTAGAATTTTACCTTTAACTCTTGATAATGCAGTTTTTTCAATTTTTGGCATTTCATTAAAACTTCTAAATAGAACTTCTAATGGGATAATATCATTTTCACAAATATCTGATTTAACAATAATATCAAGATCTTTTTGATTTTTATTGTATCCGTAAATTGCTTTTCCAATGGGGTCTCTAGAGAAATTCATAATATCAATACTCAAACTCATTAAAATCTGATAAATCTTCATTTAATGAATTTTCATCAATACTTTTTATATCAATCTCAGAGTTTTTATTTTCCTCTAATAAAGCTTCGTCATCTATAATTAATGCACTTATTTCATCATTACTTTGTTCAACTGGAGGATTACCAATAGATAAAATTAACTCAGGAACGTCAGGTTCATTATTATCATATCCAATAAGTTCAACAAGAAAAATCCACATGTTCAAAAAATCATAGATAAAAATAAATTTTTGATTAGGCTCTTGAATATAATCCTTAATAATTGAATTTTTCATGACAGACGAGTTTTCTGCAACTTCATCTCCAAAATTAAGATCAAGAAGACTAATTTCTTGTCCTTTATCCCAATTGTCATTTGAGACATAAAAACTTGCCATTTCCTTTCCTGATAGACCAAATAAATGTATGATTGAATTGTAAAAAGACTCAAAATTATCAGTGTCTCTGATTAAAATATCTCTAAAAACTTCTTGATTTTCGTTGGAATCAAGTAAAATTCTAAATTTAAGACCTGGCATATAATATTTTTTGCAAAACTAAGTTTAATTATTCATTTTCATTCCGAGTTCTTCAGCAATTTTTAACATTTCATTATAAGCATCATCATAATTGTTTTGAATTTTACCCTCTATGATTGATTCTTTTATGTGAGACTTGATTATTCCAATTTCTTTACAGGGAGATAATTTAAAGGTTTTCATTATTAATTCTCCAGAAATAGGTGGTTGAAAATTTCGAATTTTATCTCTTTGCTCAACATCTTTTAATTTTTGCTCAACAATTTTGAAATTTTTTTTATAACGTTTGACTTTGAATTCATTTTTCGATGTAATGTCTGCATTACAAAGAGTCATTAAATCGTCTATATCATCACCAGCTTCATTTAATAATCTTCTAATTGCTGAATCTGTAACGGTTCCTTTAATCAATGATATAGGCCTCAAGTGTAAACGAACTAGTTTTTTGACATATTTCATTTTATGATCAAGTGGTAATTTAAGTCTTTTGAAAATTTTAAAAACCATTTTAGCACCCATTTCTTCGTGACCATGAAATGTCCATCCTATTTTTTTATTAAACCTTTTGGTATTTGGTTTGGCTATATCATGAAGTAATGCAGCCCATCTTAACCATAGTTTCGTTGTTTCTAATGAAATGTTATCAACTACTTCCAGGGTATGAAAGAAATTATCTTTATGGGATTTGCCATTAATGGTTTCTACGCCATAAAGTTTAATCAATTCAGGAAAAAAATATGGCAATAAATTTGTTGATTTAAGTAGTCTAAATCCTGTAGAAGGTTTTTCGGATAACAAAATTTTATTAAGCTCATCAGTAATCCTTTCTTGAGAAATAATTTTAATTCTTTCAGAGTTTCTATGGATTGATTCAAGACTTTTATAGTCGATATTAAAATTTAATTGAGATGCAAATCTAATAGCTCTTAACATTCTTAATGGATCATCACTATATGTTTCATCAGGATCATAAGGAGTTTTTATGATTTTTTGATTTAAATCATTAATTCCATTAAATGGATCAATTAACTCTCCAAATTTTTTTTCATTAAGATCAATTGCTAATGAATTAATAGTAAAGTCTCTTCTTTCTTGATCTTCTTTTAGTGTTGCTGTACAAATTTTTGGATTTCGTGAGTCTTTATTGTAAGATTCTTTTCTAGCACCAACAAATTCAACATCAATATCTTTATACTTAAAATGTGCAGTTCCGTAGTTTTTGAAACATGATACTTTTTTAATCCTCAATTTGTCAGCTACAATTTTTGCTAAATCCATTCCATTTCCAACCACTACTATATCTATATCTTTTGAGGTTCTGTTAAGAAATAAATCTCTAACATATCCACCTATAACATAACATGGAATATTCATTTCTGAGGATACTACAGAAATAATTTTAAATATTGGGTGCTTTAATTTATCTGAAAGCTTTAAATCCATTTGATGCAAAGATAATTAACATAAAAAGAATTATTGGTTTTTCGCGTAAGCTAAAAATTCTATATTTCCATTTGCTCCCTTGATTGGAGATTTAATCACGCCTTCCCAAGAATAATTGTTATTTATAATTAAGTGTTTTATTTCATTAATTACTTTTTCATATAAACTCTGATCTTTAACTACACCATGCTTATTAATATTTTCAGGTCCAACTTCAAATTGTGGTTTAATTAAAAAAATCACTTCACTTTTTTTTATATGATTTATAAAGGGGATTACTTTTTTTAATGAAATAAATGATACATCAATTACAATAATTGATGTATCATTAGTAATATTTAATTGTGATATTTTTTTTACATGTGTTTTTTCATAATTAATTACTCTTGGATCATTTTTAATTTGACAGTTCAATTGATCCTTTCCTACATCAATACAATATACTTTATTTATTTTTCGCTCAAGAAGAACTTGTGTAAAACCTCCAGTAGAGGCACCGATATCGATGGCTTTTTTATCACTTACGTTTATATTCCAATAATCTAAAGCATGTATAAGTTTATGAGCACCTCTTGAAACCCATCTAGATTCACCAAATACGATTTCTATTTTACTTTCTTCATGGATTTTTTTTCCGGGTTTAAGTATGAATTTACCATCAACCTTAACACCGCCATTTTCTATTGATTCAATAGCTCGGGTTCTGGAGCTAAATGCTCCAGTTTCAAGTACTAATTTGTCTAATCGGAATTTCATGTATTTACTGGCCTTGTACAAGTGTTACAAATCCATGTTGATTAACCAATGTCCCTCCATACATTTCGCCAGTAATTCTGTAGAAGTAAACACCATCACTACATTTGTTACCAGACATGTCATTGCCATCCCAAAGGTTCATTCCGGTATGATTTGTTTTTTCACAAACAATATTACCCCATCTGTTTGTTATTGTTAAATCAAATGACTTAAATGCATCAAATGGAAGAGAAAAGATATCATTTGAGAGATCTCCATTTGGAGTAAATACATTGGGAATCCATATTTCAGGATCATTTACAAATATTGTTAGCATGTAAGAATCTTCGCAACCTTGATCATCAATAATTTTTAGAACGACATCATATGATCCACTATTACTATATGAATGAACTTGATTTGAATTTGTGTTAGAAATAGCCATTGAATCAGTAAAATCCCATATCCAATTTATAATTGATGAGTTTGCTGCACTTGATTGATCTGTAAAAGTGATTAAATCATTTTGTTCAGCAGGATTTGGGGTCGCTATGAAATTTGCATTTAATCCATCATCCTGAACTGTAACCGGATTTAAAATATAATTAATCTCACAACCTAAACTATCAAATAGCGTAACATTAGCAGTATACGTTCCAGATTGATCGTAATTATAATTGAAATTTATAGAATCATAAATAAAATTGCCGTCACCCATATCCCAAATTACGCTGTCAATACTTGAAGGGTTGTTTATAATAAATGCAGCACCTTGAGAGCATATTCCTGGATTTTGAAGCCAATCAGGGTTTCCTGTAGGACCTCCTATAGTCAAAAAATCAACTAAAGTGGTGTCATCAATACATCCATATTCATCTGTAATGGAAAAATATAAGGTGTATGTACCAGTTTCAACATATGTATTGGAGGGATTTTGAAGGACAGACTGATTGCCATTCCCAAATGACCATTGCCAATCGGTTATATTTCCATAAGTAAAAGAGCTGTCTTGAAAAACTCCAAAAAGAGGGGGACAATCATAATCCCCATTTGAGTTTATAGATGCACCTGAAAATGTACAATCAGGAACGGCAGTTGGTATTGAAACAGTAATAATATTAGATACAGTATCTTTACATCCATTTCCGTCTGTTGTAATCAATTGAAGTGTATGTAGAGCACTACTTTGTCCAAAAGGGAGGCCAGTCTCACTTATAAATTCAGAAACATTTGTATCTAAACTAATTTGATTTTGATCAAGAAACCATTCATAACTTAGGGGAGAGACACCGCTTGACCCATTAATTGCAAAAATTGAATCATTGTTACAAATTACATTGTTTACATTAAAAAATGCACTGGGTTTTGTAATTGTTATAGGGATTGTAGCCGGGTCTGATTGACAGCCAAATTGATCAATGGCAACAAGACTAGCATAAAATATACCTTCTCCATTAAAAATATGATTTACAGGTGTGTTTAAATTATTGGTAATAATTGTTGAACTGTCATCTGAAAATAAAAATTCAAAACTACTGAGTGGGACACCATTACCAATGGCAATTGAGCTATTTGTAAAATTCACAAGAAATGGTGAACAGCCTAAGTTGTTGTCGGGAATAATCATCGCAAAAGGAGGTTGTAAAACTTTCACGGTTTGTGTTGCATCATCTGAACACCCAACACTATTGGTAGCTGTAAGGGTAATTAGGTAATCTCCGGGGACTGAATAAGTATATCCAGGATTTGCCCCTGAACTAACATTTTGTCCATTTCCCATGTCATATGACCAAGAATTTACTGGATGAGGACTTGGTGGGGTCATCCAACTTGTACTTAAATCAAACATAAAAAGGGAGTCACCTTTGCAAACAGAGTCATTGCTTATTGAGAAATCAGCATCAGTCCATGATACATGAATAGTTTGGGTGGTGCTATCTTCACATCCTGTTGTGTAATTATAAATAACTTGTTGAACAGTATAGGTCCCATAATTACTGTATTGATGATCAAAGTCACCTTTATCAATATCATCTAAATCAGGATCATCAAGCGTATCATTTGGTGTACCATCTCCCCATTGCCAGACCATCAATAAATCATCTGCTATAACACCATGAGTTGCATCATCAGTGAAATGAACATTTGCTGGTAAAGATGCTGGGTTACAAATGAGTGTTTGGTCAGGAGTAAAATTTGCAATAGGTGCAAGAATATAAACTGCAGAGTCAATTTTAATTGAGTCAATACAACCTCTAAAATTTACTGTTAATGTAACGTCAAAATATCCAGTGTCGGATGTAAACTGGTATAAAGGATCAACTTGTGTTGAAGTTCCTTCTGAAAAATCCCATAGATAGGTAACCTCATTAGGGCCATATGGCACTGAAATACCAGTTAGATTTGTAAACTGAATATCTGTTTTAGCACATTCAACAATTGGATTGACACTAAAAGCGACAGAATCAATTAAGCCTACAGTAATATAATCACTTATTGATATTGTATCTGAACAACCAGATTGAGTCTGTACAATTAATGAGACATCATATAAACCAACAGTATAAGTTTGAGCAGGTGGGTTAGCACCACTGTGAGTTTGTCCATTTCCAAAATCCCATTCCCAAGACACAATTGGATTATTTGGATTTGGTGTTATTGAACTGTCAGAGAACTGAACAGTTAAAGGATCGCAACCACCTGTTGAATCAGCTGTGAATAAAGCCTGAACATTTGTAATGTCAATCATGTTTTGCTGAGTAGTTGTGCCTGAGCAACCAGAAGGTGTAGTCATGGTCAGAGAGACCGTGTATTGACCATTTAAATTATAAGTTTGAGGAGGAGGTGTATTTCCTGAATAAGTTTGTCCATTTCCAAAATCCCAATCATATGAAGTACCTCCAACAGATGTGTTTGAAAAGTTAATTTGAGCAGGTGCACAATCTGATGTTGGATTTGCATTGAAAGATGGAGTAGGAGTTGGCTCTATTGTAATTTGAACAGAGGCACTACCCGAGCAACCAGAATTTGTGTTTTCAGAAGAAAGTTGAATATCATAAACACCAGGTGTATTAAATACATATGTAGGGTTTTGATTATTGCTGGTTGCTAATCCTCCAAAATTCCAAGTCCATGCATTAGCGCCGGCAGTTGAATTATCTTGAAAATTTATCGGCGATCCAACACAACCAATCGATGGGGCTGAAATCCCAGCTTGAAAATTTGAAACTACAATATTTTGTGTATCTGATGAACTACATCCATTATTGTTGTCAGAAACAGTTAGAATTACATCGTATGATCCTGAATTGTTGTAAGTAACGGATGGGGGAGATTCAATATTAGAAGTTTGTCCATTTCCAAAATCCCAATTGTAATCATAATTGGGGCTCGTTGGTGTTGTGTTGTTAAAAATTACAGATAATGGAACAGTACACCCAAGCCCAGAAATTGAAAAACCTGCTAGAGGAGAGGGGATAACGGTAATATAGTTTGTCTTTACCTCTGCATCAGCTGATCC
>MDTD01046629.1_pt1 | contig 10123 bp, 10 predicted proteins | sample 811221 | NCBI WGS metagenome assembly MDTD01 (sample SAMN05326646, study PRJNA326480) | marine metagenome | isolation source: seawater | place: Pacific Ocean: South West | collected 2011
CTAATAGTTCTGACATTTTTTTCTCCTTAGTTTAATCCTGCAAGTCTTCTAATGTCTATCACATTATCTGTGTTAGACTCACTTGCATCTATGTCATTGTTTTCTTTATTGCCTGTAATTTTTGTGCCTTCTGTCAACATCGCCTTAGTGTCCTTCGCTGGTGTGTCTCCCGCAATCACGCTCGGAATGTACTTGTCGAACTGATTTTTTAATTTATCAGTTTGTACAGATTCCAGCAAATCTGTCATGATCTCTTTTTGCTTCTTGTTCAAAGGAGCAATGAGTTCGCCAATGACTTCTGCTCTCTTAGCTGAGTCTGTAATTTTAGCAATTTCTTGCTCTTTAGACTCAACTAGTGCTTTCTGTTCACTAGCTTTTACTTTAGCTTCTGCTAATTGCTTGTCCTTTAAGTCAACAACTTTTAATAGTTTAGCAGTTTCTGACTTCTCATTGAGATAGCTATTCGTGTATTCGTTAGCAAAACTTTCAAAAATCTTACGTCCGAAATCATTTTTACGAGCTGAATCAATATCTTCTTTAAGTTGAGTAATTTCTTTTTTAAGTCCTTTCTCAACTGTCTCTGCTACAACTTTAGTCGCATCCTTAATGAACTTGCCTTTAACCTTAGCTAGATGATCTTTGGCTTCACGTACTAAACGTACTTTAGTTTCTGCCAAGTCCTTCTTATCTTCGTAAAACTCTGCTATTTCTTTTGATAAAGAATCAACAACAAAATTCTCAAGTGTTTGGAACTTACCCGCCATAGCTTTCTGATCATTGTGAAGTTCGCCAATTTCTTTGCCTAGTTGTTCAATTACAAATGCTTTCATTAGGTCAGCGTTTTCACGCATCGCTACCGCATATTTTGCTCTTGCTTCTGCTAGTTTTTGACGATCATCCGCAAATTCAGAAATCTCCGCGCCTAGTTTTTCTTCAAGCATTTTATCAATAGCTTCCACCATTGTTGCTTTGTCATGCTCATACTTTTGAGCAAACTCTTCACGAAGTTCTGCTGTAGCTTGTAGGTGATTTTCTTTAACCTTATTGTTCCAAGCCTGTTCGATTTCTGCTCTGATTTCCTCTGAAATTGCGTTGTTTTCAAAGAGTGTTTTCAGTGCATCTAACATTTTCTTCTCCTTATTAACGAAGACCGTTGATAATGTTTACCAACGACTCCTTTAGATACTTTTGTGCCTTTTCATCGCCCTTTAATTCTCGAGCCATATTGAATGCCTTGTAGCCATGTTTTGTATTCATCAAATGCTCGTAAATGGGAGTCGGATAAGCCCCCGGAGCACTTGGTTGTGCGACTGCGTCAACAGTAATAATTTCAAACTCGCTGACTTCACCGCTTCCATCTTCTTTAACATTTCCAGATCCCCTAGATGAGACACCAATTTTGACGCCGTTATTAATCATTGTCGAAATTAATTGTCCCATCGGGGTTGGAATTACTTTAAGTTTTCCGTAACCATTTGGCCCGTCCATCCACATTTCAGTAATCATGTGTGATACACGATCCAGGTTTATGTTGAGTCCTTCAGGATGATCTACTTCACCAAGTACACTATATCCGCCTTTTATCTGATCGTTGAGCGTGTTAACAGCCCTACCGATTTCATTTACAGGATATACTCTCTGGTTAGCATTACGTACACCACCTTGGATACATATACCTTTCAAGTACAGGTCCTTACCACCTGACTCGTTATCGGCATGCTCCACGACCATCTTTGCTTGGTCGAATGATAGTGTTTCAGTTAAAGTTAACATCTACCTTAGTTCCTCAATTAGCTACCGATAGGTGACTTACTATCAGCGCCTGATTCGCCTGCGCCTTTTTTCTCAGCGCCATGGCCTTTGCTGTCTTTTTGTGGTGCCGGTGCTTTACTGTTACCTGGTACATTTACGTTTCCTGCGTTATCTTCTTTAGGAGTCATACCTGAACCTTTAGTATCGCCTTCGCCACCTGCGTTTAAGTTAGAAGCTGTTCCACCCATATCGTTTTTACCCGCTACTGGTGATTTCGCTTTCATATCTTCACCTTGCTTGTGAGATACTTTATTAACATATTCACGCATTACTTCACCTTCAGACTTTTTTCCTTCGTAAGAGGGAATACCGTCTAATGGCATTTCTTCGTCAGCAAGTTCGGAAGCAGGCTCAATTGCCTCGTCTTCCTTCTCTTCATCACCCATGTCCATGTCCATGTCAGCGGCATCGTCATCGTCGCCACCTTCATCGCCATCTTTGTCAGACATCATTTTTTCAAATTCTGCCTTTAGGTCATCAAGAGCATCTTCTAGGTCAACAACTCTGTCTTCGATTTCTTCATCGTCGTCGCCTTTATCCATATCACCTTCGCCGTCGTCTTCCATGTCACTCATCATGTCATCTGCGGCATCGCCACCCATTGGGTCGCCTTCTGGTGTTAATTCGTCGAAGTTTTCATCTGTTTTTTCGTCTGTAGCTTCTTCAACGTCTTCGTCTGATGCTTCATCTACTTCTTCGTCTGACTCTTCTTTAACTTCTTCGTCATCTGATGCTTCATCTACTTCCTCGTCTTTAGCTTCATCTACGTCTTTGTCCTCTTCAGAAGCTTCATCTACTTCCTCGTCTGATGCTTCGTCGACTTCTAAATCTTTCATATCATCTTCTAGCATTTTTTCATAAATGCCACGTGATTTTTCGATTACAAATTCATGAAACAATGAATCCGCGCCATCGCGATCATTGTTTACCAATTTTTCGAGCATTTGCTCTAGTTTTGATTGATCTGCCATTGTTTTCTCCTGTTATAAATTGATGTAAGGCTGTCTAGTAGTATTTACACTATTGTTATAAAATACGTGGAAAATGGCGTCAAAACGGTTCGTTTTGACACGTTGGTGTTAAAAATCGTAATATTTTCTGAACTCTCCAACACTGATGTGTGTCAAGTTCTCTACCTTTTTTAACTGTTTTGGTACAAAGTCGTCTCCGTCTTCTACTACTCTTATATATTGAGTTCTAGCATGACCTTCGCAAGTAGAGGCGGTTTGCCTTTCCCAATTACCAAAATACGTAGCAGGTTCACCTGATCTTTTATAATTGTGTGTTCCTGCGTACAAGTTATTTACCTTTGTTCGGTTACCTTGTTCATCTTTTTTGCCATGAAAATCAAATCCTAGGATATAAATTGTGTCGTGTCCATGTGTACTTGCTAACCATAAAGCTGTTGGACCACTACTCCAACCTTTACTTGGTTGAAAAAAGTTAAATCCTTGAAAGCCATGGAACTGCTTATTTGGATTTGTCCAAACTTCATTTTCCATTTGCCATTTATGTTGATTGATTTCTAGCACCATTTTTACGTCCACTGCTACTAGATAGTCTGGAGTAAAGTGTCTAAACACAGCGTTACAAGCATAAACTTTTCCGTAATTTTTTAGTGCGTATAGATCTATATCCTTACGACTCTCGCCATTACCTATAACGAAAGCTACCGTCATCGGCTTTTCCTTTATACTTCTGGTTGTGCCTGAATGCCGTACATTTGCCGAACAAGTTCTAATTCTTTTTGTTCTGCTTCTTGATGGAGTTCTGAAGCTATTCTTGCTTTATTAATCTGCTTCAGCGTAAGTCTTGTTTTACGTGTATCATCTCTTTTGACAATACTTTCGTCATCAGTGGCATCGTAGGATTTATCTTCTACTGGCTCAATGGTTTGTTTATCAAAATAAAATAATTCTCGTAATATCATACTACTATTTATGCCGGGGGCGTTTCACCGCCGCCTTCATCTCCCCCTAATGCTGTATCTGCCGGAGCTCCTGTTGTATCATCTCCGCCTGCGGCCAATGTTGGATCTTCACCTTCTGGTGCTGTATCAGTTGCTCCACCTATGTCAGCGTCAATACCTGCTCCACTTATGCCTGCGCCTCTCATTTCAGCTTGTGCGTCTGTTGATGGTTTAGACAATGTCTCGTCGTTTTCTTCTCTCCACAATCTTTCATTCTCTGCCATTTCAGCTTCAGACAACCCTAAAAATCTTTTCATAGCATATCTGTTACTCATGAAAGGAATTGCTTGTATCTGAGCAAATGTTCCTATCCTTTGATTATCTAATTCACTTTGTCTGTAACTAGCAAAGTTTTGTGGAGGTTGAAACATCAAATCAAACATTGCTATATCAATGTTTACACCCTTTTCAAGTAGGTAGCGTTTAAATTCTTGATTAAACACTTCTGATATTAAGTTTTGTAATCTCTCGCAATACTTGTTAAATCTCAATTCTTGTATAAATGCTGTGCCAACTCTACCGTCATTGAATGAACTTTGTCCTTCGTCTTGTGCGGCCGCTGGTAAGTATGAACTAGGAATACGTAATCCTCTTACAAGTTTATTAGTAAAATATTTAAGGTCGTCAATTTCGCCTAAGTTAGTACCGCCTGGTAGTGTTTCAACTTTTGATCCTCTACCTTCTGCTGTCTGTGGGAAAAAGTAATCTTCATTAGTTGATAAAGGATTGTAAGCACTGTCTATGACAGATGTACCGCCTCCTGTCTTTGATGGTATCCTTCTTTGATGTATTTCATTTTTGACACGTTCTACAAACTGCATCGCAAGGTGTGATGGCATGTTACCAACATCAACATAAAACACTCTACGTTCAGGTGCCCTTTGTGTTCTGTAAATAATGATAGCATCTTCTAGTAGTTCTTTTTGTTTATAAACTTTAAATATACCTTCTAACAAAGAATTACCAAATGGGGCATTGTTGTCTAGTCCTTCAGACAAACTTAAATGAACCATATGTTCTGCGTTGACAGCTATTTCTTTTTGTTTGTTGATTCCAAATCTTGAATTACTGCTTTGTGTTGTGGTGTTACCTACCATGCCTCGGACACCACCAGTTAAGTAACCATCGCCGCCTCCTGTGACGTTTCCGTTAGTAGTATAAGGAGTTGTTGCTACTTTGTCAACAAAGTTTAAATTTATATCTTTAACAATATATTGTTCTGGTTTCTTTCCTTCAGATTCATTTACAATGATGCTAGATACCTTTGCTGGATCAACATGAAACCATTTTTTATTTTCTGGATCTCTAATAAAAAAAGCATCACCAAACTTAAACACATTACGCACAATCTTAAACATACGTGTTTCAAAACTATTCATCTTATGCCATTGCTGTAAGTATTGCTCTAAGATTTTTATTTCAGAATTAGTTGCTGTTTGTTTGAAATCAAGTTGGAATGTAGTTTTGTTCTGTGTGTTCTTTTGCGTACAAAATTCAGCTAATATATCAAGAGCCGCATTGACTTCAGAATCCATGTCCATAGTGTTATACTGTCCGTATCTTTCAACTCTATTAGGAGCTCCTGTGTACACATCTGGTAAAAAACTAGAATAGTTTGTTCTAGCTGGTCCTGGTTGATTGCCCGTAGAACTTAACGGACTGTTAGATCCATCTGTTCCTTCAACCGGTGTAAAATATCTTTTCCAACTCATAAATTTTTCCTATTACACTGTTCCTGTTTGCTCTCTAGCAATGTTAAAGTGCTTTCTATTAATATCTATCAACTCTTGTATCTTAGTATTTAACATAACCAGCTGTTCATCCTGGCTCGAAGTTGAACTGTCATTATCAGCATTTTCTGTTTCTTTTTCTTTATCTTTCTTTTTATCATCACCAAAAACTTCTTCTTCTGCTTTTTCTTCATCAATTTTTGGTATTTTCTCGTATGTTTCGCCTTTAAATAAATCTTTTAAACTTCTACCCTTACCACCTAACCATCTTGGTAAAAAGTCTGAAAAATTTGGTAATGATATATCAATGCTAAAGAAATCTAGTACACCGTTTATCATTGTTTGTACTGCTTTTCCTACGCCTTGTTGTAAATTTTCTATAGAGAAAAACTGTTTGATATTGTCCCAACCGATAAATCCAACAATACCTGCTATAAGTGTGCTAGCCAAAGCACCAAAAGGATTAAGTTTTGTCAATGCTAATAACAATGTGCCTCCAAAAGCTACCCAATCAAAATTTTCAAATATTGATGACACACCAGATGCTAATCTTTTCTTTATACCTTCCCAAATTTTTTGTCTTCCTTCTTCTGTTGATAAATTTGAAAACAGTGTAGACAGTCCATCTACAAATTCTTTAACCTTAGGTGTGATATCTGTAATCAATGTGTCAATAAAATCTTTAATATCTGCTATTAGCTTTACGCCACCTTCAGGACTCTTCCACCATTCGTATATTCTTTGTATTTCTGGAAATATATTTGTATTCCAATATTTCATAGCTTCATCAGCGGCTTTATTAAATCCTTCTATAGAAGGTATAGTTTCTCCTACTAGTTTTTTGAAATCTTTAAACATATCGCTTTCTAGTAATTCTGCCTTAAATAATCCTATAGCACTTGCGATTCCTTCTTCAAATCCTGCTATTTTAGTAGTTGCTTTATCTCTCTCCTCCTGTTCACGTTTTGCGGCTTCACCTTGAGCAAAAGTAATACCTTTCAACATTGCCATGTTTTCAAACACTTCTGCCAACTCCGGATTGGTATTAGCAATGCTTCTTAAGAACTGTTCTTGGTCATCTCCGTATTTGCTTTGGTACTCTCTAATTTCTTTTTCAACATCTTGATAAAACTTTGTAATTTCTTCCGGCTTCATATTTTTAATATCAACTGCTTTTTGCCTAAACGTTTCACTCATGACAACCATTCTTCTTGCGAGAGGTGTAAATGGTTTGTCGTCAGCCATGTCAACAAGAGCATCCTTGAACATTCCCATTTGTGGAGGTAACAATGCTAAGTTAGTATTAAATTTAGTAACTTGGTCTGCGGACATTTTTGCTGTAGCGGCCTGTTGGAACATACTAGTGTTTCTAGAATTCATTTCTTCTTCTATTTCTTTTCTACTTCTACCTGTAAGTTTTGCTATTCTATCAAGTTCGAAACTGTATGCTTGAGCACCTGCTATTAGCTGTTGATCAGTCATCATTTCTCTTTTGCCCATGAACACCATCATGTCATTGTAATTGATTAAATTTTCATTAAGTTCCTTAGTAGTGAAACCCATTCCCATTAGTTGTTGACCGATTGTGCTTTGTCTAAATTCTTTGGACAGTCTTCCAAAATTTGTAACACCGTCTGATACTGTGCCACCAAATCTTCTTAACATTTCAGAATTGCTACCTACCAGTTCTGTAAAATCCTGTATCGGTATAGCACTCCTACCAGCAACTATGGACAAGTTAAACATGTCATTACCAAAGGCCGCACCTGATGATGATAAATCTCTAAATGTGTCCAACTGTTGATCTAATGCTTTAGCAACTGCTCCAACACCTGGTAGGTATTGAGCGTAATCTGACATACGAACACTGCCAGACATTGCCTCCTGTGCTAATCCTGTAAATGTGCCTGTTAAAGCAGAAGCACCGGCAAGTAATCCGTTGATTGCTCCGCCTACAAGTCCTACTCCGGCACTGGCTAATTTGCTTAATGCTCCCGAAGCACTATAAGCACTTTCACCTACTTGATCCAAACCCTGTTGTGCTTTTTTGGTGTTAACTGCTCCGCCACCCATGCCACTAGTTTGCCCCATTTGTGTGTTGACATTTTTAGTGCCACCACCAACTGCTTTGAGAATCTCTTTTAATGTTTGTTCAGATGCGGCATTCTTTGCGGTTACTTCGCCTACACCCGGAATATCAATTTTTACTTCGGCCATGAATAATATACTCTGTTAACTAAGCACCATAAATAACTGTGCTATACATATATTAATATTTAGCAGGAGAAATAAACATGGTAGATAATTCTATCCCAAAACCAATGGGAAACATGACTAATATAGAGCCTAATCCGCTTATGAAGCATGTTAGGCAACCTAAATTATATATTAGACTGCCAAGTAATGGAAAGTATTGGCCTGAGAAGTCATTAGAGAGAACAGAATCAGGAGAATTTGCTGTACTACCTATGACAGCTAGAGACGAAATTACTTTCAAAACTCCAGATGCTTTAATTAACGGACAAGCAACTGTAGATGTTATACAAAGCTGTATTCCTAGCATTAAGAATGCTTGGGACACACCATCAATAGATTTAGATGTAATTCTAATTGCTATCAGAAGAGCAACCTATGGTGATACATTGGAAATGAAACATACAATTCCAGGCACTGATATCGAAAAGGAATACGGTTTGAATCTATTACAGATGTATGACGGATATTTTGCTCATGAATTTATAGATACATTTGCTATCGACGGATTCAAAGTACAAATACGTCCTGTTGCTTACAAAGAGTTTACAAAGAACGCTTTGAAAACATTTGAAGAACAAAGAATACTTGGTATTGTCAGTAACGATCAGACAGAAGATACTGAAAAAATTAAGAGGTTTCAGGAATCATTTCAAAAGTTGACAGACATCAACATTGACATGGTTTGTGATAGCATTGATGCTATACAACCAGAAGGTGAACCAAATGCTGTGACAAACAAAGCACACATAAAACAGTTTATCGAACAAGCAGAGTCAAAAGTATATTCTCAGATAATGGATCATATCAAAGAGCAAAGAGGCAAGTTTAACCAACAGCCGTTAACCTTTGAATCCACTAAAGAAGAAAAGGAAGCCGGAGCACCGGAAACATATGAAATTCCTGTTACTTTTGATCAGAGCAATTTTTTCGGCATAGCATCTTAACCAAAAGTATCGATGAAATCCTAAGCGATGTTAAGGTGCTTGAATCAGAGGTCAAGCAACTAAAAGATTCTTTATTTAGAATATGTTGGTACATGAGAGGTTCAGTGTCAATCACTGAAGCTTATGACATGTGTTCTGATGATAGAATAATAATGTCTGATCTGATCAAAGAAAATCTTGAAACTGCGAAAAAGACCAAACAGCCTTTCTGGTAGAATTAAACTTTTACTGTTTTCTTTTTGGTGTCTACTTTGTAACCAGCATCTTTAAGAACACTGATAGCTTGTTGTACGTTCATGCTAGGCATCATGTCGCTCGATGCTTTTGATTTGCCTGAACCTGCTTTTGGCGTGGAACCGCCAGTGGCATCACCATATGAACTTTTCTTTAGCCTGCTACCAAGCTGTGCTTGAAAGCCCTTTCTTACAAATCCTTTTATAACCTGTTTGATTTGGCTCTTGTTCAGTTCGATGTCAACTTCGTTTAGTATGGCTTCCAACATTGCTTCTGAATACATGCCGTTTGCTAATGGTAGTTCTAGCTGTTTATCATCTCCGCCCGGAGTAAGATCTGATTTCTTAGGAGTAAATGCTTTCTTCACAGCTCCGCCTGCCTTCTTTGCCGCTCCGGCAACGGCGCCAGCCGCGGCACCTGCCGCTTTGGCAACAGTTTTAGCACCCTTGGCTATTTTTCTCTTAAGCCCTGGATCCTGATTGATGAATCCCATTACTTCTGAAGGCTTACTAGCAAATCCTTTAGCAACCAAAAAGTTAGCCAATCCCTTGGCTGTCATTCCGCCCATGTCAGGACGCTGATCACTAACTGCTTTAAAATCCTTGTAAATGTTGTTTACTTCTTTATCAAGTTCAACATCCAGTTGAGCACTCTTGCCCATAGCTGTGTTTTTGCCTAGTGTACGCTTTAGAAAGCGTATAGGACCTTCGTCTACTTGCTTATTTTCTGCTAAAACGTCATATACCTTCATAGTAAACTCCTATTCTATTATATTTATGCTTTTGAACTCATAATTACTTATTAAATAATCGACTATGATTACTAGATATCAGATAGTAGTTCCATCCGGAGAAGTAGTAGATACGCTTAACTCCAAGGATGAAGTGGAATTCTATACACAACACATACGTGAACAAGATCCACATTTTCAATTCGAAGTAGTTCCAATTCAAGTGAGCAACGTGAAATCAGGTTTTGGTCGTGATCCTGATTTACATTGAATATCTTGGACAATGCGATGATCCTTGTGATGATTGTACGCATTGGATTGGATTGATCTAAAGATCAATCGTGTTTTCGCTTGTCGCTCAAACACTTACTATTCGTATGATTAAGTGCGAAGCACTTACGTTTCATGTAGATTGTTCAGTCAGACGGAACCTACTAGCGGTTCCATC
>MDTD01012033.1_pt1 | contig 10120 bp, 7 predicted proteins | sample 811221 | NCBI WGS metagenome assembly MDTD01 (sample SAMN05326646, study PRJNA326480) | marine metagenome | isolation source: seawater | place: Pacific Ocean: South West | collected 2011
ACAATCAAAAGTGGACTTTTGTTAGTTTGAATAGACGGATAATGTTTATAACTTAGCATAAAATCTCGAGTTTCTTTGTTTAAAATAATATAGTTATAGTGTGTAATGTGTGGAAGGTTTGTATTAGAAACACCGTTAAATACAACTGCTGAAAATTTTAATGCGCAGCTGGCTAGAAATCTTATTAAAGTTCCTAACTATAACATATGCCCATCGGAAAACGTAAGTGTGGTTGTAAGTAATTTTGGACAGAGAAGGCTAGGGCAGATGCGATGGGGCTTTATACCATATTGGTACAAATCAATAGCGGATGGGCCGTTACTATTTAATGCCCGAGCCGAAACACTTGCAGAAAAACCCGCGTTTCGAGACGTTTGCCGTAATAGGCGATGTTTAATTCCGGCAGATGGTTTCTATGAGTGGCAAAAATTTGTTGGCTCAAAGAGTAAAGCTTTTTACGTCAAGAAATCGGACAGGCAGCAAATGATCTTCGCTGGAATTTGGCAGTTTTGGGGCGATCGTGAAAATAGAATTCCTACGTGCACAATATTAACTGTACCGGCATCAGAACAGATATCAGATTTACATCAACGCATGCCATTATTTATTGAGCCGAGTGATTGGGCTCTTTGGCTTGGTGAGGAGGGTACCGGAGCTGCTAAACTTATGAAGACACCGTCGCAAATCAAACTTGATGTAGTAAGGGTCATTCATGAAATAAATTCAACAAGTGCGCCGGTAGGACCTTCTCATATTTGGAACTAAATTTTTGTATTTGTTATATGCTTGACGCTAAATTTTGTGCGTATTAAACAACAGGCAAGATGCGGGTATGGTGAAATGGTATCATAAGAGCCTTCCAAGCTTAAGGTGCGGGTTCGATTCCCGCTACCCGCTCCAAAAACCATCAGACTACGGCAGTCTTCTGGTCAGTAATCTGGTCAGTAATGGACGGGGCCAGTGCCACCCCCCTATACCCGGGTATTGTATACAAGCCTGACCTGAGATTGGAGTTTAGTAATCGTCAACTTGGTATATCTACTACAATATCCGGGCTTGACTGTTTTATCTGACCAGTGGTTGAATACCGTGCCACTGCATTCCGCTAGAAGAGAGATAAAATGAAAAAAACGCCAAAATCGAGCTTTAATTAGAGATAAGACTCAAAATGCTAACTACCCAAAAAGTTTTCGAAAGATACGAGAAGATCCGACCTCGGTTACCCCAAGCAAATTACCCCAGCACAACCCGTGATATCACTTCAATTTTAGAAATTTCCGATCAGATGGATGCTTTTATTTTCGATGCATTCGGGGTTCTAAATTTAGGCAATCAGCTTATTTCTGGTGCCGATTATGCATTAAAAGAATTAAGGTCAGCTGGTAAGGAAGTGCGGGTTTTAACCAATGCGGCAAGCTATGATAAAACCGGGGCCGTAGAAAAATTTAGTGATCTTGGTATTAGATTTGAAATTCAAGAAATAATTACCAGTCGCGACGCTGCTATCCAAAGCCTCAAATCTGGATTTTGGGGAGTAATTAGTGCCGCTGATGATAAACTAAGTGACCTTAACTTTAATTATATTCAGTTAGAAAATGATATTAGGGCCTATGACAAAGTAGATGGGTTTTTATTTCTCTCTACAAGTGAATGGAATTCAAAAAAACAAGATTTGCTTCAACGTAGCGTCTTAAAAAATGATCGCCCGGTCATTATTGCAAATGCAGATTTAGTAGCGCCTAGAGAAAATGGCTTCACATTAGAACCAGGCTTTTACGGTCATGAATTAGTAGACTTGGGAGCTTCTAAAGTACAGTTTTTTGGCAAACCGTATTCAGAAGTTTATCAGCTTTTGACCAAATCTTTGTCTGAAGTACCAGGAAATAAAATTGTGATGTGCGGTGATTCATTACATACTGATATATTAGGAGCAGCATCACAGGGTTGGAAAACTGTTCTTGTTACAAAAGATGGATTATTTTCTGGATTTGACACAAAGAGCTATTCTAAAGAATCCGGTATTTTTCCCAATTGGCGCTTAGAGAGACTATATTCTTAAGCTTCATTCAAACCCATGGTTTAAGCACGATCTTTGGAGCTGCGACGGTGTTTGCCAGAAGATCTCGAAAACAATACTCACCTTCTGAAAGTGGGCGCTTCTCTATCCATTCTAGCAGACCTAGGCGCCCAGCAAATAATGCTTCAGCGGTATCTTTAAAATCCTGTGCTGTATCTAATAATATCAGGATGTTAGCAGTAATTCAGCGCAGTAGTAGAGAACACAACTCACGCTACCCGCTCCATCTTTTCAAAGAAAATTATTCTATAAACATACGAAGGTGTAACTAGGCACTGTATAATTCCACAACATTTTTCAGCAACAATAAAGATCTGAGTCGGCCAAAAGCTGAACAGTGGTTGATGTGTCGCGCCACTAATAAATTCGAAAGTAAACGATTTTTGATAGGTAGTTAGATCGATATTCTAACTATATTTCTTAAAACCAAAGTTAAAGGTCAGTGCGGACTATCTTGCTGCGATCAAGTATTTGACCGCACTGATTTTAATCAACTGTATTCAATAATCACTACTGTTTCATTTAATTTCAGCCCAATGCTCGCTGGTAGCGCAGAGAGTGGATCTTTTGTGAGACGGATCGTCTTTTAACTTTTCTGTCACTCTTGCGGATATGTAGGCAAGAACACTTACGGCTCCAAGTGTTCCAAACGCCAAAATAGTCATGAGTTCACCCATGTTGTCCTCCTGTAAAATTACTTAGAGGTACGTGCGCCGCCTTAGCTAATAATCAATCAAAAAAAATATTTTGTATCACGAATTTATAAAAAAATATTTTTTTTCAGACACTTAACATGTATGTGACATGCTGTCACATAATTAGCGAAAGAGCACTATCGCAATTATAAAATATAACATAAGTCCCATCCATCCAAAGCTCGAAGCTAACAATGCAGCAGTGAAAATAACTACTAAAGTAACGATTATTTCCGTGTAAGTACGTTGCTTTTTCTGTTGTTCTAAGCGTGCCAACTCGTATTGTAAGTCCCGTCGCAGAACTTTGGAACACACATAGGCGGTCACTAACAAAAATGTTTTTTGAAGATTGTGGGTTTTTAGCCAGACTAAATTCATATGAAAAACGCTTACTATTAGGTATGTGACCACTAAATTACAAAACTAGCCTGGTGTAAATATAATTTATTTTGACTTTTTAGCCAAGGCGATAACTTGGTAACGGCAACAACTTATACAATAGTGTCTACTAGCACCAAATAGTCATACTAATAAATGCGATTTGTGCGTGCTGAACAAAAAATGTAGTACCAATTTCGGCCATCCGCTTTACCGTTTTCTAATAAAATCGATTTCTCAAGCAGGCAAGGGTAGCTTTGGGTGACAAACAGAAGACGAAAGATTGCGCTGACAAGCATTTTTTGCAACTTCTAATTATAGAGCGATGTAACCTTTTAAATTAATTTGCCAGCTTCATGCCAAATCGGTTTGTTTGTCAACATAGAGCTTGAGATATACAATAGTGCCCCAAGTACTGAAAGCCTAATTATTTCAGATTGCGATATCTTGCCGCACCTCTTCTTTAGTTTGATCCAGAAATTAGTCTTGGTCGTAATAACCGAAATTATTTTATGGTGATGTAAATGAAAAAACTCAATATTATGTTTCTGTCTATTTTTATTCTCGCACAGCCGGTTTTCGGTGCGATGACCGGTGGGGGAGGAAGTGGTTCCTCGAACACCTCCGCTTCGTCAAGTAGTACTGGTTACTCAAGTTCTGGATCTTCAGGGGGCAGCAGTTCATCATACAATTCCAACGCTTCGAGTTCATCAAATTCGTACGAACCGTCAGGGGATGGGACTTATGCTTCAAAAAAGGATAGGAAAAAAAAACAATTTGACCCATTTGAGCAGGTATATAAGCTTATTCGCTTAGAAAAGTTCGCCGAAGCTCACGAAGCATTGAGGTTCATCACCATTCCAACAAGATCTAAACAGGCCGATAAATATAATTTATTAGGTTACACAGCCAGAAAAAGTGGTAACTTAAAATCTGCTGGCGAGTATTACGAAAGAGCTCTGGAAATAAATCCAGAGCACATACAAGCTTTAGAATATCAAGGTGAACTTTTTCTGCAGTTAGGGAAAATAGATCAGGCAAAGGAAAACCTTCAGAAAATTAACGAAATTTGTAGGTTTTGGATCTGCAAAGAAAAGAAAATGTTGAAGAATGCAATCGAGTTGGCACTGAATTAAACTAACCTCTTTTCTGAGTTCAGATTTGAGCTGTTGGGTAGCCTAGTTCCACCACAGACACCTCTTGCTCCTGTTTTGGGTTGGAATCAAGGACATCTTTCGGTTTTGATGTGGTGCATATCACTCTGCATCACTGGCAACGCGTGTATCATAGTGTCTGATAGTACCAAAAAGTCATATTCTGCGGTATTATTTTACAAGGCTGAACAGAAAATGTGTTTTTGCGTCCCGCTGCCCTCTCCAGATTTTATGAATCGTATCTGTGACGGACTGTCACTATCCAGTAGTTCATATTGACATTGGAATGTAACATGTGTTTGCTCATTAAAGTTCTGATGAACTGAGGCGGGTCCAATTGGTGTCGTATTGGGAGGCAACAACGATTGTAGACTCGCCACTCCTTACCTTAATGCAGTAGTTATATAAACTAAATCTAGGCTGGCCTGTTAAAGGAGAACTTGGTGAGACATTGAAGGTTGATGGTAAAAATTTTTGCTAAATAATTTATAAGTTTGTCGTTTCATTAACCATGGATGATAAAAAACTTATAGAGACTATATGGAATGACATGGTTCTTAGGAAGCGTTTTGATAACAACCCATATAGCTTGTCATGCGGTGAAATTGAACTTTTACGCAATCAGCAAAAATTTGACGAGATACTTAATTGGGAAAAAACGTCCACCCATAAGAGGCTTTTGAACAATTTAACAGTGGTAGGCGATAAATATTTAAATTAATATGTAAACTAACTTTGTAATTTATAAAATTTGTTTGCTATGCGCTAAGATTTAGCTTCGCATTGGATGGAAAGCCATTTCTACTTTAAGCCAATTTAAATGAGCTGATTATTCTAATAGCTCAATAGCAGGAGTTTAACTTTTCAGTTGAAACTCAGTATTTTTTTCCACAAGAACTTTTTTATTACATAAACCTTTACTCGGCGGCTTAACGTCTGTTAGGTTCTGCGTTCTTAATCGCGCTACGTCCAAACCCAGGGAGAAGGAATGTCGCAAGCTACTACATCACAAGATAGAAAGCCTTCCAAAAAATTAGGTGCGCTATCAGGCCTTTTGCCTTTTTTAACCCCCTACAAAGGTTTAATAGCAGCTGCTTGTTTGGCTCTCGTCGTTACAGCAGGTTTGTCATTAGTTTTGCCATTGGCAGTAAGAAGAGTAATCGATACTTTCAATTATGGAAACGAAAGTATTTTAGACTTATATTTCGGTGCAATATTAGTGGTAGCCGCATTATTGGCAGCAGGGACGGCAGTACGATATGCGCTGGTGACAAAATTAGGTGAACGCGTTGTTACGGATATTAGGGAAACTATTTTTGAGCGTGTTCTCAAAATGAGCCCACAGTTTTACGAGACTATTATGACGGGGGAGGTAATTAGTAGAATAACTACTGACACGACTCTTATTTTGTCGGTTATTGGGTCTTCTATTTCCGTTGCGCTTAGGAATATTTTGATATTTATAGGTGGGCTTGGACTTATGCTTTTTACTTCGGTAAAATTAACAAGTTTGGTGCTTCTTATCGTCCCAGCTGTTGTGATTCCAATTCTCACTTTGGGTAGAAAACTACGAAGGTTGAGCCGCGAAAATCAGGATTGGATTGCATCTTCCTCCGGAAATGCTTCAGAAGCCTTGGGAGCTGTGCAAACAATTCAAGCTTATACTCACGAAAATTTAAGTATTAAGGCTTTTAACGAAGTAAGCGAAAAGGCCTTTCGTTCCGCACGCAAAAGAATTTCGACAAGAGCTTTAATGACAGCAATTGTAATATTTTTTGTTTTTTCTGGAATAGTTGGAGTTTTGTGGGTTGGTGCTCGAGATGTCCGGTCTGGAGTGATTTCGACTGGAGTTTTGGTTCAGTTCGTAATCTATGCAGTTATGGTTGCGGGTTCTGTTGCTGCTTTGTCAGAAGTTCTTGGAGAACTCCAAAGGGCTGCGGGAGCTACAGAACGGCTAGTAGAACTACTAAATTTACGTGATTTTGTGAAAGATCCCTTGGAAGCGAAAGAGTTTAATGAACCTATAAGAGGTGAAATTGAGTTTAATTCAGTCAATTTTGAGTATCCGTCTAGGCCTAATGACCCGGCATTATCCGAATTGGATTTTAAGATTGAGCCCGGTGAAACGGTAGCTTTCGTTGGTCCTTCTGGGGCTGGTAAGTCTACGATATTCCAATTGTTACTGCGGTTTTATGATCCAGTATCGGGATCTGTAAAAGTAGATGGTATTGATCTGAAAGAGCTATCTCGAGAAACTTTTCGGAAAAACATTGCGGTTGTGCCTCAAGACCCAATTATTTTTGCAATGTCAGCGGCTGAAAACATACGGTTTGGTAGACCTGATGCATCGGACGAAGACGTTGTTTCTGCGGCCAAAGCCGCCTCGGCACACGATTTTATAACAAGTCTACCAAGTTCTTATCAAACTTTTGTTGGCGAACGTGGTGTCATGCTTTCAGGAGGACAAAAGCAAAGGATAGCAATTGCCAGAGCAATCTTAAGAGATGCGCCTATCTTGCTGTTAGACGAGGCAACAAGTGCACTAGACTCTGAAAATGAGCTGGCTGTCAAAACAGCTGTTGAGGCACTTTCAAAAAATCGAACAACATTAGTCGTAGCGCATCGTCTCGCGACCGTTAAAAAGGCAGACAGAATCATAGTTTTAAATCATGGAAACGTTGTGGCAACAGGTAATCATGAAGAGTTACTAGCTAATGGGGGCCTTTATGCTAGATTAGCCCGTTTGCAGTTTTCAGATGGTAAAGATCTTGCAGCTTAATAGATAATGGGTTTAATTTAATTCTTTATTTGAATCTTATCTCTTGCAAGGGCGTTATTTTCAAACCAAAATGATATCTGGGAATTATTATAAATGGGGCTGACAATGAGTTATGCGTTACCAGAAGATTTAAAAAATATCGAAAATGAGGCTGCTTGGAAGGATAGAGATAATCCAAAGACTTTGTTTGGGATGCTGTCACGCACTGTTAAAAAATTTCCAAACCATGATGCGGTGAGTTATCAAATTTTTTCTGGCCCAAAAGACAAGGCAGAAACGTTTTCATGGAAAGAGCTATTTGATAAAACCACTCAGGCTGCGAACATGTTTCGAGCTCTAGGTGTGAACGAGACGGACGTGGTCGCTTACGTCTTACCAAATTCTAACGAAACACTTCTATCCCTATTAGGTGGTGCAGTTGCTGGTATTGTCGCTCCAATAAACCCACTTTTGGACGTAGAGCAGATTGCGGCTATCTTGCGGGAAACAAATGCTAAAGTGGTAGTTACACTAAAAGCATTTCCAAAAACCGATGTTTGTAAGAAGACGGCCGAGGCTGTTGCTTTGGCTCCCAACGTTCATACGGTACTTGAAGTGGATTTGCTTCGATATCTAACTCCTCCCAAATCTTGGATTGTTCCACTAATCAGGCCGAAAAATAATGTTCAACATTCTGCAAAAGTTCTTGATTTTAATCAGTTATTGTCACAGCAAAATGCGACACTTGATTTTGAAGATATTCAGAAGGATAGGGTTGCAGCATATTTTCATACCGGTGGAACCACAGGTATGCCAAAAGTAGCTCAGCACAAGTATTCTGGATTAGTTTATAATGGCTGGCTAGGTGCGAAATTGATATTTTCAGAAGACGACAACATAATTTGTCCTCTACCACTTTTTCACGTATTTGCGAGCCATGTAATAATCATGGGGGCCATCAGTTCAGGTGCGCATGTCGTTTTTCCAACTCCGCAGGGATATAGAGGTGAGGGAGTTTTTGATAATTTTTGGAAATTAATTGAAAGATGGAAGATTACTTTCATAATAACAGTACCGACGGCTGTTTCTCAATTAATGCAAAGGCCTATAGATGCGGATGTTTCAACCATAAAGACAGCGTTTTCTGGTTCAGCCCCGATGCCAACCGAATTATTCAGGCGTTTTGAGGAAGCGACAGGAGTTGAGGTTATTGAGGGATACGGTTTAACTGAAGCGACTTGCTTAGTTTCGTGTAATCCTCCCTTAGGATCAAAAAGAATAGGATCTGTTGGATACCAATTTCCTTATACAGATGTTAAAATTGTAAAGGAAGAAAATGGCAAGCTAAACGAGTCCGCTGTTGACGAAGTGGGAGAAGTTTGTATCTCAAATCCCGGGGTTTTTGCTGGGAGTACATATACTGATCAAGATAAAAACACAGACCTTTATTACAAGAAAAAGTATCTGAGAACGGGCGACTTGGGTCGTGTAGATGCTGATAGCTTCTTATGGATAACTGGAAGAGCAAAAGATCTCATAATAAGGGGTGGGCACAATATTGACCCTGCTATTATCGAAGAAGCACTACTGGGTCATAATGCAATTGCTTTCGCAGGCGCAATAGGTCAACCTGATGCTCATTCTGGCGAGCTTCCTTGTTCTTATGTAGAACTGGTCGATGGAGCGGAAATATCGGCGGCTGAGCTTTTAGAGTACGCTAACAAAAATATCACAGAACCTGCTGCAAAACCTAAACATTTAGAAATCTTGGAAGAGTTGCCTAAGACAGCTGTTGGAAAAGTTTTTAAACCAGACCTAAGGAAAATGGCAATAACCAGAGTGTATAATGAGGCCTTGCATGCCAAACAAACAGATGCAAAGGTCGTCGCTGTTGAAGATAATAAAAAACTAGGTCTTACTGCGAAGGTTCATGGTGCTGCTTCGGATGAAGAAATAGGCGCTGCGCTGCAAGATTTCGCTGGCGCTTGGCAAAGAGCATGAGGTGAATTTATTCGCTTAGAGGCGGAGCACCGCCAACGAAAGAGTTGCCGTTTTTATAATCACAAGGTTCGTCCTGCATCATAAGGTGCAGGCCATTTCCTTTAAAAGGGTTTTGCCTGGCTAGATCCTCATCTACATCTATGCCAAGCCCTGAGGCTTCTGGCGCTTTTACGTATCCTTTATCCACCCTTATCGTACCTTTTATAAGTTCATAATGAAAATTTGTTTCAATAGTTTCAAGTACTAAGATATTTGGAATAGATACGGCTAATTGAATATTTGCTGCCCATTCAATTGGGCCAGCATATAGGTGAGGCGCCATTTGTGCGTTAAATACTTCGGCTATTGCACATATTTTTTTGGTTTCCCAAATACCTCCAGCACGACCCAATGCCGGTTGGAGAATTGAAACCCCGCCAATTCTCAGTAAAGTGGCAAACTCACATTTTGTTGTTAGTCGTTCTCCTGTTGCAATAGGAATATTTACAGACCGTACTAAATTTTGGAATTCTAGTAAATTATCGGGTGGAATTGGTTCTTCGTACCACAACGGGTTAAATGGTTCGACAGCTTGGCCAAGCCTGATCGCTCCAGCGGTAGTAAACTGTCCGTGTGTTCCAAGAAGTAAATCAGCTTTATTACCAATTGCTCCTCTTATTTCCTTCATGAATGAAACACAAAGCTCAATATCACTAAGAGCAGGTTGATGCCCTCCGCGCATCGTGTAAGGACCCGCTGGATCAAATTTAATGGCAGTATATCCTCTAGAGACTAAATCTAAGGCGCTTTCTGCGGCATCTGTGGGAGATTTCCAAAAAGAATTAAAATCATGATTTCTAAGTGGGTATAGGTAAGAATAAGCCCTGATGCTGTTGTTCATTTTTCCGCCAAGTAAGGCCCAAACCGGTCGGTCACGATCTTTTCCAAGAATATCCCAGCATGCTATCTCCAATCCTGAAAATGCACCCATTACTGAAAGGTCGGGTCGCTGTGTAAAGCCGGATGAAAAAGTACGTCTAAATACCAATTCTATATTTTCTGGTGATTGATCTAAAAA
>MDTD01012050.1_pt1 | contig 10120 bp, 8 predicted proteins | sample 811221 | NCBI WGS metagenome assembly MDTD01 (sample SAMN05326646, study PRJNA326480) | marine metagenome | isolation source: seawater | place: Pacific Ocean: South West | collected 2011
GTTTGTGCTACCTTAATTTGTTCTCTGTAGTTTAGTAAAAACATTGCTTCTCCTTGCGGATAATCATAACCTTGAAATATCATACCAGGAAATCTGTATGTCACCTTATCTCCATCCCAAAATTCAGAAACTCCAGAAACAAGTCCATATTCCTCATTATTATCCAAAAATGCTATGCATTCTGATAAAAAATCTGGTTTGTATATATCATCTTGCTCAATTGTAGAGAAATATTTTGATTCATGATTAGATAACGTTAATAATCTATTGAGCGTCCCTCCCAAACCAATGTTCTTTTGGTTTTTATATATTTTTATTCTCTTATCTTTAAATTTTAAATTAAAATCCTTTTCATTTGGTGCATCATCGCAAATTAATAATTCAAAGTTTGTATGAGACTGATTTAAAATACTTTGAATTGTTGGTCCAACGTCAACTGGGTTATATATAGGCAACAAGACTGAGATATCAGGCATTAAAATTTGGCTTACTGGTTGTAAAATTTTTCAATTTTAAAATAAAAAAGGATAAAAAACGCAACAAAATAATTACGAGCCATAAAATCGGAATAAATTTCGAATTGATTTTTTTAAAATCAATAATATTCAAATGAAATACTCCCGATTGCCTGTGAGCATTGCCTTCATCATATTTTATTTTTCGTTGGTCAAAAAAAAAGGATAAAAATTGACTTATAAATTTCTCGCTTTTGACACTCGCATCCGCACCAAAAATTACTATTGATTTCTTTTTATTTGCTTTATATATCTTCCATATTAGGAAGGGAATATCCCTTAACCCATTACTTGGCCAACAGTAATAAACATCAGCCTCAGGTAATTTATTTATCCGATAATCCAATTTTTTAACGTCTAAATTCCTATTTATAGCATGCTTGAGTCTTTCTTTATTTAAATCAATGCCGTTTATTGTTTTTGCATATCTTCCCATTAATAGCATATTGTCTCCCTCAGCGCATCCAAGCTCGCAGACCACCTTGTCTTTTATAATTGTAGATATCTCGTCCGATATTACTGCCGGAGTTCTTCTTGGGGGAAGAGTAATTAATTTCAATTTATGATCTGTAATTTTCATGATAGGATAGAATACTTTTATATGTATTCGTGATTTTTTACTTCAACATTATCCACTACCATTTTTTAAAATGGATTAATAACATTTATCTAGCCACTCTCTTCCACTGGAAACAGTGTATAAATATGAAAAATAAACAAAAATTGATTCATTACTACAAATTACTTTTCCACGAAAATATAGAAAATATTGTAAAAATTGGCCATTTATGGTCAAAATTATAATTTTTATGCTCTTCCAATAACTTGGTGATTTCTTTAGCATTCATGCCAAAATAATTTATCGAATTAACATCTAATAGTACTTGTGAGAAATGATCTATTAAGTCTTCTGCTATCCATTTTTGAAGTGGTACCGAAAATCCTTTTTTCTCTGTGTTGAGGGGTAAGCTCGGTATCTTCTCTGATAAAATTTTCTTAAGCAACCACTTTTTATCAAAATTGCTACTACCATTTTTCTTAAAATTAAGGCTAGGATTAATTTTCAGAGAGTCTTTGATAAAGGTTTTTTTCAGAAATGGGACACGAATTTCAACCGAGTTTGCCATACTAGCTAAGTCTACTTTTCTTAAGGTCTTTTGCATCATACCATAAAATTCAGCACATCTCATATTTTGTAATAATTTTAACTCACTTTTTGAATTTTCATAATTATAGTTCTTATAATTATGGGGAATATCAACATTTATTAAATCAGGGTTTAATGCCTTGATTATTTTTTCCGCAAATCTACTATTTAAATTAAAATGTGCATCTCCCTGCGATTCAAACAAACATGCACTGTTAAAGTTTTTATTGCTCGTGAAAATTTTATCAAGCCCATATAATCCATACTTTAAAAAGTATGGATAGAATTGAATATTTATATTTTTTAAAATCGACAAAAACCTTTCATACCCAAAAAATAACTCATCACCTCCATCACCGGATAATACAACAGTTGCATCACGCTTTATAATTTTTGAAGCTATGAAGGTTGGAATTAGTGAAATATCGGCAAAAGGTTCTTTGATTGAGCTGATTATATCATCCAATAAGTTAGAGGCGAATTTCCCATCTATTTTGGTAACCTCATGATTTGCACCTATCGACATCGCAACATGATTTGCAATGCTTGATTCATCATGAACAAAACTATCAGTGCTTATGTTCAATGTCTTGAGATTTTCTTTTTTATTTTTTTGAGCATAATAACAAATTAACGGGGAGTCCACGCCTCCGGATAAAAACGCTCCAACCGGTACATCAGAAATTAGTTCTTTTTTCACTGAATCATTTAGACTTGAATCAATTTGTTCTAACGCATTTTCCTCATTATTTATCAAAAAACTGTCACAATTAGGCAGACTCCAATATCTTTTATTATTAACTGAACCATTAAAATTGAAGGTTACAACTTCACCGGGCATAACTTGGTGGGTGTTTTTAATTAGAGCATATGGTGGTGGAATAAAATGTTGCGATAGATATAATTTTAAAACATGCAAATTTATCGGATTATCTTTGAAAAAAGGATGTCCCACAACTTGATCATATTGGCTAGCAAAAACGACTTTTTTCCCGTCATATCCATAAAATAAAGGTTTTATTCCTGCGAAATCTCTAATCAGGTGTAAGCGTTTCTTGCGTTTATCAAATAAACCAATTGCATACATTCCATCTAATATTTTGATAGTTTTTTCTACGCCAAAAGTTGCAAATGCCTCAACTACAACTTCAGAATCTCCAGTACTTTTAAAATTAATTCCATTTTTCAAAAGTAATCTTTTGATATGAGAGTAATTATATACTTCACCATTATATACCATCACATAACGTTTACAATGACTCTCAATTGGCTGATTACTTTTGCTGCTGAGGTCAATTATACTTAGCCTATTAAACCCAAATTGTAGGTAATTCCCATGGGTGTAATAATCAGTATGATCAGGACCTCTTATTTCACTCTTTTTCAAGATATCTAAAAATTGGCTCTTTTTTGAGATTGTGCCTTTTAATACTAACTCGCCTAGGATACCGCACATAATGAATGTTATTTATACATATACATATCTATTGCATTTACTAGTCTAAATGTAAATCAGCAAATTTATGAAGAGAAAACAATGTCCATATGGACCAACCATTGTGGTGCTCATTTGACATATACTTTTGTGTTTGATTACTCACTACATCTTTATCTATATGATTATCAAATATTGAACTAGAATCAATTAGTGTACTCTTGACATTCTCTTTTAACTCATTTCTTAGCAAATTATTTAGATTTATTGAGAATCCTTGTTTCTGATTTAAAACAAGACTTTTAGGCAAATGCTCCCACAAACATGTTTTCAATAATATTTTTGGGACCCTATGCTTCACACCAAGACTTGGTGTGACACCATTCATAAAATCAATAACTGCTTGGTCTAAAAATGGTAAACGAACTTCAAGACCATGAGCCATTGAAGCTCTATCAACTTTTAATAATCTTCTTTGCATGTGACCATAAAATTCATTACGCCTCAACCACCTTAGAAGAACTTCTGGATCACATTCTGGACTAGGAGACTGATAAAGCATTTCTGTTGATCTTGTGTAATTTAGATCTGGTATTAATTTTCTAACTGTTTCTGAAAAATGTGGACCTTGCCTTTCAAAAACCCAATCTCCTATACTTTTAATTTCAATTCCAGATGAAATTCTTTTATTAGTTATTCTTCTCATCATCCAAGCATAGGCTCTCCTTATGGCAACAGGAAATTTAAACCAGTGTCTATAATCCATGGTTGATAGAAAGCGTGGATAGCCCCAAAAGTTTTCATCGCCTCCGTCACCTCCTAGCATGACCTTATAATCCTCGGAGGCGAGTCTACATAATATAAATGTTGGAAGGGATGAGTAATCTGAAAATGGTTCAGAAAAAGCTGAAAAGTGGCTGTCTATCCACTGTGTGATATACTCAGCCCTGAATGGTTCAATGTGATGAGAGATTTTTAAGAAATTAGATATGTTTTTCGCCTCAACTGATTCATCAATCCCAGAATGTTTGGAAGAGACTGTAAATGCTTTTAAATCAAAATTATGTTTGGATAAAATTGCTGCTATCAGTGGTGAATCAATACCTCCAGATAAAAATGTACCAATTGGCACGTCACTGTTTATGTAATCAGGTAAAATTGATTGTAGCTTGCGATCTAATTTTTCTGCAGTGATTGAATTCAACTCGCTAAGCAAATCACTCTCAATGATTTCATAAAACTTGCCCTTTTTGTGGTTAAGATTTTTATCAATCTCATAAAACTCTCCGGGATTAATCATCCACGAATTTTTAAATAAAGCATTTGGCGAAGGTATGTACCCCAGTTGTAAATATTCTGAAAGTGCATCGGGGTTTATATCTCTAGATTTTGCAAACCATTTGTGTTTAAAAATTTGGTCATATTGAGATGCAAACAACCAGCCTTCATTAGTTCTCGCACAATATAGTGGCTTAATGCCAGCCGGGTCTCTTATCAGATTTAATTTTTTAATTTTAAAATCATAAACCGCTAATGCATACATGCCTCTTATGCTATTAATAGTTTTTGATAATCCCCACAAGTCAAATAAATGAGTAATGACCTCAACATCAGAACCTGATCTTAATGCCTTTTTCTTTAACCCGCTGACTCGGATTAGGTTTTTATAGTTTACTATTTCTCCATTGCAAATGACTAAATACCTACCAGAGGGGGAGAACATTGGTTGGTTACCTTTAACTGAAGTATCAAGTATAGAAAGACGGTTAAATCCAAATTGAATCGACTTGTTGGAAAAATATCCTTCCATGTCTGGACCACGTGAGCGGCTCAGCGAAAGAATTTTTCTGAAATAAGATTTATGGGACACTCTAAATCCGAATTCTCCAAAAATACCACACATTCTAATGTCCAATTCTTTTTATTAATTTATTGACTAAATTTTTGATGATTTTCTTTAACTCGCCTTTAAGAAATCCTAGATTTGACTTACTCAACATAAAAAAAAAGCTGTAATAAAAATCTCCTATTATTGAAAAATCTAAAGATCTAGAAAAATATTTGATTAATGCTACATTTTGCTCGAATACTATATTTTTCTTGAAGGAAGGGTATTTTGCTTCTAATTCCTTATATTGGAGATATTTATATTTATGAATATACCCCTTCCCCTCTTCTTTCATGCTACTTTGTCCAGTACCTCTAATTCTATACACTGCCGTTTTTTCATTTAAATAAAATACTATACCATTTTTTAAAAAAAGAGGCGTAAGCACTGTATCCAAACCCCATGCTTTAATTGTCCATGGTTCAGAAAATATTTTATTGACCAGAGATCTCTCAAAAAAAAATGTACTAATATGACTAAAGTGATAAACTTCCTCAGGTATTTGATGAGCATCAACTCTAAAATAATTTTGATCTGTGAGTTGTGATATTTTGTTCGGATCTGTAAAACTTTTCCCATTTTTATAAAAATAATCTGAAACTACTACAGCGCAATTTTTGTTTTTAGAAATATGGAGTTGTTTTTCCAGTTTATAATCATCCATCCAGTAATCATCACCATCACATAATGCTATATATTTACCATTTGCTGAAGCAAGATTATACAGTATGTTAAACCTGCCAGTGCTCATATTATTTATTCTAATATTATTTCCCCTGTGATGTAAAAATAATCTAATTACTTCGGGGTATTTTTTTGCATAGTCTTTACATATATCTCTTGTTTTATCAGAGGATTGGTCTTCTCCAATTAGTATTTCAAATTTAAAATTAGTTTTCTGTGATAAGATACTTTGGATGCAATCATGAATATAAGATTCATGTTGGTATGCTTGGACGCAAACACTGACCATTGGATTATTGGGGACAATGTTCTCATATTCTATGACAGGGAAACGACGATAACTATCTCGAAAGCTTTTTATATTCAATCGTTATAGATACTTACTTAAATATGTATTAGATAAATCAGTTTTTATATGATTTATTATAGATGGGTGCAATTCTTTATTCCAATTATTATCATTATTTTTTTTTTTAAAAACACTGTAATCATCATCAAAATTCATTGAAATACTTCTGCCAATGAATTCAATTGTTGCGTCGAAAACTTCTAAGTCCAATTTTCCGAAAAGTTTTATAATCTCATACTCTGCGTTTGATAATAATTCAGAATATTTTACTATAGTAAAATTCCTAGGATACTTTTCATTTAGTTTCTCAAATAAGATGGTCGTTTCCTTCCATTTTTCATACCCAAAGTATTGATTAGGGTCTTCTTCGTTTTTCTTTTTTGCAAAAGCCCACTCATCGTCAATACTCCATTTGGGATTAAATTCATTCGGAGATTTTATCCAAGAATTTATAACTGCGCATGGATGGCGAATTATTGCAACAACTCTTAGGTTATTAGTGTTCAAAATTAAATTTTCTATTAATTGCATATACCTAACATGTTTCATGACTAAATGTGTTGGATTTGTTAATTTATCAAATTTAAGTAGGTTAATCTCTTTAGCTGATGCTAGTCCATTAATTACAAAATTATCATCGGTTATAATTATATCAGAAAAAAATTCATCTATTTCTTTTTTTGTGGATGATTTTGATAACCTATCTCTGTATTTGTATGAAAACAATGGTTGGTAACGGTATAGAGTATTTGGTGAACTGTTAAAAATCTGCCCTAGCCAAGATGTTCCCGACCTAGGGGCACCCCAAATTCCAATTATACTATCAGGAACTCTCAAACTAACTGATAATCATTTAACATGTTTTTTATTCTCGGAATTGAGTTAAACATAATCACATCGAGAATAGAAAGATTTGACACAAAACTATTATCATATTGTTCATATCGCACCTTATTTGGTCTCAAAAAACATAATTTAATCCCGTTCATTCTAAAAGCTTTTTTATTATACAAATCTAAACCACCTATAGGATTGTAATAACTATTAGCCTTCAATTTTTTACAAATTGAAATTATTCTTTCTTCTCCTTTCAAATTTTTACTGATTTTAAGAGATGATGATATAATTATTTTTGAGCTATTTATGCCTAAATATTGACTAATTAGCTTTAAAGAAAAATCTATAAAAGAAAACAAGTTTTCATCATCATTTTCTATTATACTTTTAATTAAAGGGAAGGTTTTTTCAAAAAAAGGTGCATTACAATAGGCCATTTTGATAGATTTTAATAGTTTAGTTTTCGATCTAATATTTTTGGCTAAATTTATATCACAAATTTTTGCTTTTTGTCGATGCTTTTTAATAGGAATAGTAATTAAAAATTTTTTGCTGTTAATTAATATGTAATTTCTGTTGACCCAACCTCTTTTTTTGAACTGCACATCATCAAAGATAACAAATTTATCTACCACATGTAATAGTTGCCAATATCCTATATAGGGTAAAAAATAAGGTTGCATTATACCTATGGACATAGATTGGTAAGAAATCGATTTTTAATTATAATCTGAAGCATAAAGTTCTTCTATACAAATAAAGGTTCTAAAAATTTGTATAAATGTTATAGCAGGCATTTGGATGCCAGCCCTTATTTCTATGGATTAAGTTGAAATTATATTTTTTAAAACACTTTGTATGAACAGGGTTTATATAAACTATGGCAACAGTTTTAGGTTCAATTTTTTTTAAAAATTTATCCAAGATATTGTCACTAAAGGGATTGTAAATGTAAATCAATAAATTATTCTCTATTGAAACTGGGTCTAGATCAAGAGCGTCCATTTTAAATAAAGATGTATTTTTCGATTTAAGGATTTCTAAATTTTTTTTGGATATTCTTATCAATTCTTCGCTGTATTCAACGCCGACTATTCTAACTTTACTTTTTTTAAACATCCGCTCCCAGATGCAGAGTACTTTTCCTTTACCACATCCAATATCAATAAGTTGAATATTTTCTTTCTCACTTAACATCATCAATGCTTTCTTTGTGGATTCTTTTACTACTGATGTCCAACTGCTCATGTAAAAAACGCCATCTGAGAAATTTTTTGGTTTTTCTGAATAATGAATTTTTGGTAACCAGACATGTGTATCTGTATTATTTAATAAATCGAATAAGTGGTTCTCAAAAAAATAATATACGGGCAACCTTAAGCCCCTGCTTTTATACATTCTGTAATAATCCCTGATAGAAAAACCTGGTTCCACCATTAGATAAGTATTTTACTTTCTTTAGGCTTTATAATTAAAAATATTAAAGATAATTTTTTATTATTTTTACAATCTTAAATACAATATCTTTATTTAGATCATAAAAAAGCGGTAGACACATTATTCTTCTCGATATTCTTTCAGATATCTCACATTTTTCAAAATCTAATATTTTAGTAAAAGTATTCGCAGATGGATAAAAATACCTTCGCGGGTAAATATTTTCCTTATTCAAAGCGGCATGAACTCTAAGAAGTTGCTCTTCATTTTTAAAAATTACAGGGAAGTAGCAATGGTTACTTTTGCCGAAGCTGTGTTTTTGAAAAGTTATGTCTTTTAGATTTACTAGTTCGCTCATGTAAAGTTGATATTTTTCCTGCCTGTCTTCTAGCACATTATTAAAATACCTTAAATTTGCCAGACCCATTGCGGCATGAACTTCTGTCATTTTACCATTAAAACCATCCTCGACGATATTTTTTTCTTCATCATGTCCAAAAAATCTAATCCTCTTTAATTTTTGATTTAGATTGTCATTTTTTGTTACGCATCCACCCCCCTCAGCCGTGTTCAATAATTTAGTAGAATGAGTACTTGTAGCAGATATATCTCCATACTCAAGGATACTTGATTCGTCGTGGGTGGAACCAATCGCATGAGCTGCATCATATATTACCTTTAGTTGATATTTTTTGGCAATTTTTTCAATGGATAAAACGTCACATGGGTTACCAAACACATGAATAGGCATTATTGCAGTGGTATTTTCTGTGATACAATCCTCAATCCTATTTGGATCTATGTTTAACGTTTGTGGATCAATATCACAAAATACTGGTTTACATTTCTCCCATTTTAAAGCGCTTATTGTTGCTATCCATGTAAATGGACTGGTGATCACCTCGTTTTTTACGCCTAATGCTTTTATCGCCATTTGTAAAGCGATGGTACCATTCGATACAGCGATATAATTTTGAATATTCAGTTTAGATGCTAATACATTCTCAAATTTCTGAACCAAAGGCCCATTATGTGTTAAAATTCCAGAATCCCAAGGTTTTTGAATAATCTCATAGAATTCTTCAATTGGTGCTAAAGATGGTTTAGTAACATAAATAGGTTTATGAGACATTTGATTTATCTATCATTTCTTGGATGAGTTTACCCTGTGTAATATTTTGATCGTACTCGGGATTCCTCAAGTTTTTTGAGAAAATTAATTTATGGAAGTGTTTTAACATATTTTGGAATTGGTTATCGGGTGGCACCTCAATTTTTGCTTTTCCAGAACCATTTTCTAAACTTATAATTTGCTTTTGTTCAGCAGGTGCCGTAAAGATTCTATTAGCGGATAGCTTACCCGCAGATCCCCAGATTTCAATACTACACTGATAAAAATTATCAAAACCAAATGAGATTTGAGAAAAAAGTTTCCCGTTGTTTTGAACTAAATGACCTCCACCCCAAATATCAACACCTAATTTATCATCATAATTTAGTATTGAAGATGAAACAGATATATCATTTTTGAGGAATATAGATGATATTTTTAATGGATAGACACCGGCATCCAGAAGAGCACCACCCCCCAGTGCACTCTGGTAACGTATATTATTGTTATTTAGGGGAGGAAAACCAAAGGAGGATTTTAGGCATCTTAACTGACCTATTTCGTTTTCTTTAAGTAAATCCTTTAGCAAGGATAACTGTTTGTGGAAACGGAATTGAAAATTTTCCATCAGCACTAAATTTTTGTCTAAGGCGATGTCATTTAATCTTTTTACATCTGTTAAATTTGTAGCAAGAGGCTTTTCTGCGAGCACATGTA
>MDTD01045537.1_pt1 | contig 10120 bp, 7 predicted proteins | sample 811221 | NCBI WGS metagenome assembly MDTD01 (sample SAMN05326646, study PRJNA326480) | marine metagenome | isolation source: seawater | place: Pacific Ocean: South West | collected 2011
AACACAAACGGAATGAGAACAACGGTATGATAGTGAGAGCACCAGGTGATGTTTTATGTGGAGGATTAATTGATTTTGATGTCTTGAGAAATACTATTAATGAAAAAGTGGGGTTAGAAGTAGGAGACAAAGTGTACATCAATGTAACACATTATTTCAATGGAGAAAACGAACGACAGCGGCCCCGTGGGTTTCAGCGGATTACCAAGGTGTTTGGAAAAATCGAATCTTGTTCCAGTGTTGACTTGTTTGAAGTGAAATTTGACCGTGAACATGTGTTTAACTGTCGCCATTGCACGAAAGATAACGGAACTTGTTTTGCGTTCATGGGAAAGCAAATGAAGATTTGTAAAAGAACGGAATTACGTTCAGTAAAGGTAGACGAATTATGGGAGCTTCACCGGTTTGTTACACACATTACGCATGAATCGCTTCCAACAGCACGAGAAAAAGCATCCGATAACAAGTATGATAACTTACTTAAAATGATTCGGGTTCGTTACATATTGGGACAGATAACGAAGGATGAAATGATGTCCGAAATATACCCAGTAGAAAAAAATAAAGAAAAACACATCGAGTTACTTCATATATACGAAATTCTCAGTGTGGTTGGCATCGAGCTATTTACCAATCTGGCCAATAGCACAAATCAAGGTATCGACTTTAATGCAGAGATAAAAGAACAGATGACTAACTATCGAAAGCTATGTGACTACTGCAATGAGCAGCTTGCAGAAATCAGCATCAGTTATAACGTTACTGTCGAGCAAATCGGTGCTGAATGGAAACTCGAGAATAAACTCATGAGCATTCGAAACGCACGGAAACTTAAAAACGACCCATAAAGCAGCGAACAAATGAACTAATTTACATAAAATATAACTGAAAAAAAGGCACTACGGCAGCAACTGAAAAAAAGGCACTATAAATCTATATTTTATTTTTGTATATTTTTTTCCCATTCTGTTTTCATATCAACATCAACGTCTTTTCGTTCGATAAGAAACCGTGACTTGAACATATTTCGGAAAAACATAGTTAAATTCATACACTTAGTTTTAACAATCCGTTCAGGTATCGCAATTATTCCCTGTCCACGTTTGAGGTGGCGCGAACCTCTGAAGAGAAGCTGGTCAAATATTCGGATAATCTTTTTCTCTTCATTCGTCATTTCGCTTCTAGAAACACGATATTTACTTTTGTATGTATAACGATTATAGTTACCATCAGAGTATATTTTATGATACTGATTCATTACAGGAGCATTCTTTACCAAACCAACACCTTTAATCTTATTCTTGTCATTATGCATTTCAAGAACAAACATGGGGATTTGTGGTAAGTGAACCTCACTAACACGCTTCGGAGTTCCATAAATACAACCACTCCATTGATGTGCTTTGCGCCATTTTACATTTTCTTTCCATGTCTCGGTATTAAATCGCGTTGTGGCGATTATAAACATCGCCGGTGTTTTCTCTCTTACATTACAAAGTATGTTGCTAATCAATTTTTTTCGTTTACAGTGAAAATGTAAACGGATTTATTTGTAAGTGAAGTCGTATTCTTTCCGATGTAAGGTTTTGATATTCTTCATATCATTACTATCAAAACCAAACAGGGACCCAATCGTTTCATCGGTAATCGGTCGAACCAATAAGTCCGGCGGCATTTGTAGAATGTCCGGTATCAGTTCAAACGCATAGCGTTCGAGATACTTCATGCGATATCTTGTTGTTTCGAATAAGTACAGAGCCGTCTTGGTGGCAAAGAACTCGCGAAGTATTTCTAACGCCTCGAGTGAACGACCTACTACAACATAATTGTCGCGATTCGAAATTCCAAACTCGCCAGACATATCGATGTAGGGAAATCCATACATTTTGTGGGGAAGCACCAACTTACATTCTCCGTGGTGTGTTTGAGGACGATTGCTATAGTTGATCACTAGTCGTGGGGAGAGGCCTTCTAAAACGGCGGTTTTTATATTAGGGAACGGGTGTGTCTTGTCTTGATCCTTTGAAAACGTGGCGCCTTGCTTGGGCGCGTTTGTTTTTATTACTTGAATGTGCCCGAACTCTTCGACAAACGGTAAGAGTTTTGCAACGATAGCGGCACCAAATACTGGAATAGGAGCACTTGTTTGTATTGGATATTCAATAAACGCCTTTCTATCTCGGTCGTAAATGTCTAGTATGAAATCGTTTGGACGATTCACAAGCCAGAAATAGCACGTTGGTGTTTGAGCCTCTGATGAGAATACTTTATTTGTCTCAGTATTCGTGAGACACCTTAGCTTGTTTATTTTGTAGTTTAATAGGTAATGGTAAGTGTTAGCCTTGTCCGGCTTCATCCAGATGGATGGGACAATCATAAGGAGGTTTCCATTTTCTTTTAAGAGAGAAATCGCCATCTTTATGAATGGAATCCATATAGTGCATCCATCTTGTTTTTTACTCTGTATTCCATTTGTTGGAACCTTTTTCAAGCCATTCGCGTTGTAAGGTGGATTGCCTATAATGTAGTCAAATGTTTGAACACCTTCACCTTTATGTGTGGTGAAATCTTCGCAAGATATGTTTGCGTTATTTCCAAACATGTATTGTAATGTATTCACATTGTCCTCTTGAATCTCTATCATATGAATCATTTTGTTTATGATATGGTCATGACGACGGGTTCGTTGTGGAATCACGGATTTGAGGCCATCGTCCAATTTCCAAAAGAGATACATGGAGAAGAACCCAGTACCGGCACCTGGATCTAACCACTTGGTATGTGGATTTGTAAAGGAGTCCGTGGGGAGCATATCAAACATGTCCTTAATAAGAGTGAACGGCGTAAATATCTCTCCATACTTTGATTTCTTATCACTCTGTGTAGAGAGATTTTGCACGTAATCGTTTTTGTTTATACTTCGTATCGCCATATTAAACATCGGATATTCAAATCACGAAAATGTTGCGTAAACATGAAAAAAAGCTCATATGAGCTGAATTTCAATTTTATTTTTTATTCGTTTTCTTCTCTTTTTTGATTTTTATTTGCTTTTCTCTTTTTTGATTTTTATTTTTTTTCACTTTTTTGATTCATTCGACAATTTCCATATCATATGGCTCGTAATCGTAGTAGTCGCATACATTGTCTTGATTTTCATTTTGATTTTCATTTTGATTTTCATTTTGATCAATTTCATTTTCATAATACTCGTAGTCTTCGTTTGATTCTATTTGTGTTGCATCTTGTGCATAATCATTCATGGTTTTGTTTGTTTCCGGTTCACCTGTGTAAGTATACCATTCCGGTACTGCTTCAGGTGTCGTCGTTGTCTGATTTACCGGATGACACCACATTGGCGCAATGCCATTGTCATATTGGTGCGATGTCCAATTGTTAACAGCAGGATCGTTCCAGTAATTCATAGAATTGACTTGATTTTGTAGCTGATACACCTGTGTCTCCATCTCTATGATGCGATTCAGATGATTCAACGCTATGCGTGATTGCTGTGCGCTTTGCGACTCCAGCTCCTTGATGCGGTTTTCAAGCCGCACTTCAGTCAAGGTCATTGGGTTCTTGTTGACCAATAGCAACCAATACCACGGATCATCGTAAACGAGTCGTGCGTCACGATCTGGATCTTGAATTCTTGCTTGAATGTTTTTGGTTGCCTGACTTTCACTCCAAGTCATATGAACAAATGCCTCGTAGTATTCATTACCGCTTTGGCTTTCCTTGGACACTAGATCAACTCGTTCCACGATACCAATGTTATTGGTTGCAAATACGACAGCGATTTTCGAAGGCTCCGCCCATTCCGCGGTTACGCGTGGAATGTAGATCGAAAGGTTCTTGTTAAAGACAGTCATCGATGTAGATTGATTCTTTGTTTGGCTCATGTTGTGTTTAGGTGTGTATAACTTCTATCTGCCAAAGCGTTTCAATTTTTTGAAAAATTTCTTGGCATCATAAATAAAATGAAATAAGTGATGCATTTATACTTACTTTGTTTTGTTTTCTTCTTCAAATGCTTTAGAACCAGCATTTAATAAAGTAAACATTCCATCGTTAGTAACTACTGACAAATTTTCACAGAGTCCTTCAATACTAAAGGTGCGTGTTTGGGCTGGACGACTCACAATAAGGTCAAAGTTGTTATTTAAAAATGTAGATAGGTCACAGCTAAACACGGCATCTCGACATTGATACAACTCATCCGAAAATCTCGCGCATCCCATAAAGCAGGGAATGTAACAAGACGCAACAAGGCATTGAATGAGGTCGTCTCGTGATTCCCACTTAGTTACCATTTTACATTTTGAATTGTTATTTGGGTCACACAGAATGATTCCAATGTAATCATTTGCATACTCATGGGCATCGTGTGGCAATACGTTATTCATCATCGACGCGATGAATTCTGCCATTCCCCCGAAACGGGTGCCTAGCGGCATATTTCCATACAGCTCAATGACCCGATCTATTTCAACGTTTGAACAAGTGAGTATTACCGCAACTAATGCACCAGCACTGTATCCGGCACAAAAAGTAGGCGTATTATCTTTGAGAAGCTCGATGCCGTATCCCAGTCCATACCAGAACGCAGGGAACCCGCCACCTTCAAATATAATCTTCATTCTTGTGTTAATAATGTATATAACTTTATATTCCAATGGATTTGTTAATTTGTTAATTTGTTTATGTGGTTATTATAATATACCATGTCGAATCGACCATTCGAAAGTTTGAATAACACCATAGTGAATTCGAGTGATTATATTGCGAAAAAGAAGCAAATCGCCACATATAAAGGTGCCAAGCGACCAACAAGCGGTTTTGGTGTTGCTCCAGTATCAGGTGGCACATCAAATTCGGTCGTAGTGACTGCTCGAAATTACGAGGATCTCTTGTGTCTGACAAAGGGGATGCATCACTGTACCGAGTCGTCTGGTGCAGAGACTCTCAAATACAACATTTGGTCAGGAAACAAAATGCAAATGAAATACGGAACAGACACGCCCATAATGTATACGGGCGACTTGGATGCCGCAACGGGTGTAACACGACCAGGTGAGCCCAATATGATTCCTTATCCAAGTACGATTAATGGGACATCTGGCTACCCTGGATTTATCGTAGATCCGTCGGGCACTCTGTTTGGAACGGGCGTATTAGGTGAGGGACCTTCCTGGGTAAACACGCACGTAGATGTAAGCTACACCAACACTGCAGACTATAAAAGAGGTAATAAATCGCAGCCGCTACACAACTTTTCATTTCCTGGTCGCGTCTATCTAAAAGACTAGTGACTTTTCAGCAAACTGACTACTTTATAATCAATGTAAATTCATAACTATAAAAAATTGATTATAAATACTGTCGAAATATGCCATTACATTAATGGAATTAAGTTTGGAACAAACAAAGGCGCTGGACGCGTTCAAACAACACAAAAATATCTTTATTACTGGTCCCGGTGGAAGCGGAAAGAGTGTGTTAATACGACGACTGGTGGAGGAGGCCGAAACTGATGGTCGCGTCGTACAAGTGTGTGCACTCACAGGGTGTGCCGCCGTGTTACTCCAGTGTAAAGGTGCAAAGACGATTCATTCATGGGCTGGTATAGGAATTGGAAACGGAGATCAACATACTATTGTTGATAGGGTCAATAAAAATAAACACAAACGAAAAGCGTGGACGAGTGTTGATGTATTGATTATAGACGAAATCAGCATGATGTCGATGAAACTGTTCAATGCATTGGATCGTATCGGTCGCAAGACGCGAAAGTGTCTCGACATTCCATTTGGAGGTATTCAGGTGGTGTTTTCGGGGGACTTTTACCAACTTCCACCTGTGGGAAACGAAGAAGAACCCGAAACATCGGCATTTTGTTTTGAGAGCGAAAATTGGAAGTTAACATTCGAGGAAACTATTCAACTGACAACTATGTTTAGACAAACAGATCCGGTATACGCGAAAGTGCTAAATCAAATCCGCATTGGAACAATCTCAAAAAAAGGAATGCGTATCTTGAACGAGCGCGTCGGGGCTATATGTGATGATGAAGTCATTAAACCAACTATATTGCTTCCGCGACGACGAGATGCTGAGGTCATCAATAAGCGTGAACTTGATAAACTCACTACTGAAGAACGATGCTTCACACTTGAGCCACATTGGGAACCGACCACAGGCAACACGTTAAGCAACACGACAAGCAAGGCAGTATCAGACGAGCAACGTGCCAACGAGATAAAGTATTTATCTACTAATATTACGGCTGAAGAAGAGTTGATTCTTAAAGTGGGTACCCAAGTTATGTGCGTGGCAAATGTGGATATGGAAGGACCAACACCGTTAGTGAACGGTAGTCAGGGCGTCGTGGTAGGTTTCGAAAATATGATGCCTATCGTTAAATTCCGCGGTGGCGTCATTCGGAAAGTAGGACCTCATTTGTGGGAGAGCGAAAACGTGAAGGGTGTCGGTGTAAAACAGATTCCGCTTATTCACGCATGGGCTATTACGATTCACAAGTCTCAAGGCGTCACACTGGAACTTGCCCAAATTGATGTGGGAAGCAGCATTTTTGAGTGCGGACAAACTTATGTGGCCCTTTCGCGCGTAAAGTCTGTAAATGGGCTCTTCCTCACCGCGTTTGACCTACAAAAAATAAAAATTAATCGAAGAGTCAAGAACTTCTACGCATCGTTGGAATCGTAAGCAGGTGCAACCAACCTTTTTATTTCCTTCTCGAACTCAAGGGTAAATGACCAGTCCGTATTGTTCAGATCAATAATACGCCCATACTCGTCATACAATTTTATAGTTAGTTTTTTTATATCGACTGGACCAGTATACGTTCTTGTTTTGTTCGCCAGACTTGCCATTCGAGCATCACGCAGTGATAGCGTATGAATGCTTCGAGGTGCCAAATTGATTCGCGCCATGATCTTATCGTCTCGCACCGAATCACCGTATACGACTTGGAATTCACTCCGAGTATTCGTCTGGTGGTCATCGATGGAAATGTAACCGTAACGTGGTCCTGACATGAAAGGGACACCTTCTGACACGGTAGCTATGGATTCTCTTACTTGAATAACTTCATCTACACCAACGGTACTAATATTATTGTTGATTTCACTAATCCAAACAGGAGAACCGTTACCCAGTATTGCATTTGAGTTTAATGAAAAATCTGTTAGGTTTACATTAGGTAAATTACCCCACTCGTGCAAGTTCTGACTAAAATCGGTGGCACCTTCAAACATACTTGTCGCATCTGCCAAAGACAGCAATACCCACGATGATATATCTTGATTGAACGCTGAAGCACCTTCAAACATATTTTTAGTGCTTTTGACATTTCTCATATTCCATAAATTTAAGGGTTGATTGAACGACGAATCAAAACCACTTCTAGTACTATTATTAGAAAACATAGATTCCATTGAAGTAACATTCGCAACATACCAATTATTTATGTTCTTATTAAACGAAGAAGCATCACTTAACATTTTATCTGTCTTCTTGAGTTTAGGTGTATACCAGTTATTAATATCTTGATTGAATGCAGATGCAGATGCAAACATTGATTCTGTTGTAGTGACTTCTTCCATATTCCATGAATTCAATGGTTGGTTGAATGCAGATGCAGCTTCAAACATGCTCTTGGTGGTTGTAACATTTCCCATATTCCACGAATTCAATGGTTGGTTGAATGCAGATGCAAAGAAAAACATTTTTTCCGTGTTTGTCACATTACTCATATTCCAACCGCTAATGTCCTCGTTGAAGCTCTCCATATTAGAGAATGCAAAACTCATATTAGTAACCCCACTTGTATCCCATGTTGTAATATCACCATATAAAGGACCGTTTGAACTCCAGTGAATAATCGCAAAGTGAAAATTTGTATCATCGATAGAAAACATTTGTTATATTATAATGATACACCAACTTTATTTATTTTTTCTCGATTATAATAGATATTCTGCAACTCGAAATCCTAACACCCATCCTAGTTTATGTTGAATGTTTGTTTCATTGTCTTGATTACCAAATTCATCAACGTTAAACTTGATTGAAGATAACATTTTTGTTGGTAACGACTCTACTTTTGTTATTGGTTGTCTTGCTACATTTTGCATCAATACCATTTCTTTATATTGTTTACCACTGGGAATTCCATCACCATTATTAAATCTTGTATTGTTTCTTGTTACAGTTCTTAAGCTACTTTGTCCTGTTCGTGTTAAAAATTTAAAATTTATTGTCTCAATAGAATCGATGTTTACATTACTTCTTGAAGAATCGATATAAGATGTTTCGCTTGCAAATACTGATTTTTTGGTTATTCTATCAACATTATATCTTATATCACTTATGGAAATACCAGAAAAACGCAATGAACTATTATTTGAACTTGTATACCTACGATTTTTGATGAATTTATCGAATTTATTCAAGTATAAATAATGTTCTGGCGACTTTATTGCGGCAAAATTGCCATTGGTATCAATTGCCCCGGGTGTTGCTAAACCTATGGCATCATTTATAATTCTTTCATTTATATTTGGATTTAACCATGATTCGTCGTAATTTCCATCAGGGACTTTGACAAGCCAAGCAAAATTAACCGGCACAAACTCGTTCGAAGACATCTCTTTTCCATCGCTAAGACGAATAAAAGTGTAACTGTGTAAATGTATTTCTTTCGTTATTGTCGTGGTGCTGGTTGTTTCATGAATACCACTACAATCATAAGGATACTCAACCACATTACCATTATAGTATTTTACATTTTCAAAACTGATGTCTGTGCGATTAGGGTTTCCGCGAGGAAACCAGGCATTTACAGGGTTTTTTGTATCTTGATTCTTCACAAGACCCTTGTGATTTATCTCCGTATGTAATAGCCAATTTCTTGACGCGTAACTTATGTCATTACCAGAACTTAAATCATACCAAGGATTTGTACTTGCGTCTATGATGTCTTGAAACGTATTATTATCTTGTCCATTCCTGAAACTAGTATTACTTTGCCACTCTTCGTTGGTGAGCTTTAAAAATGAATATTTTTTAATATACGTTGTTGTTTTACTTATTGTACGTATATGATTTGACATTTGTATTTGACTTTTACAAGTTTTTGTATATGGTACATTACCAAAAGGCACGCTAGAAGGATCAGGAAAAATAAGTTGTTGATGTTCGATTCCATACTCAGGTAGAAGAACGTTGGAACCATTATAGGTTCTACTCGGGTCTGGATGTTGATGACTCCTGTTATCGAGGTTCAAACTTTGCGACGAATTATCTATAGTAAGTGGAAACTGTCCCCATTTAATACTTCCATCATCTCTTATATGATATGGGTCATTTTTTCTTAAAACCACATTATTACTTGAATCAGTTACTAGTCCGTTAGAGAAAGCACCCCATGGATCTCCCCAATTATTGACACCAGGTGGTTGAAGATAATAACTAATTGACTGCTCAAGTAATGGAATAGTGCGGCTTCTTGGAAATAAACAACGTGTCGTTGATGGATTACCCAAACCGCATTTGTTATTTGACGGATCAGAATAAAAGTCTACCATTGTTCCCGAGACATCATCTTCGGGTTGTATATAGTTGGATTCTCCATCAAATGAATCATTAGATACTTCGAATGTAACTGTTTCTATCGGTACGATGGATGTATCATAAACATTTATAGTTGACGTTTCGGGTCCATGCCAGAAAGAAACATTGTTTGGCGTTCCATTTGCAAAATCATTTGCATTGGATATATCTGTGGATGTATAAGAATAATCTTCAAATACAGTCCCATGTAACCAGTCTGAAGAAATATCTCCAATTTGCATTTGCAATCTCCAATGTGATGATATATCACTATGTACATTTATTTTGTTAGCATTGCTTGTAATTAAAAATGAATTATTTTTGAGCTTAGATGAAATAGTGTAATGTGTAATTGGTATATCGACATTACCTACATGGATATTTGTTACATCTAGCTGTAGTTCAGGTAAATTGTAATCAAATGACGTTGAAGTGTTATTAAAGTAATTATTTCGATAACGCGAATCAATGTTTACAACATTTTTAA
>MDTD01103894.1_pt1 | contig 10120 bp, 9 predicted proteins | sample 811221 | NCBI WGS metagenome assembly MDTD01 (sample SAMN05326646, study PRJNA326480) | marine metagenome | isolation source: seawater | place: Pacific Ocean: South West | collected 2011
AGAGTTATTAATTTTTTTATTAACCCGATAAATTTTAGAGAAATAATCACTAGTGCAGATTTAGGTATTTGTTCAGGTGGTCTCACAATCTTTGATCTAGCATTATCAAGAATACCTACAATAAGTATACCTCAATACAGGCATCAATTAAGCACCATAGCGAAACTAGAAAAATTAGGTATTACAATAATGGGAACGCAATCAATGAAACTAGAGAATAAATATTTTAGAAATCATCTTAATAATTTAGTTAATGACTATAACCTACGAATAAAAATAAGCAATGCTTCAAAAAAACATATAGATGGACATGGTTTGAATAGAGTTATAAAAAATATATATAAACTTCTTAATGATAATAAATTTAAAAAATGAAAAAAAGAATTATAATTTTTGGATGTCAAAAAATTGCAGTTGATATTACAAAATTTATATACAAGAAAAACAATTTTTATTAAAACCAGGGATTAAATTTTCTAATTATTAATATTTATATATTTAACATGAAAAATAAAGGTTTAGAAAGGTGGGAGCGTGCTAAGAGATTAATTCCGGGAGGAAATGGATTGCTTTCAAAGCGACCTGAAAGATACGCTCCAGATTTATGGCCGTCTTATTATAAAAATTGTAAGGGTGTAAAAGTGCAAGATTTAGAGGGCAATGATTTTATAGATATGGCTCAGATGGGGATAGGAACCTCAATCTTAGGATACGCAGATGATGAACTAAATGGAGCAGTTTTAGAAGCAGTAAAATCAGGAGTCAATTGCACATTAAATTGTACCGAGGAACTTGAATTAGCTGAATTACTTTTAAAGCATAATACCTTTGCTGATCAGGTTAAATTTGCTAGATCAGGAGGTGAAGCGATAGAAATTGCTATTAGAATAGCAAGAGCTTGTAGCGGAAGAGAAAAAGTAGCCTTTTCAGGTTACCACGGTTGGTGCGATTGGTATTTGTCTGCAAACATTTCTAACACTAATAACTTGGATGATCAATTACTTCCTGGACTTGAGCCAATTGGAGTACCGCCGTCTTTAAGTGGAACAGCGATACCATTTCTATATAACAATACAGAAGACTTTTTAAAAAAAATAGATCTCAATCCTGATATTGGAATTATTTGTATTGAAGGTGCACGTTACGATTATCCAAAAAAAGAGTTTATTGAAACAATAATGAAAGCAGCAAAGGAAAAGAATATAATTTTAATCACAGATGAAATAACTTCAGGTTGGAGAATGACAGACGGAGGTGTGTTCAAGTTAACAGGTTTCGAACCTGATTTAGCGGTATATGGTAAGTCATTAGGAGGTGGATTTGCTATTTCTGCAATCTTAGGAAAAGAAGAAATTATGAAATTTGCTAGTGAAACTTTCATTAGCTCTACTATGTGGACTGAGCGAGTTGGATTTGTTGCTGGCTTAAACTGCTTGAAGATTTTAATAAGAGAAAAAGGTTGGATACATTTAAATAAAATTGGTGAAGAAATTGGTGCAGGCTGGAAGTCTCTTGCAGATAAACATGAAATAAGCCTATCAGTTACTGACTTTAAGCCTTTGGTAACATTTAAATTACATTACGATAATCAGAATGATAAAATCCTGACGCTCTTTACACAGGAAATGCTTAAAAGAGGCTATTTGGCTGCTTCAAGCGTGTATGTCTCAATGAAACATACCTCGGAAATCGTATCAACATATCTAAAAAATATTGATGAGGTTTTTGCAATCATTTCTAAGGCTATTAAGAAAAATACTGTTGATGATTTATTAAATACAAAAGTCAGAAGCGATTCCTTTAAAAGATTAACATAATGCCCCATGTTATTATTCAAGCAAGATTAGGATCGAAACGATTTCCAAATAAAGTACTTAGTAAAATTGATCAAAAACCTTTATTGCTATATCAAATCCATAGATTAAAAAAATCAAAACTAATAAATAAGATTATAGTCGCAACAACAAAAAAGGATGAAGATAAAAAAATTGTAGATTTATGTAAAAAAAATTCAATAACCTACTATGTTGGGTCAGAAAATAATGTTTTGAAACGTTACTATGATTGTTCAAAAAAAAATAAATCAAAAATAATAATAAGACTTACATCTGATTGTCCATTAGTTGACACAGAACTTATAGATAAGATGGTTAAAAAATTTAAAAAATATAATGTAGATTATTTATCTAATACGACGCCACCTAAGACGAGCAAGTGGCCTGATGGAAGCGATGTAGAAATTTTTTCCTTTAATGCTCTGGAAAAAGCCTATAAAGAATGCAAAAACCCAACTTTCAAGGAACATGTGACATTTTATTTTTGGAAAGGAAAAAATAAATCAAAGTTTCATATAAAACAAATGAAAAACAAAGAAAATTTTTCTAGATTCCGATATACTGTGGATTATAAAGAAGATTTAATTGTAGTTAGAAAATTAAATCAAATGCTCACTAAAAGAAGACAACAGGGTACTGTCACAGAGATCTGTAATATTTTAGAAAAAAACAATAATATTTTTAAAATTAATTCTAAATATTATTTCGGAATTGGATGGAAGCAAAATAAATGAAATTTAAAAAGAGAAAAAATTACCTTGCTTATGGTTCTCCAAGAATTACTAGAAGAGAAATTAAGAATGTTTCATCTGTACTAGAAAATGGATGGATTGGTACAGGACCAAAAGTACAAGAATTCCAAAATAAATTCTCTAAATACAAAAATGTTAAAGCTTCACAAGCGGTATCTTCGTGTACCGCAGCCATTCATCTAAGTCTTCTAGCTGCTAATATCAAAAAAGGAGATGAAGTTATTACTTCTTCAATGACTTTTTGTGCAACAATTAACGCTATTATTCATGCAGGGGGAATTCCTAAAGTTATAGATATTGACCCTGAAACTGGAAATATGGACTATAGTTTAATAAAAAAAAATATAACAAAAAAAACTAAGTTTATAATTCCTGTACATTACGCTGGTTATCCTTGTGAAATGAATAAATTAATGAAAATTGCAAAGGAAAATAAGCTCAGTGTTATAGAAGACTGTGCTCATGCAATTGAGTCAAAATTTAACGGAAAAGAAGTCGGAACATTTGGTGAATTTGGCTGTTTTAGTTTTTACGTTACTAAAAACCTTGTAACAGGCGAGGGTGGCATGGTTATTTCTAATAATAAGAGGAAAATTAATAATATAAAAATATTGTCCTTGCACGGAATGACCAAAGATGCCTGGAAAAGGTTTAGTAGCAATGGATACCAGCATTACTCTATTTCAGATATTGGATTTAAAAATAATATGACTGATATTGCAGCCTCAATGGGAATAGTACAATTAAAAGATCTTGGAAAAAATTGGACGAAACGAAAGGCTCTCTGGAATAGGTACTTTTTAAAATTAGAAAAACTTCCAATAAAAGTTTTAAAAAAAGCTCCACAAAATATTAAACATGCATATCATCTATTTCCTATATTTGTTTCAAAGAAAAGATCTGGAATTACTAGGGATGAACTTATAAAACAACTTCATAAAAGAAATATTGGATCTGGAGTTCATTATAAAAGCATTGCATCTTACCCCTTCTATGTAAAGAAACTTAAATTAAAAAAAAATGAACTTAAAAAATCAATTGAATTTGGGAATGAAACTTTATCATTGCCAATTAGTGCGAAGCTATCATTTAGAGATATTGATTATGTAATTGATGCAATAAAAGATATCTTAGAAAAAAATAAATATGCAAAAAAATAAAATAGCATTTATTGGATTAGGCAGATTCTCTATTAACCAAATTAAAAATATTTTTGATTCCAATAATTGGAATATTATTGGATGTGTAGATAACTCGATTAACTCATTTCATAGATTTCAAAGATTATTTCCAGATTGTAGGATTCCTGTCTATGATACGTTTGATAAACTAAGAAATAATTGTGACTTTGATATTGTAATCATTTCAACTACTGCACCTTCACATGTTAGTTTAGCTAAGGAAATTATTAATTCTGATTGGAACGGAGGTATATTAATTCAAAAACCAATATCTAATTCAATCTCTGAAGCTGTATCTTTACAAAATATAGAAAAAAATAAAAATACTATTTTAGTAGATCATGGTAGGAGGTATTCAAGTTTTTATAATGAAATTAGAAAAATAACCGAAATTAATAAATTGGGGAAACTTCTTAAAATGGAAGTAAATTGGTCAGGGAGCATTAGCATGAATGGATCACATTTTATAGATCTGGCTTTAATGTTAAATACAGTCGATATTTTAAGTGTTAAGTCAAATTTTACAGGTTTAGCTGAACATCATAGAGGTAATAAATTTTTAGAATTTCATGGAGATCTAAATGTAAAGTTTGAAAACGATTTTGAATTAGATTTATTAATGGCCAGCCCAGATAGTTCAGCACTAAGTCATAGTATTAAACTGCATTACGAAAAATCAACAATTGAAGTATTAAATAGAGAAAATAATGTAAAAATACCAAAAATTCTCTCAGATGATAAAGGTTTCAATAAAATTGTTAAAAACTTTGAGAACACATCAAAGCTAGAAAAATCATGGATTTGGTTTGAAAAATCAATGCTTGCTACTCTTGGTGAATTAGACGGATACAGGAGTTGTGATATTAAAGATGCTTTAAAAAGTCTTGAAATAATTTATGCAGCATATTTGTCCAACGAGGATGATAATGTATTTAACTTTCCTTTATATTTATCTGAGGATAGACAGATAGAAATTGCTTAAGAATGAATAAGAAAATTATTGAAATTATAAAAATTTTATTAAGCACACAATTTCTTAAAAAGATTGTCAAATTTTTATTTGTTGAAATTAAGAATAATTATAAAATTAAGCAGTTCAAATTTATCAAAAGAGAAAATATTAAATTTATATCTTCGAGTAAAGTTTTAAATATTGGTATAGTAGGTGGAGGAAAATTTACCAAATTTCATTTAGATGTACTTTCAGATATAAAAAATGTTAATTTATATGCTCTTTGTGGTGCCGGGGGGGATAATTCAAAGAAGACTTTTGAAAAGTATAAATTTGAAAAGTATTTTACCAGTATTGATAATTTTATTGAAGATCAAAAGATAGATTGTTACTTTGTTATTACTCCAATTCTCAATTTATTTGAAACTACAAAAAAATGCCTACAAAATAAAAAGCCAGTTTTAATGGAAAAGCCTGCTGGCTTAAATTCTGTAGAAACCTATGAACTTATTAAAATTGCTAGAGAAAATAAAACTTTTTGTATGGTTGGTTATAATAGAAGGTTTTACTCTGTAGTCGGCAATGGATTATCAGCATTGTCTGAGTTTGGTCCTATAAGAGGGGGTGTTTTGGAGGTCCCTGAAGCTATATCAGAAGTAATCAAAAGAAAAAAATATTCTGACGAGATACTTAGTAAATGGATTTATACTCAATCGAGTCATGCAATTGACTTATTTAGGCATATACTTGGAGAAATATTAGATACAAAATTTTTCTCCAACTACGATAGTAAAACTTTTGCAAATTCATTTGTAGGAAGCATAGAATTTAAGCAAAACATAAAGGGAGCCATTATTGGTGTCTGGGACTCATTCCCGGGATGGAAGATGAGGATTATAGCTGAAAAGGGTTACCTAGAATTTAATCCAATTGAGTCGTCTTTTTTACATACATCGAATAATGATAAATTTGAAATACCAAGAGACAATGTTGATATAAAGTATCGTCCAGGACTTTATATGCAAGATAATTTATTTATAGAGGCTGTTCTATTAAATAGATTGCCTCATATGCCTGCCTGTCTTATAGAAGACGCATACAAAACAAACTTACTCATAGAATGTATTGAGGTGTCAAAATGATGAAAGTTTTGTTATTAGTTCCAGACAGTAAGAATAGATATAGAGAATTTGTTAATTTAGCAAATAATAATTGGAATAATGAAGTTGATTTTGAATTTGTTGTAAGTGATTTTTTCGCAAAATCTGACTTAAAATCAGAATATATTCATCATCGTATTTCAATCAATGGAATAGTAAATTATAGTTACCAATCAAGTAGTTTATACAAATTTTTAGACTTTTTTTTTAAGAAAATTTCTATTTGGCAACTAATAAAATCTTTTATCAAGCTCATTTATTTAAAAAAAATATACATAGAATCAAGAAATAAATGTTCTGAAACAAGACCAGATTTCATTTTTGTTAGTGGCGATAGACAGCAAGGAATTGTTCATTCTTTTTTAAAAGCGGCTAATGAACTTAAAATTAAAATAATACACCCATATCTTGTAAGTGAAAATATTACATGGTCTAAAAGAATAAATAATAATAGTTATCAATATAATAGGCACTCATCTTTCTTTGAAAAATATATTTTTAAAAAGTTTATGAATCATTCATTTCAAATTTATGAAAAAAAAATATTTTTTTATCAGGCTAATGACCTCTTAGCATATTATTTATTTGGTTCACTAGGAGACTATTCATGGTGGTCAGGTAATACATTTTCAGACGTAATATGTGTCGACTCAACTTTGACTAAAAATTATTATATTGAATATGGAAAAATTAAAAAAAACAAAATTCATATAATTGGAGATTTCAAATATAATCCTCTTATAAAAAGATTAGGATCAAAAGAATTAATAAAAGAAAGAATTTCAAAAAAATATAAATTACTTAGCAATGAGAAAATAATCATAGTAGGTCTACCGCAATTCTATGAAGAGGGAGATTTTCAAATTACTTGGGAAGATCATAAAAGTGAAATAGATTTTTTACTCACAAGTGTTACAAATAACTATTCTAATGTATTGGTATCACTGCATCCCAAAATGGATAAAAATATTTATTCTAATATTTTACAAAAATATAATTGTAATATTGTGGAAGAAGGTTTAGACCAAATTATCTGCATTTCAGACTTGTATATAGCTACTAATTCTTCGACTATTAATTGGGCAATTCTGCTAGGTATAAAAACAATTACGATATGTTTTTATGGATTAGATGATACCTATCATAGGAATTTTAATACTACAAAAATTGCTTATAATCATAAAGATTTTGTAAAATTTATTACTAATGTATTCAAAGAAGAAGTTAACTTTAATAAGGATTGGGAAATACTTTCCAAAAATTCAATGTTTAATATGCAAATAACGTCAAGGTACACTAATTTATTGAAGCAAAATCTATAGGATTATAATATTACAAAAATTAATTTTTTAACTAATCAACAAGCAAATGAAAAAAACATATATAATTGCTGAAATAGGGAATACACATGAAGGCAGTGTTGGATTAGCAAAGAAATTCATTGATGTGGCAGCTTCATGCGGAGTAGATGCTGTAAAATTTCAGACTCACATATTCGAAGAAGAAAGTGCAGATGACGCCCCAAACCCTCCATACTTTAGAGAAGAGACTCGCAGACAATATTTTGAAAGAACTTCATTTACTAATGAAGATATAAAAATTCTAAAAAACTATGCTGAAAAGAAACATCAGATAGAATTTCTAAGTTCACCATTTTCTATCAAAGCACTGAAAATTTTAGATAACTTAAGAATCAATAAATTTAAAATACCATCAGGTGAAGTTACAAATCATCCAATGTTAGTTGAAGTAGCAAAAACAAAAAAAGAAGTATTACTATCTACAGGAATGAGCTCATGGAATGAAATAGATGAAGCACTCGAAATATTAATAAGTAATGGATCTAAAGAAATAACATTATTACAGTGCACATCAGAATATCCTTGTTCGCCAAGTAGAAGTGGGCTTAATATTATTTCAGAAATGAAAAATAAATATAAGAATATTGGTATAGGTTTTAGCGATCATACACTTGGAATTGGTATTTCACTTGCAGCAGTTACTCTTGGAGCAACTGTTATAGAAAAACATCTTACTTTGTCTAGAAATATGTATGGTAGCGATGCAAAAAATTCTCTAGAACCCAATGAATTTAGAGAATTAGTAAAAGAAATACGAAACATTGATCTTGCAAAAAAAAATAAAATTAACAAAGACAAAATGGCAAAGTCTTTATCAGAAATGAAAAAAATATTTGAAAAATCAATTTATCTTAATGTTGACTGTAAGAAAGGGCAAATAATAAAACCTAGGATGTTATCATTCAAGAAACCTGGAACAGGCATTTCAGCCAGTAAATTTAAAAATATAATAGGAAGAAAACTTAAGCAAGATTTCAAAAAAAATCATAAAATTAAATGGAAAGATTTAGTTTAATATCTGAATTACTTCTAAAGTAAATAAATTAATAAAATAATATGAACCATTTCAAAATATATGGACTTAACTGTACTAGACTCGTAAGGAACGAAATTTTCAATGATGATTACTTTGAAAATTTAAAAAAAAAAAATGATTATATTTATTTAATCTCTTATCAAAAAAAGGAACTTAAAGACTTCAGATTAATGGAAAAAGTTACTCCAATAATCAGAACTACTTTTGATAAAGAAAAAATTTACAGAAACTTTAATAAGACAACTCGAAATGAAATAAATAAAACACTAAATAACAGAAATTTGTTATTTAAATATGATGACAATAATAATAAGGAAATATATAGATTGCATGTTAATTTTGAAAATTCTCAGGGACGAATGCCATTGCTTAAAAGGGATATACTAAAGTCAAAAATATTTTCAGCCTATTATAACAATCATTTAATCACTTCAATGGCATGTATGGAAGATGATAATATTATGAGATTAGCTCAAATTGCCTCAATGAGAAACTCGGACGTAAATAATGATTTAAAAAAAATAATTTCTAACGCTTCAAGAAGAATAATGTTTGAAATTTGTAAATACTGTAATGAAAAAAATTATCAATTTTTTGATTTAGGCATAGTTAATTTAAATGATAAAAGTAAAAAAGGAGTAGTAAATTTCAAAATGTCTTTTACCAATGAATTGATTAATACCTATATTTATCGATTTGAAACTAAAAAATTTTTGTCTATTAAATCTTATATTAATGATAAATTTAAATTTAATATTCATTAATATATGGTTGATAAAAATTTCTACAAACAGTCAATTTGCGTAATGTATCATTATGTGAGAAGCAATGTAGATGAAAAGACCCCAAATCTTAATTCATTGAGTATTCCCGATTTTGAAAGTCAACTTGATTTTTTTCAAGAAAATATGAATCCTTTAAATTATGAAGAGTATGAAAATTGTATTAATCAAAATTTACCATTTCCTAAAAATAAGTTTGTTTTAACTTTTGATGATGGTTTAATGGATCACTATAAAAATGTTTATCCCATATTAAAAAAAAGAGGTTTGTGGGGGTTTTTTTTCATTAATTCAAAAATTTATTTAGAAAATAAACCTTTAGACGTTCATCTCGTACATCTTTTAATTGATAAATTGGGTGTTGATAAGATATATGAAAAAGTACAAACATCAATTAGAGAAAATAATATAAATTTGCATGATTTTAATGATAAAAATTTATATAGGTATGATAAAGGTCCCAAAAGAAATTTGAAAATCCTATTAAATTATCAAATTGATTATGAAAATAGAGAAATGCTGATCAAGGATTTATATTCAAAAATATTTTGCAATTATAACGATTTTTGTAAACAGTTTTACTGCTCAATCGAACATTTAAAAGAGATGAGTCAAAATAATATGATAATTGGTTCTCATACACATTCGCATAAAGTACTTTCCAGACTTTCAAAAAAGATGCAAGAAATAGAAATTGAGAAATGCTCAACCTTTTTACGAGATAAATTAGAAATTAGAAAACAGGTATTTTGTTTTCCATATGGAGGCAACAACAGCTTTACAAGAGAAAGCCAGGACCTGTTAAGAAAACACAAACATACCTCAGCTTTTACCACTATACGGGGTCCATTAAACATTACTGATGGTAGATTTAGTTTAAAAAGATATGATACTGTAGATTTGAAAATTGATTAAAATAATATGAAAAAGAAAATTTGTGTTTTTGTTGGTGGAAGAGCTAATTATAGCAGCATAAAGAGTGCAATGATTGCAATTAAAGAACATCCAAGACTTGAGTTGCAAGTTATTTTGGGTGCATCAGCTATTTTAGATAGGTATGG
>MDTD01157252.1_pt1 | contig 10118 bp, 9 predicted proteins | sample 811221 | NCBI WGS metagenome assembly MDTD01 (sample SAMN05326646, study PRJNA326480) | marine metagenome | isolation source: seawater | place: Pacific Ocean: South West | collected 2011
CGCTGTTGCCAATATCGAGGCTGTCCAATGCTTCTCTGGTATCGGCTACGAGTGCCGATACATTCAGGCCTTCGCCAACGGCCCGTTTCATCCAGAGATCCGGGGTGAGGCATCCGATCGAGCAGATTCGTCTTGTTTCCGCAGCGAGGTCCCGATTTCGGAGGCAGCTTCTGATCTGATGGCTCTGGACATGGCCGATCACGTAGTCGGCCAGATACAGAGGATGGGCGATCATGTGCTGATAGGCCGCCAGAACATGACTACTGTCCTTCCCGTAGAAACGTTCGTAATGATCTGCCCATAGTTCACTCGCGATTCCCAGAACGGCGTCGCGGAGCGACTCGGCATCCGCGTTTGGATGGTCATAGAGCCAGTTCCAGGTCCTGATGTCTACGAGGGCTGGCCCGGCAATCTGACACGAGGCCTGCATGCACTGGATGCTGTCCACATGGAATGGATCGGGGGCATCGGCATCCGCTTCAAGACCCAATGCCTGATGCGCCAGTGACTGGTAGAGGAAGGCGAACGCTTCCGTGCAGGCGGTGTTGGGCACGCCTCTCAAGGCCGGGCGTGGTACGTAGTGGGTAGAGATCACCTGCTCGAGGTTGTGACCGAGTTCGTGCATGGCGGTATCGAAGCCCGCCCATCCGAGTTCGTTCTCCAGGCTGCTGGTCCTGAGCCAGGCGCTGTACTCGGGCATGCCCGGTCTCATCGCATGGCCGGAACCTCTGGCGATCTCCACTCTGACATTCGTGCCCAGGAAATCGGCGTCATCATCGGGGAAGCCGAGTGATCGTAGAAGCTGTGGAAGTCCGGCTTCGAATGCGTGATGATCTGCATAGCGGGACTTGACCAACGCGTTCATCTCTTCCGGTGGTCTCGAGTCGAACATGTCTTCCATGTAGATGTCGTGCGGTTCAAGCGATCGGCCGAGCTGATGTTCCATCAGGGCCGCCATCGGTTCCCGCACCTGAGCTGAGAGCAGATCCTCGAGCAGCTGTTCGACCTCCGGTTGAGGTATCTCCCTGAAGCGTTCGAACTTCCTCGCCAACGCAGTGGGGAACTCCGGGCAGACCTTGTCGATCTCCTGAGCGACATGGAACTGCTCGAGCCAGCGTTCATATCGTTCGTTGCCGACCAGCTCGCCGGGATCACCGCCATCGATGGTGTTTGAGCATGGATCCCAGTCGCCGTGGGCGGTGCCGTCCATGATGCTGCGTGGAATGGTCCCATCGATCTGACGACCCATCACCTGGAGCAGGGCACGCTGCCCTGTCAATCCCTCCTTTTCGCCATAGAGCGACTTGATGGCTTCACGGATGAGCCAGTGTGCCAGCAGTTTTCGATCCGTCTCGAACCATTTCTTCCCGTCCTCATCGACGAGATTGCCGACGGGTACGTGGAATTCAGCCACCCACTTGTTCGCGCGGTAGCCCACGTCGCGTGCACGATCTGCGACTTCCTTCGGGATCCTCGGTCCGAACGCCTTGGCGACCCGAACCTGGGCCCATCGATCGGAATCCCATTCCGGTCCTTCCTGCAACATCGTCGACAGATCGGGGCGATCGAAGTTGAGCAGCGCCATGAAGGCGATTCGTTGCGCGAAGTACTGCTCGGAAAGATCCGGTGCCGGATCGAATGTGGCCAGCGTGTCATCGGTCCCGGGCATGTCATCGCCACGCAGGTCGCTCCATCGACGGAGCGTGCGGCGAATCTCCGAGAGATGACCGGAGGTCGTCGACAAGGCGATCTCGAGTCGATCGAGCAGCCTCGATTGATCGGTGGCATCCGGGATGAAGTGGTCGCGGCAGAAGGCGACCAGTGCATCCTGATCTCCGTCCTCGGCCGTCCAGTACGAGGCGACTCTGGCGACGCCGGCCTCCGCCCGTGAACGTACGGACTCGCCATGTCGTTCGATGATCGCGTGAATGGCCGTTGTGAGTTCCGAATCGATGGTTGTAATCATGTCTTGTTCCCGTTCCTCTGCAAGTTCAGGAGGACATGATACGGCTGTATCGGAATATCAGGGCATGCCTGACTCATCGCCTTCCAGAGGGGGCATCTCGATCCTGAGCAATCGGGCCAGGGAGCGATCGATCAGCGAGAGCAGCCCCTGAGCGGGAATGCTCAGGGCAATGGTGGCCAGGCCCAGGAACACCAGAAGAAGGGAGGCAGGTGGAAACATGAACATCAGCAGGAAGGCCAGTACGCCTTCTGCAATCAGCAGGCCCAGAATGAGAAAACCGAAGTTCATTCTCATTCCATGGATGATCTTCCAGATTCGCATGATTCAATTGTAGGTCCCGTACCCGTGTTCGAGTACGTGATAGCATCAGGATTGAAAGGTGATTATGACCATGAGTGCCACACGAATCGGATCAACAGGATTTGCCTGTCTGCTGATTTCGCTCTTCTGGGCTGCCGGCTGTGCTTCCAAGGCCGAAGTGGCCAGAAAAGGGAAGATCCGCGAAGCGGAGAGGCCGGCCTATGTGGATCAGACCAGCAATGGTGAGATCGTCACCCTGCTACCCGATCAGATCCTCGTCATCCAGCTGGTCTGCAATATTCAGGAGCGTCGCCGATGGTCGTTGGTGGGTGGCGTCGACGAACTGGTCTTGAAGCCTGATGGCCAACGAACGATCCAGCCTGTCGATTCTCAAGATCGTCCGGTTGGTCCACCCGTCGAGGAGATCCGCTTTGTTGCGGTGGGTAGCGGCGAAGTGATCGTGGATCTTTCCTACGGCCCAGTCGGCGGTGGATTCGCCGAATCGCTCAATCGCTTCTTTCTCAAGGTGGTCGTTGATCCGTTCAGGAATTGAACGATCAGTCCATGAGGACCCAGTCCCGCTTCCAGGCCATGTCGGCCCATCGACGCATGTCCGCCATCTGGGACAGGGTTTCCAATGACGTGCTGCCATCAGCCATCGCGGTGACGGCTTTCCCGTCGTGACGAGCGGAGACGTATCCGTGATCGGCGGGATCCTGTGTCATGGTGTCCAAGACGCCATTTCCACCCGATGCGGCGGCCCAGCGGAATCCGTTCGACGGATGGTAGGGGCTCTCGATCCGGTGAAAGCCTTCGACCGCTTCGGAGGCCATGCCGGACTCGCTTGTGTCACCGAATCTGGCCGAACTGAAGATGATCAATTTTGATGTGTGCTTGATGTCGGAGAGTCTGCGAATCCAGGGGCAGCTGTCCAGATCACCGTACTGATAGATGGCGTAGAGGGCATTGGTGAGCTGCTCGCCCTGACCGCCGACCCATTCGCCGTTGAGTCCGAATGCGGGATAGAGCGTGGCGACGTACTGGTGGTTGGGCACATCGATGTTCTGCCGACGGAATTCCTTCAATGCGGATGGATAGAGAGTCCGCTTGGCATCATCGAGATAGGGCGTGAGCCGCCAGAACCATCTCTCCTGAGTTGGTCCGGGCCCTATCAGATCGCCGTTGAAGTCGAACAGTGGTTCCTCGCTTGGTTGAGACTGCGGGTAGTAGCCCTTGAGTACTTCTCCGTCGCGAGCCAGAGCGTAATCCCGCCAGGCACTGACGGTCGCCCGGGCGCAGGAGAGTTCCTCGACCGCACGGCTCTTGGCCTCGATTCGACCCATGACAGGGACTGCGATCGCCAGAAGCAGGCCGATGATGACGATCACCACCATCAGCTCGATCAATGTGAATGCGTATCTGTTTCGTGATGTAGCCGGATCTGGGGTCAAGGGTCGAGGGATTCCTGAGGTTCTGGATGTGAAATCCTATGGCCAAAACAATTGAATCTCAATCGCAATTAAACTTGATTCGTGCAAATCCCCATTAGGGTTTTCATGAAAGGCATTTGGGCTCATAAAGGGGTTGTTTGGAGACCTGTCCTTATGCTGCTATCGACTTCGATTCCCGTTCTTTCGTTTCTTCTGGCGTTTAGTACTGGCGGAGCGCATTCAAGCTACTACTGCTCGCAAGCTGATTACGACCGTTGGATCTATTCATTCAATGGTCCGCCAGGGTTCTGGATCGAGTCGGCGACCTTTTCCGCCTACACATTGAAATCGCTCTCGGTGGAAATCAGCACGTCAAGTAACGACATCGTATTTGATCCGACTCTGGTCGCCCGTCAAACACATATAAACGACACTCCGGCCGATCTCGATTCAGGCAGGGCGGTTTGTCTTTCCGGTGTGGGCTTCCGAGGCAACTTATTTGATCCCGAGAATATGGTGAATCGGGCCCTCAACCGTTTGGCCCCGCAATGGGGGCGAAATGCCTATCAGCTTGCGAGACGGGGCCGCCTTGGGTGATCCTCTCGCTGAATGCTAATCAAGAACATGGATTTTTAAGCCTTTAAAGGGCTTTTATTTGGTTCCCACCGAGATTTCAACGCAATTAGACCTCTTACCTATTGAAACTGATTCTCATCTGGCTAGGATTTAACCTTGTTGAGACACGTTCTCTATGGGGCGTGCCAAATTTCACAACTGGGGGGCCTCTGTTTGCAGAGGAATTTTGTTCAGGATTGACGAGGATCATGAAGAACATCTTTCAAGCGCTTGCTTTCACTACAGTTGCAGCAACAACGGCGGTCGCGGATACCTACCAATATTGCTATGAGGTACCGGACTTCGATCGTTGGATGTATCCATGGAACGGTACCCCTGGAACCCGCATCGCCGGCCCGACATTTACCGGATATGGATCAGGTGTCGATGACCGCTACGGTCAGTCTCTCTTTGGTTGGGTGACGATCGACATACCGACCGACCTACCCGCCCATGCCTACACGATCGTCTCCATGTCGGTTGAGGCTTCCATTTCCAACGACAACGTCATCCTCGACGAAACCGAGGATGCTCGGAGCACTCATGACGATCCCGAATCCGATCTCGATCCGGGAAGGCCATTCCACCTTTCAGGTGTGGGCTTCCGGGGCGACTACGACGCCAATACGTTCGGTGATGACGCCCCATTCGGGAGCCCGGATCGAAATGCCTACGCTCTGGGGTTCACGCCCGATGGCGAGGCGATCGACATCTCCAACAATCTGACGGAACAATTCGATCCCAAGTTCTTCGCGGTCGCGACCAGCGACAGCGCCGAGCCCGGCGAGTTTCTTCCCGAGCTGGCGAGAATGAGATTCGATGTGGATGTGGCTGACGAGTACATATCGTGCTACGTCAGCGAGTCCCTTTCCTTCGGATTGCTCGATGTGATGATCACATCGCTTCATACCGGAACCCATTCGGGAGGATCGTATCCACAGTGGATCATGGCCGAGCACCCGCTTGTGGAGCTGGTTCCGGACACAGGTGCCACTCTCTGTATAGAGGTCGAGATCAGCTATTCGGGCGTCTCCGGTGACACCAATGGCGATGGTCTGGTCAACATCGAGGACCTGCTCAAGGCGCTGGATGAATTCGGCGAATGCGACAAGTGCAGCTGCGCTTCGGACTTCAACTCGGATTCGCAGATAAACGTGGATGACGTACTCGTGGTCATTTCCGGTTGGACCGGTTGACTCATTTGATTTGTTGATTTTCAGCCAGTCCCATCTGGCTTCAAAGTAAAGAGATCCCTCGGAAGGGGATCAAGAGAAGGAGTTTGAGAAATGAAACGCTTCGTTACAGTCATCGGCTGTGCCTCGGCGGTAGCCCTGTCATCCACCGCGATGGCCGGCTTCACAGTCGAGAACTTTTCCGACTACTACGGTCAGGAAAACACCATGTACGGCGCATGGGATACGTTCACCAATGCCAACAACTCACCCAACTTCGCCGACAACGGTGGAAACATGGGATTTGCTGGCCAGGTGTTCAACTTCAGTGGTACTGGATTCATCACCAGCAGCGGCAACATCTACGATGCCAGTTCCCCTTTGAACATCCACCAATACCTGACGCTTGACGGCGTCGACATCACGAATGCCCACGTCAATGTCTCCACCATGGGATCAGTGCCTGATTTCGAAAGTGTGCTCTTCCAGGCGGTCACATCGACCGGTGAGTCGCAGTTCCTCGATACCAGCGACGTGTCAATGAACTTCCAGCAGGAAATTCCCGGCATGGGCGCATCCCTGAACATGAGCTGGTCATTCGACCTCTCGGGTATTGCTGGTGACGTCACCACGCTCGCATTCATCCTCAAGGCAGCCGGTCCTCACATGAGCCTGGATGCCATGAGTCTTGATGTCGCTTACTCCATCCCGGCTCCAGGTGCACTGGCACTTCTGGGCCTTGCTGGTATGGCTGGACGTCGTCGACGTCGCGGCTGATTCAACCAAACCCCATGGTTTGAATTGAACGCATGCAATCAGCCCCGCGGGAACTCCGGTTCTCGCGGGGCTGTCTTTGTGTTTCAATGGACGAGCCAATCAGGCCAGCAGTGAGATCAGCGTGATGATCGCCGTGAGCATGGAAACCACGACGATTCCGGTCAGAATCGTCGCCTTGGGGTGCTTGATGGAGAAGGCCCGGAAGTCCTCGGAGAGCGAGGCGCTCGTATCGGGGTGGTCCGAGTGCTGGGCCTTCTCAAGATCCCTCAGCATGGCGTCTGAGGAGCTGTAGCGGGCGTCTGCATCGTGTGCATGACTTCGGGAGACGACTCGTCTGAGTGCCTCCAGCGGCCACTGGGTGGCGTCCTCGAGTTCGTGTCTGAACAGCCATTCCAGAATGGCGCCAAGCGAGTAGAGATCGACACGCGTATCAAGACGGGACCATGGGATATCCATGCTCTCGGGTGCACGACAGGCCAGTCCCTCATGGGGTGTCGCTGCCAGATGATGTCTCAGAAGCCTCGGCAGGCCGACGGCCTGAATGGCTGGATGACCCAGTTCGTCGATCAGAATGCGTTCAGGATGAAGGTCGCCGTCCAGAATGGCTCTTCCGTGACTGAAGGCGATCGCTTCAACGAGTCGCATGGCCACATTGAGTCGCTTGTCGAATGACGGGTTCTGCTCATCGACCCACTGGACGAGGTTCGGTTTTATGGTGTCCGAGGTGACGATGAACGCCCGTGGGCCGGTACCCAGGATGGCGGTTCCGATCTCGAGCAGAGGTTCGATTCCAGGGTGCTCGAGACGCGTCATCGACTCGGACTCGATGCGTATCCGGCGGACATCGTTGTTGTCCAGCTCGGGCGTCAGGACCCGGAGTATGACCCGCTCACGCGAGCCTTCCGTTTCAGCGAGGAAGGAGTCCTCCTCGCCACCTTCCAGCCGCTCGAGCAACCGGAAGTTTCCAAGAAGATCACCAGCGCCCGGTGCCGCGATGGCGCCTTCCTCAGCCTCTCCTGCCGAGAGGGTGTGCGATGGATCCGTCGAGGAGAGGGCCTTCTCGGTCGAGCCATACTGGCTCAACAAGAGGCTGACCTCCGATTTCAGGGCGTCATCTTCTCCACACGACTCGAGCAGGAAATGCTCGCGCCGCTCCACAGGCAGGTCGAGTGCCTTGCTGAAGATCCGATCGGCTTGTTGCTGGGTGTCCTGTTTCAAGATGCCACTAGGGTACCACGCCCGATCACCTCAAATCACCTGCATATCGACTGAAATCAACCGTTCCTGCGGAAACGGTGCCGAGAAGCCCGCCGCTACTGCCTGATGGTTTCCAGTGAAACAATGATCTTGACCGTGTCGCCGAGCGCACCGCGTTCAACGCCCCAGTTCATGCCATGCTCGCTTCGCTTGATCGTGAACGTCGCTTCGAATCCGCTTCGGAGCCCTCGGCCCATGTCAGCCGTGCCGATTCGTTCCAACTTCACATTCACCGGCTTGGTTTTCCCAAGAAGCGTGAGTTCCCCGGTCATGATCCAGTTGTTCTCTCCATCTGGCGTGCAACCGGTGCTCTTGAATGTCATGTTCGGGAATTCGGGCTCGTTGAAGAAGTCCGCGTTTCGAAGGTGCTTGTCGAGATTGCTGTTCCCGGAGTCGACGCTGCTGATCGGAATCTTGATGTCGAATTCGGGGCAGGCCTGACCGGTGTGATCCCACTTCACCTCTCCGGTGGGTTCGTTGAATCTTCCCCAGAAGGCGCCTGCGCCCATGTGGGTGACACGAAAGAGCGCGGTGCTGTGAACCGTGTCGACCTTCCAGGTCGATGGACCATCGGCTGTCGTCGGCGTGGGGGAGTCGTCCTGTCTGGTCAGACCACCAGCGACGATGGCGAAGCAGATGAGGGCGACGGTAGAAAAGAGCCAGGTCATTCTTGATGGTGTTGTCAGGTTCATGATTCGATCCTCCATGGACAGGTTGGTTGATGGTTCAGCAGTCGGCTTCGATTCTAGGGGTCGAGGGAGTCATCTCGCAGGTGGATGCCGGTTCTGGAGCTTTGGGCAACCTCTTGATGCTCAATTGCGTATGTGCTTGCAGAGGGTAGTTGACGGCATGACAGATGGCCTGATCCAACGGCCATTGCTGATGGTTTCAGGAGGACGTTTCTATGGGACACACCACAAATTTTCTGTTTCATGGCCGTGTTTTTATGCCGTATTCGGATCTAAGCCGAACAAATAGCCTGTGAACAGGGGTACCAGTCATGGGGGTGGAGTTCTCCCGGATGGATGGATTGTGCGGATAAGAGGAGAAAAACCCCGCCCTTCCGGCTCCATGACCGCCAATTTCCCTCTTAAGTCTCGAATTGGCCCATCGGGCCTGTCATACTCTTTCGATTCGCGATCTCATTTTTGCCCGTAAACACCGGGCGGTAAGACACTTCAGATGACCTTGATCCGTTCCATATTCGCCTTGCTTCTGGCATTCTGCCCGGCCACCCTTCTCGGGGCGCAGGTGAATGTTCCAGAGCAGTGGCCGACTATCCAGGAGGCGATCGATCACGCCTCGGCTGGAGACGTGATCTCGGTTGGCCCGGGATCATGGAACGAGGCTGTTGATCTCAAGGGCAAGCCAGTCACGCTGCTGGGCAGAGAAGGTGCCGCCAAGACGACACTCGACGGACAGGGACTCAAGAAGAGTGTTCTTCGTTGTACCAATGCAGAGAAGTCATCGACTGTCATCGATGGATTCACGATCATCAATGGAACCGGTGATGAAGCCATCTACGGAGAAAAGTCGGCTGTGGGTGGCGGACTCCTCCTTCTGGGAACATCGCCGATCATTCGAAATTGCGTCTTCAAGGGTAACAACGTCAACTACCACGGTGGTGGTGTCTACATGGCTCGAGAATCAAGTCCCGTCTTCGACACCTGCGTATTCATGCAAAACGGTGCCGAGAAGGGTGGAGGCGTTTTCGGTGTTCAGAGTCAACCCGCATTCATGCGATGCGTGTTCGAGAACAATGAAGGCCGTTACAGCGGCGGCGCCATCTACAACTCGGATGGACAGATCAGCAAATTGGACAATTGTCATTTTGTCACGAATCGAGCCAGCTACTACGGCGGAGCGATCTACGAATACGGAAGCACCGGCAAGGTCAAGAACTGCGTCTTCGATCGAAATCGAGCGACCTACAAGGGTGGTGCGATCTGCAATGGCTATCGTGGAAACAGTGAACTGGATGGCTGTCGTTTCCTGTCGAACTACGACGATGTGTCCGGAGGCAGTGCACCACCGATGACGGCTGTGGCACCGGAAGGGGCCTGCATTCTCCAGGATGGTTCGTGCCTGAATGTCAGCCGTCAATCATGTGATGATGCATCGGGTACATTCAGGGGCAACGGAACAGACTGCAGCGGTCAGCCCGTCAGTCGTCTTGCGAGAAGCAACGACCTCAATCGCGATGGGCAAATCGACGACCGTGACGCATTGATGCTGCTACTGCTCTGGCGTTGATACGAGACTACGCTCGGAAGATCGCCTCGAGAACGATGTCATGAACGGCCGTGCACGGGATCTGCTCAGGCAGATCGTCGTCGCCTTGTCTGATGATGATGCCATCGCTGCCCGATCCGATCAGACCATGTGATCCACCCACTTGACGTGTATCGAGTGAAATGGCGTCCATGAGCATGCGTTGTCCGAGTTTCTTGGCCAGCAGTTTCATGATCAGGCGTGGCTTGCTTCCTCTCCAGCCAGATGCGAAGAAGAGTTCACGCGGGTCGTATCCGGGCTTTCTGTGTATGTCGACGGTTCGGGCGAAATCCGGAGCCCTGTCTTCATCCAGCCAATAGTCCCAGGTGA
>MDTD01026625.1_pt1 | contig 10117 bp, 10 predicted proteins | sample 811221 | NCBI WGS metagenome assembly MDTD01 (sample SAMN05326646, study PRJNA326480) | marine metagenome | isolation source: seawater | place: Pacific Ocean: South West | collected 2011
GTAAAGACCCTAATAAAAGTGTAAACCCAGATGAAGTAGTTGCTATGGGAGCTGCAATACAAGCTGGAGTTCTTCAAGGCGATGTAAAAGATGTTTTGCTTTTAGATGTTACCCCATTATCATTAGGAATTGAAACCTTAGGCGGTGTATCTACAAAATTAATAGACAAAAACACAACTATACCAACGAAAAAAAGCCAAGTTTTTTCTACAGCTGAAGATAATCAACCGGCTGTATCAATCAGAGTTTTGCAAGGTGAAAGAGAAATGGCAGCAGACAATAAAATTCTAGGAAATTTTGAGTTAGTAGGTATTGCACCAGCACCAAGAGGAATGCCACAAATAGAAGTTACATTTGATATAGATGCAAATGGAATAGTTAATGTATCCGCCAAAGATAAAGGTACAGGAAAAGAACAAAAAATCCAAATCCAAGCTTCAGGAGGTTTATCTGATGAAGAAATTAAAAAAATGGTTAAAGATGCTGAGGCAAATAAAGAAACAGATAAGAAAAAAAGAGAGGCAGTAGACTCTAGAAATCAAGCGGATACTATAATTCACTCTACTGAAAAAAATTTAAAAGAACATGGTTCTAAAATTAGTGAAGCAGAGAAAAAAGCTATTGAAACAGCAATATCCGATTTAAGAAATGCTTTAAAAGGCACAAATATAGAAGAAGTAAAGAAAAAAACTCAGGGATTAATACAAGCATCGATGAAACTAGGAGAAGCTATTTACAAGACTCAACAAAAATCAGGTGGAAAATCTACAAAAGATGGTAATGATAAAGCTGATAAGGAAAAGGATAATATTGTTGACGCAGAGGTAGTAGACGGTAAAGACGATAAAGAAGATAAACAGAAAAGAGCCTAAGACAAAATTACGGGAGTAAACAGTTTCTTATGTCAAAAAGAGATTATTATGATGTCTTAGGTGTAAAAAAAACATCAAATAAAGAAGAAATCAAAAAAGCTTATAGAAAATTAGCACTAAAATATCACCCGGATAAAAACAAAGGTGATAAAGGGGCTGAAGAAAAATTTAAAGAAGCAAGCGAGGCTTACCATGTGCTTTCCGATGATAAAAGAAAAGCGAGTTATGATCAGTTTGGACATTCTGCTTTTCAAAGTGGTGGTGGGCAAGGCGGTTTTGGTAACTTTGATTTTTCTTCTTCCTTTTCAGATATTTTTGAGGATGTGTTTGGAGACTTTGGAGATTTTGGTTTTGGAAGTACGAGGGCAAGAACAAGGTCTAATAGACGAGGAAACGATCTGAGATATGATGTTTCGATAGATTTAAATGATGCTTACAAAGGTACTGAAAAAAAAATTAATTATACAACATTTAAAAAATGTAAAACCTGCTCTGGAAATGGTGCCAAACCTGGTTCAAAGCCCTCTATATGCAAATATTGTGGAGGACAAGGAAAAGTAAGATCGAGCCAAGGTTTTTTTACAATACAACAAACCTGTTCTGAGTGTAGTGGTGAGGGAGAAAAAATAACAAGTCCATGCAATACATGTAGTGGCATGGGTAAAACACAATCACAAGAGTCGGTCTCTGTAAAAATTCCAAAAGGTGTAGATGATGGTACAAGAATAAGAATAGCTGGCAAAGGAGAAGCTGGCTCGAAAGGAGGAGGTTATGGGGATCTTTATTTATTCGTATCAGTTGAACCACATAATATTTTTAAAAGATCAGATGAAAATCTTTTTTATGAACTCCCTGTATCAATTACCGACGCTGCATTAGGTGCAACTGTAGAGGTACCATCAATTGATGGTGGAAAAACAAAGATAAAAATACCCTCTGGTACACAAAGTGGTAAACAGTTAAGACTAAGAGGTAAAGGTATGCCAATTTTAAGAAGAAATATAGCTGGTGATTTATACATAAGAATTATCACTGAAGTACCTACATCATTGACTAAAAAACAAAAAGAATTGCTAGAAGAATTCAAAACTTTAGAGGATAATAAGTCAAATCCTTTAATCAAGACTTTTTTTGACAAGGCAAAAAAATTTTGGAAAAATTGAATGAGAAAAATTAATTTAGCTATCACCGGTTGTTATGGAAGAATGGGTCAAGAAATATTAAAATCTAGTAAAAAATCAAAAGATTTTAAAATTGTTTCGATTACTGAAAATAAACTTATTAAAAAAAAAATTCTAGGTATAAAACCACAATTAAATTCTTTAGATGCATTTAAAAATGTTAATCTAATAATTGATTTCACTACACCTAAATGCACTTTAGAAGTACTTAAATTTGCGTCTAAGTTAAAAAAAAGAGTTGTAATAGGAACTACAGGATTTTCAAAAAAAGAAGAAAATATAATTAAAAGTTATTCTAAGAAGATACCGATACTCAAAGCAGGAAATATGAGTTTAGGAGTAAATTTATTAGTTTTTTTGACAGAGATTGCATCGAGATCTCTAGGCGATAATTTTTTATCTAAAATTTATGAAGTTCATCATAAATATAAAAAAGATCATCCATCTGGAACAGCATTAATGTTAGGTAAAGGTATCGCGCTAGGTAAAAAAAAAGAATTGAGTAAAATGTTGGGTAAAAAATATTTAAATAAAAAATCATTTCCTTATAGCAGGAAGATAAATTTTAATTCCTTAAGAAAAGGAAAAGTTGTTGGAGAACATGAAGTAAAATTCTCAACTGGGAAGGAAGTCGTTACTCTTAACCATGAATCATTCGATAGAGCGCTTTATTCCGAAGGTGCCTTAACTGCAGCAAAGTGGCTTATTAATAAAAAACCAGGTTTATATTCTATGAGAAGTGTTTTAAATTTTAAATAATTTAAAATAATGACTCAAAAAAAAAAAGCAAAAAAGATTTTAAAAATTTTAAACAAAATTTATCCAAACACTCCTATTCCATTAAAACATAAGAACACTTTTACTCTTCTCATCTCAGTGGCATTATCAGCCCAAACTACTGACCTAAATGTAAATAATGTTACTAAAGACATTTATAAAAAATACTACAAACCTGAACATTTTGTAAAATTAGGAAGAAAGAAAATCGAGAAACTAATTAAGAGAATTGGCCTTTTCAGAAATAAGGCTAAAAGTGTATATTTATTATCCAAACAATTGATAGAAAAACATAATGGAAAAGTTCCAAGAAATTTTGTGGATCTAGAAAATTTACATGGAGTGGGCCACAAAACTGCTAGTGTTATAATGTCCCAAAAATTTGGAATACCTGCTTTTCCTGTTGATACTCACATTCATCGTCTCGCTCAAAGGTGGGGTTTAACAAACGGAAAAAATGTTGTTCAGACCGAGAAAGATTTGAAAAAGTTGTTTCCAAAAAAGTCGTGGAATAGACTTCATCTTCAAATTATTTATTATGGAAGAGAATATTGTAAAGCTCGTGAATGCTTTGGGTTGACTTGTAAAATCTGTAACACTTGTTATCCTAAGAGAAAAAAAGCAATTAAAACAAAAAAAGCTTGATATGAAAGTCTTAGGAATTGGGAATGCAATTATTGATGTTATATGCAAAGTAGATGATAATTTCTTAAACAAAAATGGACTCACAAAAGGTACTATGAAGTTAGTAAATGAAAATGAGTTTAAAACACTAACCTCAAAACTACAAATAGTCGAAACAATTTCAGGCGGGTCTGTCGCTAACTCAATTGTAGGGCTATCGCAACTTGGTAATGATGTAGGATTTATTGGAAAAATAAATAATGACAGTTTTGGAAATAAATATGAGGAAGGTTTAAAAAAGGAAAAAGTAAATTATTTTTACTCAAAAAAAAATGAAAAAATTCCAACAGGCACCTGCTTAATTTTAATTACACCCGACTCTGAAAGAACCATGTGTACTTTTTTAGGTGTTGCGGGAAAAATCCAAGAGGAAGATATTAATATTGAAGCTATTAAAAATAGTGAAATTACTTTTTTTGAGGGATATCTTTGGGACGAAGGCCAACCAAAAAAAGCTTTTCTGAAAGCAATTAAAAATTCTAATAAAACAGCGATGTCTTTATCTGATAAATTTTGTGTTGATAGACACAAATCAAATTTTATGAATCTAGTAACAAATTTTCTTGACATAGTATTTGCTAATGAGCAGGAAATACTTTCGCTAATAGACTCTAAAGATTTTGATCAAGTTATTTCTTTTGGTAAAAGTTTAAACAAATTAATTATAATTACCCGAGGTGACAAAGGTAGTGTTGCTATTAAAAATAATGAGGTTGTGGAATTTGGGGTTCAAAAAAATCTTAAAATTGTTGATCTGACAGGTGCCGGGGACCTTTTTGCTTCTGGATTTTTACATGGTTATATTAATAATTTATCATTGAAGGAAAGTTTAGAAAAAGGAACAGATATGTCTTCAAAAGTCATTCAAAAAATAGGAGCTAGGCTTTCTTAAATTTTCTCCTATTGTAGCTCCCCTTGCCTTTTTTCGGCTTTATAATCCTTTTATGATATTTTTTTGAATGAAGGTCTTTAGCAAAGATATTTCTTTTTTTCAAAGTGTGTAACCTTTCTCGGTATGTTTTATGAAATCATTATCGCTGAAATTTTTCTTTATTTTTTGTCTTAACCTATAAATGTGCGTTTCAATTGTATGTGTATCTGTTTCTGAAGAATAACCCCAAATTTTTTTTTTTATATAATCTTTAGAAAATGGTTTAGAAGTATTATTTAATTCTAAAATAAAATTCATTTCTTTTTCTGTAATCTTGATAGATTTTTTATCTTTTGTAAAAAATCTAGTATTCTTATCTAAAAAATAATTTTTAATTTTTATAATAGAATTCTGATCAAATTTGAATTTTTGGGACAAATCAACTACACATTTGTTAAATTCCAGAAAGTTTATTGGTAATCGGATAATTAGATTGAATTTGTTTTTTGCGTTATATACTTCTTTGTTTGTTAAAATCAATATTTTTGGTATTTTTACTTTATCTAAAAAATCCATTTTTTTTAAGGAACTATCTATAATTAAAATTTGTTTTTCAGTATTTAAATATTCCAAATCATTAAAATTACTTATTTTTTGAAAATCAAATCCTAAAAAAGGTTTTAATTCTTCTATTGAATTGCTAAGATTTTTGTTACAAGAAAAAACTGCTTTAATTTTATAAGTATCATTATGCATATTTATTTGAAAAGAAATTATCTTTATTTTTCACATTATAAAGTAAAATGCGCAATTGGTAAAATGGGAATTTCTCCTAATAAAAAGGAGGGAGACAATTGTACACCAAACGGTAGTTTTACCTTTGGGGGACTATTTTATAGAAAAGATCGTGTTAAAAATATATCTACTGTTCTTAAAAAAAAACCAATTCAAAAAAATTTTGGTTGGTGCGATGACCCAAGATCAAAAAAATATAATAAACTTATCAAGTTTCCTTTTAAAGGTAGTGCAGAAAAACTATTCTTAAAAAAAAATATATATGACATAATTTTGGTCATAAATTACAATAGAAATCCAGTTGTTAAAAATAAAGGTAGCGCAATTTTTTTACATTTAGCGGATAAGAGATATTCTAAAACAAAAGGTTGTGTAGCAGTAAGCAGAAAAGATTTAATTAAAATTTTATCTTTGTTATCTATTAAATCTAAAATTATAATAAATTAACTCCCTCTTTGACCAAAGATAGCACTACCAATTCTTACAAAAGTACTACCTAAATTTATAGCTTCGCGATAATCATTTGACATACCCATGCTAAGTTCTTTTAAATTTAGTTTATTATTAAGTTCTATAGCACTTTTAAAAAACGGTGTTGGTTTAGAATTGAATGGTGGAAAACACATTAATCCAATAACATTTAAATTAAGGTTATTAATACAATATTCAAAAAAAGGGATAGTCTCTTGAACTGATATACCGCTTTTTTGATCTTCTTTTGCGAAATTCACTTGAATAAAGTACTTTAATCTTTTCCCAGTTTCATTCTCATTTTTTTTTAAAAAATCAGCTAATTTTTTATTGTCAAGAGAATGAATGTAATCAAAAATATTTACTGCTTTTTTAACTTTATTTGTTTGTAGCTTACCCAGCATGTGTAATTGGATGTTAGTGTTACTGTTTTTAACAGATCTCCATTTTATTTCAGCCTCCTGTACTTTGTTTTCGCCAAAGTGTATATGTCCAAAATCAACCAAAGATTTAATACGATCCATCGGAATGGTTTTGCTTACTGCAATGATTTTAGGATTATTTTTTAAATTGGCTGAACTATCTTTAATATCAGCTTGAATTTTGTTAAATTTTTGAATTAAAGAATTCATAATGTTTATTATTAAAAATAAATACTACATTTATATCGATAATATAAGTTCAATTAACTTAGGAAAGATAAGGCAAAAATATAAAATAAACCTAATTTACAGAAATTTTAACAAAAATCTTAGTCTAAAAAAACTATTATTATTCATTAGAGAATGTAAAAGGAATAACATCAAATTTTTTGTAGCAAACGATTTAACTTTAGCATTAAAAGCGGATGCAGATGGTATTTATTTATCCTCGTTTAACAGGAAATTCATTAAAAAAAGGGTATATGGTTTAAAAAAATTCAAAATTATTGGATCAGCTCATAATTTTTCACAGATAAATTTTAAAATGAAACAGGGGTGTAAAGAGATAATTTTATCAAGACTTTTTAAAACAGATTATGAGGATAAGAAAAGTTCATTGGGTGTAACAAAATTTAATCTTATCGCGAGTAAATTTAGAAGAAATTTTATTGCTCTTGGAGGTATTAAAATTAAAAATTTAATGAAAATACAAATGTTAAACTGCGAGGGTATTGCTATACTTTCAGAAGCAAAAAAAAAGCCGGCGATAATTCGCCGGCTTTTTTAAAAAAATAATTATAAAAACTTAGAACGCAATTGACATTGCGAAATTAGTTTCTTTTAATTTGTTTGCTTCCGTATATTGGAAGTTATCATACTCTTCTGTAGATATTGAGAATGTCGCTCCAGCAACTGTGTAAGATGCTTGGATTGATGTTACTTCCATATCTATATCAGATGTTGATGTTTCAAATTCTTTTGAAGATTCGATATCTTCGTAAGAAACTGACAGTGCATCGTTTACGTTAAACGCAACTGACATCATTGTGTTATCATAGTTTTCAGCTTCGTTAGTAGTGTTCGTATTTAAGCTTGTAGCTTTGAACGACTTACCAAGACCGAAAGATAATGAACCAATGTCGTAAGTAGCGTAGTAAGCTCCACCTTCTTCAGCTTGCGCTGCAGCAGGATCATCTGGATCGTAGTAAGAAGCACCTATTTCTAAGCCTTCCATTGGAACCATGCTTACTGAGTATTCGATTGCATCTTCAGAACCAGCGTCTGCCGTACCACCAGCATTGCTAGAAGCAGCAGCGTTTGTACCCGTGCTTGGAGCATACTGAATTGATACTACTGTATCTAAAGGTAGACCGCTTGGAGTAGTGTATCTGATTGTATTCATAGCACCTGTATCTCCTGAGTCTGTGTATCCACCAGTAGCAGCAACTGTACCTGTGTTACCGTTATCAACTGATGCACCGTAAACTGATTGCATACTTGCGAAATCTTTCGAAAGTCCGCCGTCAGATATATTCCACTTTAGTGAGCCCATTCCGCCCATGCCTAGAGTAATTGAACCATCATCTTGAGTAGTGTCGCCATCGATATCGATGTTCATAGCCCATGTGTAACCATTGTCTAATTCGCCACTAGCTGTAAGTGAAAACTCGTTCGCCATACCCATTCCTTTACCAGCATTCTGATCAGTTTCACTACCATCACTAGATAAAATAGTGTAAGTAGCTTTAGCTGAACCGCTAACTGCTAATTCGCCAGCGTTTGCATTTGCAAATACAAAAGCTGATGCAAGGATTGAAAAAGCTAATTTTTTTAGTGTTTTCATTTTTCTTCCTTTGTTGTTGTTAATTAAATTAAACATTTAACTTAATAAGTATTTTTAATCTAAAGGGGCCTGTGAAATCACTGAAAAGATCAATAAAATCGCTTTTTTTTACAATTTGTGGTATATTTACAACAAAAAAATTATGCATTTTTGCATGCTATTTGTAGTTTCTAATATGAATTGTTCTAAACAATACTATGAATTTTATAAATATTAAACTTCTGCTATTAAAGTAGCTATAAAGGGCAAATTATAACAGCTTATGAAATTTTTGAGAATTTTCTTATCTAGTTTTCTGATTATTTTAATGCTCAATTCTTGCGGGGGTTGGAACCCAGCGTCCACTAGGGATACACCAGTAAGCGGAGCTGAAAGGGCTAGAAAAAATGTCGAGGAAGGTAAAGGTGTATCTTTAAAGGGCTTAGTTGGCGGCAGAAATGGAGCGACTAATTATGAATTCAGTACATCTAATCCAATGTGGAGAGCTGCGTTTGACGTTATTGATTTTATGCCGCTAACAACTGTTGATTATTCTGGCGGTACAATTGTTACAGATTGGTATACAGATAAAAGATCAACGAATGAGTCCCTTAAATTTACAATTAGATTTTTATCAAGTGAAGTTCGAGCTGATAGCGTAAAAATAATTATTCATAAGAAAGAATGTAATCAATCTAATAATTGCATTATAAAGAAAATAACCTCAAAATTAGAAGATGAAATTAGGACAGCGATTGTTAAGAAAGCTGCTTTGATGGAGAAGCAAGGTAAAGTAAATAAAAAAGACAAAGACAAGAAAAGGAAAAAAGGTTTATTTAGTTTAGGTGGTGAGACAGCAAAAGAAATTCAAGAAAGAGATAAATTTAAGACCAAAAAAGACTCTGGTAAAAATTAATTAAATTCAAAAATCAATGGAGCCAATTAATATTCAAAAAGTCGATCAAAAGTGGCAAGACTTTTGGCTTAAAAATAAAAATCAAAAAAAAATAAAAAAAGAAAAAAAATTTTATTGTTTGGAAATGTTTCCTTATCCCTCTGGTAAAATTCACATGGGTCATGTCAGAAATTATACAATAGGAGATGTCATAGCCAGATATAAATCAATGAACGGATTTAATGTATTACATCCAATGGGTTGGGATTCATTTGGAATGCCTGCAGAAAATGCCGCTCGAGAGAATAAATTAAATCCAAAAGATTGGACCGAAAAAAATATTGCAACTATGAAAAGACAATTACAATCCTTGGGTCTCTCAATCGATTGGTCCCTAGAGATTTCAACTTGTGATGAAAACTATTATAAGCATCAGCAAGAATTATTTATAGATTTTTTTAAAAAAGGTTTGGTTATTAGAAAGGAGACATATGTAAATTGGGATCCTGTAGATAAAACCGTTTTAGCCAATGAACAAGTTATAAATGGTAGAGGGTGGAGGTCAAACGCAATCGTTGAAAGAAAAAAATTATCACAATGGTTTTTTAATATATCTAAGTTCTCACGTGAGTTACTTGATGATTTGGACACATTACCTAATTGGCCGGAGAAAGTTAAACTCATGCAAAAAAATTGGATTGGTAAATCTATTGGTTGTGAAATAAATTTTGAAGTAGCCGATAAAAAAGAAAATATAAAAATTTTTACTACTAGGCCAGACACAATATTTGGAGCCACTTTTTTAGCAGTTTCAGTAGATCATCCATTATCTCAAAAATTGGAAAATAGTGATGAATTTCTTAAATTTAAAAAGAAATGTTCACAAGTTGGGACCACTGAGGAAGCAATAGCTAATGCAGAAAAAATTGGATTTTACACTGGCATGCAAGCATTACATCCATTTATTAAAAATAAAAAAATTCCAATTTATGTTGCAAATTTTATTTTGATGGATTATGGAACTGGTGCAATTTTTGGATGTCCAGCACATGATCAAAGAGATTTTGATTTTGCGAATAAATATAAGCTTGAGATAATTCCTGTAATAAAACCTAAGCAAACAGGTGGTATTTTAAAAATGAAGGAGGCTTATACCGGGGATGGAAATATCATTAATTCAGAATTTCTAAATGATTTGACGGTCGAAAAAGGTAAAGAAAGAATTATTAAGGAAATTATAAAAAAGAAAATTGGAAATGAAAAAGTTACTTTCAGATTAAAGGACTGGGGAATATCAAGACAAAGATATTGGGGTTGCCCAATACCA
>MDTD01053187.1_pt1 | contig 10116 bp, 7 predicted proteins | sample 811221 | NCBI WGS metagenome assembly MDTD01 (sample SAMN05326646, study PRJNA326480) | marine metagenome | isolation source: seawater | place: Pacific Ocean: South West | collected 2011
ACGTCTTCCCCAAACACTACCACGGCATCCCCGGCACGTACGAAACCGACTGGAAACAACGTGCTGACTATCCGAACTAAACTGATTTGCTTATGACATCCAAACGACTTGTTCTGACGTTGTGCACGATTAGTCTGTCACTACTGACCGGCTGTGCTCATTCTGATCTCGTTCACCAGACCTCCAGCATCGACGCCTTGCTCCAAGGCGAGTACGGCCCGCTCATCTCCGTTGCACAACTCAAAACACAAGGCGACACCGGCATCGGAACCTTCGAGCATCTGGATGGTGAAATGCTCATGCTTGATGGCATCGTCTACCAGATCAAGTCCGATGGCACGATCCACCAACGCGACAACACCACGCAAATCCCCTTTGCTACCGTCAAGTTTTTCAAAGCGGATCAAACGTTAACCATCTCAGAGGATCTGACATTCGCCCAACTCACTGAGCAACTCGATCAACACCTGCCAACGGAAAATTACTTCCATACCTTCATCATCCGTGGCACATTCAAGTCCGTTAAAACACGCAGTGTCCCCAAACAAACACCGCCCTACCCACCATTGGTCGAAGTTGTCAAAATCCAACCGACATGGACGTTTGAAAATGTCACCGGCACGCTGGTCGGTTTCAAATGTCCGACCTTCTCCAAGGGACTTAACGTCCCCGGATATCACCTGCATTTTCTCCGTGATGATCACATTGGTGGTGGTCATGTCCTGGACTTCACCACCGATGACATCAATGTGCAGATCGACAGCTCACGTCAATGGCAACTCACCTTGCCCGATACGGATTTCTTCCGTGAGATGAACCTGGCTAAAGACCGTAGCAAGGAATTACACAAGGTCGAAAAAGACCGGTAAACCCATCATGCTTGCGTTTTTTGTCAATCCATTCGAAGTAGATTTGGTTTCACGATATTGTTTTCGGATATAGCCTACGACTCCGACTGAAAATTCGCAGTGTGACTGCCACGATGTCTTACTCCGTTGTCCCATCCGCCAATGAACCGTGGATCGGGCGTTTGGCGCACCATGCAATCACGCGACGGACAAATGCCTGGGATGCAGATGGCGCATAGGTCGCAGCACTGTGCCCAAGCAGGGATTGGACCACGCGTGATTCATTGACTTGATACGCCCAAGCCAATGGCTCTTGCGAACCGGTGATGTTTGAAGTGGCCACCAGTAACGGTTCTTCGATCGGCATGTCACCATGCTGACGCCAATACAACTCATCCGTGACCTCAAAGGGTTTGAGCCCCGCTGCAAGTGGATGGCGTCCTTGTGGGCGTACTTCAAATGGGCCGAACTTGTCATGATGGCTGCGTCCAGGTGCAATGTCACGATGTTCCCACACACGCTGAACCAATGTGCGATACCACGGCCAATCACTCTTGCCATCGGTTTGGGGCAATGAAGCGTGACAGGCACCGTTGGCAAAGTGATGCACGAATACACCGCCACCGCGTATGGTGAAATCTTCGATGGCTTGTTTGACGGCATCGCTGAGTCCTACTGGATCATGCCAATTCACCCAGTTAAGCACCAGTACATCACAATCTTGCAAGTCTGAAACCAGATCGTCCGGGCAAGTTGTCACCCGTGTCTGGATACGATCATCATCACCAAAGACACGCAAGAGTGCGCCGGTGGTCTCCGCCCAGTTATGCCAACGGTGAGCATTGTTGCCACTAAGCATGGTCACACGAATCGGCTTGATTTGCGGGCCATCTGCAACGCGATGAGTCACTTCTTCACGCTCTGCAAAGGCAATCTGCAAACCCTCCTCGGGAATTTCCAAACCGGCACTCCAGGCGATACCATTGAGCACCAGGGTTCGAAGCCCATCAACCCGGAAAATATCCAGACTGTGTCCCATGGTTGTGCCAAAGCTTCGACCGCCGTCATGACGTTCAAGGCACCAGGCAACAGCTTGTTCCTTGGGATCATCACTTTGCGTTGGCAATGCACGAATCTGAATCAGCGGAACCGCCTCAGGATGAAACGACAATTGATGGTAAAACTCTTCACGGAGTTTGGGGCTGCCGACGCCATTGAGAATCGGATGTTGCTGTTGCATCCGGTCAAACACAGATGTGGACCATGTGATTTTTGATTTCCAATCCCGCTTGCCGTTCTGTTCCCAATGGAAGATAGCCCCCTGCCAATCCAATGCGTCCTGCATATCAGCCTTGGAGGCAAAGGTCGCAAAGTGAATCGGGACGAGTCCCATGCCTTGTGCGATGCGTTTCTTGAGTTGTTGCTTGCGTTGATCAATGCGTAAGTGCGATGCCTCTTCATATGGCAGATCACCATCTCGCCCATCACTGATGACAACCAGGCAGTCCGCGGTGTCAATGACATCTGCTTGCCAATCATCATTTTCAAGACGTGTGATATGAATCATATCCGCCAAAGGTGAACGCTGCAGACAGTCGTGGAGCAAGCGTGCTTGAGCCGGATAGTCGTGAATGCCGTTGTCATCAGGGCCATGACTTTTTTTGCCCGCCAGCAGGACAATGTGTTTTTTATCTGAATTCATTTGATGTTTTCCGTGTGTGTTTAAAGATTTGATTTTCAGCAGGACCAATCCATAACGGTGGTCAATGGACCATCTCCCTGCTGGGTTAAGCGATCATAAATTTTCTGACAATCACGCGGGTCACCAACTTCGTAAATGCCATTGACATTCAAGCGCTTCTGATCAAGCATGCGTAACGCACCCGTAAAATTACCCCAGATACTCGCCTGATCAAAATCACTGCGGTGTCTGGGAATCTCCCATTCCCAACCACTTCGCACATGCAGGTAGCGATGGAAAATCGCATGCGTCAATTCGAAAGCCTGCACGTCGGCTTTACGTCGCCAGGGGACACCGATCAGGGAAAGCTCCCCGCCCTTGCGAAGCGTCTTGCTCGCATCAACCACAGCCTGTTCATGACCAGTGCAGTCGATTACTAAATCCATGTCATCACGATCCGGCGTCTTGTCCAACACCGTGCAAAAGCTGTTGGAAGCCAATTGCTCACGGCGTCCTGCAACAGGATCTACGGCAAAGACATTGTAGCCACAACAGTCAAAGAGTCGGCTTGCCATATTGCCCACCAAGCCCAATCCCATGATCAACACATTCGAAGTCGGACGCATCCGGGTGGTGGTCAAGGTCGTCATGCTGATTCCCATGAAACGGGCGCAACACGCTGCTTTGGGATCAAGTGTCTTGGGCAGCTTGGCAAGGGATTTGGCATCCACCTTTTGATAGCTCTGATGTCTGCCCAAACAAAACACCAAATCACCGGGGGCAATGTTATGGACTTCAGTACCAACACGTTCAACACGGAAAACAGATGCATAGCCGATACCTCGCGGGAAATTTTCACCGAGTAAACAGCCCTGAATCTCCGTGCCGGGACTGATCATGCTTGCCACGGTGGGACCAGCAACCTCGTTGGGTTCGAGATGATCCATGTCTTCCTGCTCGGTTTGTAACTCAACTTTGCCCTTGGCAGTAAAGATGATTTTTCGGATATCCATTTCGTGCTTCTCCTGCGAATTCTGTATATCTATTTATCCAGACCAACGTTTCGATGATGGCTCTGACATGCGTATATGTTCATAAAACATGGATTTGTTTTGAATATCTGCTAATCTCTATTGCATGCCTGTAAATCCTGTCTTGCCCCAGATGTCCGAATGGATGCGTAGCCTGAGCGTGCAAACACTCTCCTGTGGACAAATGCGCACGACCGAAATCTTGAAACACGAAAAGACGGTAGATGCAACGATTGTTGCCATGTCAGTGCGTGGTCGATATGAAGTGATGCATGGCGGTCAACACTGGATGATCCATCCCGGTCAGACCATGATCGTCCCAAGTCAAACCCCTGTGACCATCATCCATCATCCGGATCGGACTGGCATGATGCAGGCCAAATGGGTGCATCTGCATCTGACCCTGCATGGGACGATTGACTTGCTGCGTCTCTTTGACCTGCCGGGTAAACTCACTGCCAAGCCCAGTGAGTTGGTCAGCCAGGTCATAGACAGACTGCATCAAATCAAGTCCGCAACGGATCATGCACAACAGTATGAACAATTGCTCCTCTCGCATCAGATGGCAACGACACTCGCCCGGCACCTGATCAAGCGCGGTAAACTCTCAGAAAAACAGGCTCGCAAGATGCAGCAGTCCGCCCAATTGATGCCTGTTTTTGAAGCGATTGCTCAGCATCTGGACAAATCCATCACGATTAACGATCTCTGCAGATGGGCACATCTCTCTGCGTCACGTCTGCATGCGGTATTCATTGAAGCCACCGGATTGGCCCCCATGCGCTATGTCATGCAGGTCCGTCTGACACAGGCGCGACAACAATTAGCCTACTCACAAAGCACCATCAGCCAGATCGCCCAATCGCTGGGCTTTGTCAGTCCGTTTCATTTCAGCCGCGTTTTCAAAACCCATGTCGGGATGAGTCCCAGTGAATATCGGAAAAGAAATGCCATTGATCAACATGGCATGTGATTTGCTATAAAAATATGGAAATGCTTGACCTGCATTGGTTGAAAACCGATAAATGGTAATACCGCCCTACACCAAGGAGGCCACATGTCCAAAAATTCCAGCAAGAAAAAGTCCGGCAAAAAGGTATACGACGAGCAGGAAGCGGATGAAAGACCCAAGCTCAAAAAGAAGTTCTATGAAAAAGAACTCCAGAATATGCAGGTCGAGCTGGTGAAGCTTCAGGAGTGGGTCAAGAGTCAGGGACTTAAAGTCGTGGTCTTGTTTGAAGGTCGTGATGCTGCTGGCAAAGGCGGTACGATCAAGCGAATCACCCAATCACTGAATCCGCGTATCTGTCGTGTTGTGGCCTTGGGCACCCCCACCGAACGTGAAAAGACACAGTGGTACTTCCAACGCTATGTCCCGCACCTGCCTGCTGCGGGTGAGATGGTGCTTTTTGACCGCAGCTGGTACAACCGTGCGGGTGTCGAACGCGTGATGGGGTTCTGCACCGAAGATGAATACAACGAATTCATGCGAAGCTGCCCCGAGTTTGAACGCATGCTTATCCGCAGCGGGATCATTCTCATCAAGTACTGGTTCTCGGTGAGTGACAAAGAGCAGGAACGCCGTTTTCAATCACGTATTGATGATCCGACCAAGCGTTGGAAGCTTTCCCCGATGGACCTCAAAAGCCGACAGATGTGGGTCGAATATTCCAAGGCCAAAGACAAGATGTTCGGCATCACCGACACCAAACAGGCCCCGTGGTATGTCGTACCTTCGGATGATAAAAAACGTGCTCGTCTCAACTGCATCTCGCATTTGCTGAGCATCATTGATTACAAGGATCTGACCCCCAAACCCATCAAGCTGCCCCCCCGTCAGGATGACACCACCTATGTCAGGCCACCGATGAATGATCAGACATTCGTACCTCAGAAGTATTGATCCTGATCGCAACAAATATCACGATTCAAAAACAAACACGCTGACGCGAAAAATCGTCAGCGTGTTTATGTTTATTCTTTGATACGACGTTCGGTGTTAATCAAGTTTGATCTGGAGTTTGTTGCCGGATGTATTCAGTGATGTTTTGACAGTTTGTGTCTTCCCGTTGGCCGTAACCGTGATGTCATACTCGCCGAGGAAGCCACGGATTTGGGCATCGCCCTGGCTTGATGTGGTGATCTGTTCATTCGTCCACCATTGGTTGAAGACCAGATCACGATAAACCTTCAGGCCCTTTTTCTCCGACCAATCCTCGTTGTACAACGGGGAGTTCTTCTTCCAGTGACGTCCGTCCCAGAAACCCCAGAAGACGAGACTCTCGATCGCAGGATGAGCGAAGGACGCAATCATCACATCACGCAGATACATCGCCTGAAGGTCTTCGTCATCGTTGAGCACATCCAATTCCGTAATGGCAATGGGAACGTTGAACTGTTCATAAAACCGATCGTAAATCTCCCACATGCGCAGCGGACTTGCCGTGCCGACACCAAGATGCCCCTGCATGCCGATACCTTCGATAGGTGCTCCTGCATCTCGAAGACGCTTGATCCATGATTCGAAGTTGGCAACCTTGACACCTGAGAGGATTGAGTTTTCATTGATGAACATCCTGGCTTCGGGATCGAGTTGCTTGGCCATCTTAAACCAGTTGGCTGCTTCCTCGACACCAAGAATATCCATGAATTCATGATTGGTTTTCGGTTCGTTGATCACGTCCCATTCGGTATGCACGCCCTTATTGGTGGTAACGATGTCAGTGATGTGTTTACGGATTTCATCACGAAGTTTTTCAGGTTCGTAACGTAATACCTTCAGACGCTCAGGCGAACGATCAAAGCTCGGCCAAACGAGCGTATGACCACGCATCTGGATGTTGTTTTCTTTGGCCCAGCGAATGGCTTCATTGGTGGCAGTAAGGTTCTTACCGCCGGCCTCCCATGTGCCCCATTTCATACTGTTTTCCAGGACACAGAAGTTAAACAGCTCGGCTGCCCGTTTTTGATACTCTTTATTCCGAGGGTTCATGCCATAGAAAAACCAGCGATACACCGCAGTCCCCCAGCGAAAGGCATGGCGGGTCATTTTCACATCAACCGTTGCATGACTTACAGGTTTGCCCTGACTGTCCAGCACGGTGATGTTCATGTCCGCCTTACGGATTTGTTCAATCCGTTTGGCAGCAACATCACGCCAAGGCGCATCGTCTTCGTGACCGTTGTAGAGCTTGGGTTTCACCGACGGTAACACATCGCTGGCAATGTCGGGGCCGTAGTTGTAGAGACTCAAACCGCCGATCTCAAACGTCTGTGGGTTAAAGCCAAACTGAAAACTGAAAGCCGACTTTCCGACGGGCAAGTCACGTTTCGCCGTATAGACACGCTGAACCTTATGCCAGGTCTCACCGATGAGAAACCGGTTTGCAATCTGGATCAATTTTGTCCACGGATCTTCATCCAACTCAAATGTGGTGAGGAACGACGTCTCACCAAACTCGGTATCGATGGCAACACTGCGGACCCAATACGTCAGCAGCAGCTTATCGCCTTTACGAACCGGCGTGGTTCCTTTGCCGCGAAGCTGCATGTCCCACATGGCATCGGGTTGTTTGGTATTGGTCACGCGGATGGCTTGTTTGAAAGGTTGACCGGCGACCTCAAAACGCGTCGCAGTGAACAAGTTTGTGTTGCGGAAGGGTTTGAGTTGAGCCAATGGATCAGAACCCAGCAGACTCACGCCTTTGATGCCGGCATATTCCGGGCCGTCACCAACAGGCAGTGTCATGTCACTTGAAACGGCGACAGAGCTTGAGGACGATTTTACAGATATTGCTTCGATTTTTTTGGCCGGTTCAATGGTGATGGACTTGGATTGATCCTTAACGGGTTTACCTTCAGCGTCCAGTGCTTGATCACCGGAAACGATGCTGATCCACTGGACATCCAGTTGCCCCTGCTTGACGAAGTACAAGGCAAGATGCAGGCGAACCCCCAGCGCCCCATCGGGTACGTCGATTGTCTTGGAGATGATGGACCAATCATTGTTGGTGCCCTTGAAACTCTTGACCCCCTGGTAGTTTCCAACTTTTTTATTGTTCTTGTCGACGAACATGGCTTGCACGACGCCGGATTTCCAGGGCTTATTGCCGGGGATGATATTCCGCCAACGGACTTTGGTGCTGACGGTGATTTGTTTTGCCCCTTTAAGTCCGGTGTACTGTTCGAGGACACACTGGTCATCGGCTTTCTGGACTTCAAGGAACGCGTAAGTTAGGCCGTCCTGTTTAACGGGTTTGGGTGTACCGTTCTTGTTGTACCAACTATCGACTTTGCCGTTGTCATCTTCGTCGAGCAGTCTGGGATTCTTGACCAATTGAATGCCTGCATTGACATTGGATCCTGCGGTTGGTGTTTCAGCTTTGGGTTTGGTTGCGGTTGCGGTTTGAGGAGCGGGGCCGGAATATTCTTCGATATTGCTGCCATCAGGTCGATAGGCTTTGTTACCGGGATTGACGCTGATCCATTGGATATCAAGTTTGCCTTGCTGAACGTAATACAACGCGACATGGAGTCGAACGCCCATCGCATCGCTGGGGACATCAAACGTATTGGCAACTGTGATCCAATCTGCGTTGGTTCCTTTGCAAACTTTGACGGATTGATACGGGCCGGTCTTCTTGTTGTTTTTGTCAACGAACATGGCTTGCAGCACGCCGGATTTCCAACCCTTGTTGCCGGGGATAATATTCTCCCAACGGACTTTGGCTGAGACGGTGATCTGCTTGGCACCCTTTAGTCCATGATATTCTTCGAGGACACAGCCTTTGCCAGCTTCGGTGACCTCAAGTCTGGCATAGTGACCATCGCTATCGGAAATGAGCTTGGGTGAGCCTTCCTTGTTGTACCACTGGTCCGCTTTGCCGTTGGCATCCTGATCTTCGAAAGTAGGATTGGGGACGAGTTGGATGACATCCTGTGCATGGAGGCACGTAAGCGATGCCAGGAGAACCAGCATGGCTGTAGCAATCGTTTTACCTGAAAAATAAGGCATTAAACAAACTTCCTTTCACAGACACTGCGATATTATTGGGGAATATGGTTGGGTCGCATTTTTCGACAGATGATTGAATCGGGTGTTTCGTGGCTGGCATGACCGTCAACATACAAGGCGCTGGTCACCCATTGGCCATTGTCGCCATAGGCACCGGCTTCTCGGAAACGAACTTTGTATTTCGGCGGAGAATCGCTTGTCCCCCAGCCGTCGGTGTTGTCGCCGATGTAGACCAGGGCTTGTTCGTTGAGATCGGTGCTGCTCGAGTCATAGGCTTTACCGGTGGGCGAATAGCGATCCCAGAATTTACCGTAGGAATTGGATAGAGGATTGGCTTGACTACTTAATGAACCGTCCATCAAGACGATGACTTCCGACTCCCGTCCGATATCGCCAAGGTGCATATTGGGTACGCCGTTGCCACCGGATCGCTGCATAATGGCGGGATTTGCCGAGTATTGCCAAGCGGCATTCGTTTCGGATTGCCAACGCGAATTGGCACATTGGACGATTTTCACATTGTCATTGAGATACTGCATATAGACTTTGCGATAGGCGTATTGATGGCTGTTACCAACATCAAATGCCCATGGGAAAGCATCTTTGTTATCGCTGAGATACATGTACTGAGCCACACCAATCTGCCTAAGTCCGGTGAGACATTTAAGCCCACGTGCGGTGGTTCGTGCCTGCTTAAGCGCTGGCAGAAGAATCGCAATGAGGATGGCAACAATTGAAATCACAACCAATAACTCAATGAGTGTAAAGCCATGAAACGATTTGTTTGTCGGGTTGGTATTCATCACCATCTCCAATAAACGATTTGTCACATCAGACTGCAATGGCCTGAATGACCTGTTCTTGCAACAAAACTGATCAGATACCTGCCGGCGAGACAACGCTCCCGGCTTCGTCATAATCAAACGGCAAGGCAATGGGTGCGTTGTCCCCCTTGCCGGTGTCAATCCAATCCAACAACATCGTCATCGCTGCACGCCCCACCTGCTCAAACGGGACTACCAACGTGGAGATCGGCAGGCCGGTGGCAATGCGACAGGGCGAACTGGCAAAACAGATAATCGAGATATCCTCAGGCACACGCAGCCCCAGCTTCATCGCTGCGGTGTACACGCAGACCGCTTCCTGCTGTTCATAACAGACGACCCCCGTCGGACGCCTGGGCGACTGAATCCATTGCATGACATTCTCCATGCCAAGGCAGATGGAAAAGCCGTCATAATGTTTGTTGAAAGTCAGCTTAAAACCCGCATCGTTGACCGCATCGGCCACGCCTTGCCCACGATCATCAATTGAGTAATGTCGCTCACCATGATGACTGACATAACCGATATGTTTGTGTCCGGCTTCCATGAGCATCGTCGCAGCGCGATAGCCTGCATCATGATCATCCGGGCGAACGCAGTCAGATTTGAGTTTGACGTTAAGCCAAACCGCAGGCAGCTTGTAAGCACGGACATGGTTATAAAGTTTGTCAGACACCCCTTGTTGAATGTTGATAAGCAAACCATCTGCAGACCATTG
>MDTD01062747.1_pt1 | contig 10116 bp, 11 predicted proteins | sample 811221 | NCBI WGS metagenome assembly MDTD01 (sample SAMN05326646, study PRJNA326480) | marine metagenome | isolation source: seawater | place: Pacific Ocean: South West | collected 2011
TATTCGCCCTCTAAAGTGATCTCAACTGATCACGCCTTTCGATCAATGCTGCCTGACGCTCGCTGATTGTCGCGGAAGTCGTGGCTAAGACCAATGCCGCGCAGACACGTGACATTCGATCTTGGGCCTCAATCGAGGGAGCAGAGAGTTTCTCCGCGATAGAAACCATGTCAGTCATGTTTGCCCAGCAGTTCAGGACAACATCACAACCCGCGCGCTGCGACGCGAGGGCAAGCTCCCCTATTTCACCCGACAACGCTTTCATATCGAGATCGTCACTCATCAAAAGGCCATCAAACCCGATCTTTTTTCGAATGACTTGATCAATGACAAAAGGCGACAAAGTAGCGCATTGGTCGGCATCCCAAGCCTCAAAAATAACATGGGCGGTCATGGCCATCAGTGCGCCGCTCAATGCCTGAAACGGTAGAAGGTCGGACGCCAGTTCGACGTCTGATGCGCTTACCCGCGGTAAGTCTTTATGTGAGTCCACTGCCGAGCGGCCGTGACCGGGTATGTGTTTAATTACACCCTCAACCCCACCGTTTCTCAAGCCCGTTAAACAGGCCTCACCGAGTGCTGCGACGTCATCTGGATTTTGTGAAAAGGCGCGATCGCCGATGACGTCATGAGCGCCCGCTACAGGCACATCCAGTACCGGTGCACAGGTCACGGTGATACCAACCTCGGCCAAGTCGAGCGCCAAGGCCTCGAAGTTCAAGGCACAGGCTTCTAAACCGCGCAACGGATCACGCGCATACAGCGCTTCAAAGATGACGGCGGGAGGATAGGCTGGCCACTCTGGCGCTTGCATGCGGGCTACTCTGCCACCTTCCTGATCGATCAGTATCGGCAATTGGTCCCGTCCGGTAAGCGAGCGCAAGTCATTGGTCAGCGCACGTAGCTGACTTCGCTGCTCTACATTGCGGCCAAACAAGATAAAGCCAAATGGCTGACATTCTCTGAAAAAGTCCCGCTCTGTGTCCGAGAGCGTCGTTCCTGCCAAACCAAAAATCGCGGGTGTCATCGTGCCAAACCTTCGCTTGAAGATCCCGTGATTATGGCGCCAAACATCACACCGCGCATAAGCTTGAGAATAGCGCTCAATCCCTCAGTGAAGACGAGATACTGAGAGACACTCAACTGACTCCCTAGTGATCCTTTCACAGCAATTTCCCTGACTTTGGGGTGTATAAAGTGTGGCAACGACCCCTTCCAGGCGATTGCACGGACGCGCCCCATGAGTCGTCATCAAAACAGAACCAAAGCCACCCCGCTGTCGGGAGATTGGAAAGCGCCGGCGCTGGGCATAGAAAATTGGCAAGCTCAGTCATGGCAGGATTGTGGCCGATGAGCGCAATACTGTCTAAGCCATCATCGGCAGAGGCCATCCAACCAATGAGATCTGCCGCATCAAAGGTGTAGAGGGCATTATCGTAATTCGGCACCTGCTCGCCCAATAATGGCCAGCCAACGCTCAAGCCATCGAAAGTCTCGCGCGCACGTTGGGCGGTGCTAACAAAGAACTGCGGTGTCTCGCACCCGCTAACCTCAATTTCCGCTTGCATAACCCCTCCGACGAGGGGCGCTGCCTGACGACCACGGGCATTCAGCGGCCTTTGGTGATCTGACAGGTTGGGGTGCTCCCAAGAGGATTTGGCGTGGCGAATAAGGTGTAACTGTTTCAAGAGAACAGGTATCCAACTGTCAACATGGATTCATTCCACGATGAACAGATGCACCTTTTTCTTGCCCAAACGGGTAATAAAATAACGCCCGTGCATCGCAGCTCTGGGCTCAAAGCAGGACGCAGGGTCGGCATTATTCTCCGCCGATACTGAGACGCCATTAATCGATACCGCCGACCGACCGAGGGCGTCTTTGACCTGTTTACCCGACGCAGCCATACCCGCGTCGGTCAATAATTGCGTGAGCGTCTCCGGCATGGCTTCTCGGGTGATCACCGAGCTGGGCAATCCATCGAGGCTCAGCTGGGCGAGATCTGACTCCGATAAACTAGACTCGTCGCCACTGAACATCGCGGATGTGATGCGCTCGGCTGCCTCTAGTCCACCATCTCCGTGAACGAGCCGGGTTACCTCACGTGCCAAAACACGCTGCGCCTCAGGCCGACCCTCTCGTTCAGCATCTTCCTGCGCCAGAGCGTCGATGGCCTCGACCGTCAAAAAAGTGAAGTATTTGAGGAATTTATAGACGTCGGCATCCGCTGTGCTCAGCCAGAACTGATAGAAGGCGTACGGTGATGTTTTTCCCGCATCCAGCCAGATCGTTCCTGATTCAGTCTTACCGAACTTGGTGCCATCGGCCTTGGTAACCAGTGGCATGGTCAGTCCCTGCACCGATGCACCGTTCATTCTCCGAGTGAGATCAATGCCGCCCGTAATATTGCCCCATTGATCGGAGCCACCAATTTGAAGCTCGCAGTCAAAACGTTTATTCAGCTCAGCAAAGTCAAACGACTGCAAAATCATGTAAGTGAATTCAGTAAAGCTAATCCCCGCACCCTCGCGCTCGATTCGCTGCTTCACTGACTCCTTTGCAATCATGTTATTGACGGAAAAATGCTTACCGACATCGCGTAAAAAGGTCAGCACATCGACATCGGCCGTCCAATCGAGGTTGTTAGCCATGATGGCAGCGGCATCGCCATCGAATGAGAGAAACTGAGACATCTGGCGACGCAGGCGTTCCACCCAGCCAGCCACCACGTCGGGCGTGTTCAATGAGCGTTCCTGAGCTTTAAAGCTTGGATCACCGATTAAGCCTGTTGCGCCACCAACCAGCGCGATGGGCGTATGGCCTGCCAGTTGAAATCGCTTCAGCGTGAGCAGAGGGACCAGTGAGCCAATATGCAAACTGTCAGCAGTAGGATCAAACCCGCAATACAGGGTGCGTGGCTTCTCGGCTAACCACGCTTCGAATGTTTCATCGCCTGTGGTCTGAAACACTAAGCCTCGCGCTTTAAGATCCTCAAAAAGACCCATGTCCTCACCTTCTACTTAATTTCTAACATCTCAACCAAGCGACCCATAAAAAAACGGGCGTCTAGCCATCGGTCCGCCGCTCGAGCCATTAATGTCCGCTCTATTGTCGGTTATGATGCAGGGCAATGAATAGCCCCTCGACCGGGGCGGGAATCGGAAAAACCTTGCAACGTAAACCCAGAGGCGCCACACGTCGCCAGTACAACGCACCGTTTGCGCCGGATCGCGACCAACTTCTGTGGGGTGGCGTGAGTCTACTCGTCTTGGTGTTGCTATCACAGCTTTTCATGGGTGTATTCAGCAGTAACACTGATGACGAAAAAATGTTTGAGCCTGATCCACTCGTTACCGCAACAGCACAAGTTCCGTGGGACGCGGTCACCGAAGGGCAGATACTGAAACCGGATGAACCAGCGATTATCTGGAACGATGTAAGCGTCAGGAATGGCGATAACTTGAGTCTGATCTTCAACCGCGCAGGATTTTCCGATCGTGACGTCTACGAGGTGACATCGAGCGAAAAGGGGCGTGCGCTAAGAAAAATCTTTCCAGGCCAGCTGATTGGTTTTGCCGCGAACGAGGATAACGCGCTGATTGCGGTGAGGCATATCGAGTCGCCTCTTAAGCAGACGGTCTATTCGAAGAGTGAGGGGCAGTTCGTTTCCGAAATCATTACGCGAGAGACACAAACGCGAGAACGTTCGGTAGCACTGACCATCGACAGTTCTCTGTTTCTCGCCGGCGATCGAGCCGGGTTATCAGACGGTATCATCATGGAGCTGGCCGCCATTTTGGGCGGTGTCATAGACTTCGCGCTGGATCCTCGTCGTGGCGACGAAATCATTATTTTATTCGAGGAAAACTACCTCGATGACGAGAAATTTTCCGACGGCGATATCCTTGCCGCCTCATTCAATAACAACGATCGACTAGTTGAGGCTTATCGCTACACCGACAGCTTAGGTGACACCGGATACTTTGACGCTGAGGGCGTCAGCATGCGCAAAGCCTTCCTAAAAGCTCCCCTCGACTTCACTCGGGTCAGTTCGAGCTTCAATCCGAATCGCCTGCACCCAATCTACAAGACCAAGCGACCCCACCGGGGCACGGATTATGCTGCCCCAACAGGCACGCCAGTCTATGCAGCTGGAGATGGCCGTGTTGTTGAGGCCGGTTATACACGCCCTAATGGAAATTACGTGTTCATTCAGCACGGTGAGGGTTTTAGGACTCACTATTTGCATTTGAATAAGAAGCGAGTGAAACGTGGCGATCGTGTCAAACAAGGGCAAGTGATTGGCACCGTAGGTTCAACCGGTGCAGCAACCGGCCCGCATTTGCACTACGAATTTTTAGTCAATGGTGTGCACCGTAATCCGAGGACCGTACACAAGATTTTGCCGAAGGCGAAGTCATTACCCGACGAGGAGCTTGTACGATTCAAAGAAGCGATCAAGCAACCTACCCAGCGCCTAGCGGCGTTAAAAATAACCGGTGCGATTACGGGGGCTGAGTGACTCAGCTTCGTCACTTTATTGGATTGATGTCCGGTACCAGCGCGGACGCCATTGATGCAGCCCTCGTCGGGTTTGAATCCGATGGAGCAGCGCATCTCATTTGCACCCATACACTGGCACTACCAGCGGATCTCAAAGCGCGCATCATCGCGGCGCAAACACGTGTGGACACAACCATTCGCGATGTCTGTGAGCAGGACGTGGCGCTCTCGCTGCTATACGCTGCAGCGGTAGAGACCCTTCTTGAAAAGGCCAATGTATCTGCGTCCGAGATTGAAGGCATCGGCAATCACGGGCAGACGCTACTGCACGCTCCTGAGGCTGACCTCCCCTTCACCTTACAGATTGGCGACAACCACCGCTTGGCAGAGCTCTCGGGTATCACCGTTGTTGGTGATTTCCGCCGGCGCGATATCGCCACGGGTGGCCAAGGCGCGCCGCTCGTACCCGCGTTTCACCGGACGCTGGTTTCTCAGACTGAAACGGCAGCCTTCCTCAATGTGGGCGGCATTGCCAATGTCAGTGTCATTGCTCCCGACCGAGTTAGCGGTTTTGATACGGGTCCGGGGAATACCCTGTCCGATGCCTGGATTCGTAAGCACCAGCAACAAGCCTTCGACACAGGTGGTGCTTGGGCGAGCACTGGTACGGTGAACGAGCCATTACTCGAGCGCATGCTTGCCGACCCCTACTTCAGTCGGCCTGCGCCCAAAAGTACCGGGCAGGATTATTTCAACCTGACCTGGCTTGAAAACCTGGAGGTCGAGAAACTAGCGCCGGTTGATGTTCAACGGACATTGGTGGAACTCACCGCTCGATCGGCCTCGGACGCTCTTACAGCCTCGGCATGCGAGCGTGTGTATCTATGTGGCGGAGGACGTCATAACAATCTGCTGACTCAGCGAATACGATCGCTCGTTGCACCCATTGAGGTCGCAGATACCTCTGCGCTGGGTGTTGATGCCGATTTTATGGAAGCAGTGGCTTTTGCGTGGCTGGCTAAGCAGTGCCTAGACGGCGCCTCAGGCAATGTACCGGCAGTGACGGGGGCACAGTCAGAACGGGTACTGGGAGTGATTTATCCTCGAGCGGATTGAGGGCGCGAGAAGACCCCAATCTTCACTGATCTTCGGTGACCTAGGTAGAAGGTGAACTAGATAGAAAAGGACGCGCCGCAGCCGCAAGTCGTCGTTGCGTTCGGGTTATTGACGACAAACTTAGAGCCTTCGAGCCCCTCGACATAATCTATCTCGGAACCCATCAGGTACTGGTAACTCATCGCATCGATGAGTGCCGCCACACCCTCTCGCTCAATGACCCAGTCATCCTCCGCCATATTTTCATCGAAGGTAAAGCCGTATTGAAACCCTGAGCATCCGCCGCCAGTGATGTAGACGCGGAAGCGCAAGGACGGATTGTCCTCGTCCTCTATCAGATGCTGAAGTTTGCTGACCGCATTGTCAGAGAGGCGTATTTCTGTGGGATCAAAACCGGCGACTACTGTCATCGAGAACTCCGGATCTAGGACTTGTCCGCTGAAACAACAGGACTGGCTGATGAAATCTGTTCCACCTTGGCCGACGCCGTTGAGTGCTTCAGGTTACCGTCAATTTTACTACCCATCGACATCTCGATCAGGTTATAGAAAACATCGCCGGTGACAACAGCACCCTTCGTCAACTCAAGATTGTCGGCACTGTAAATGTTGCCTTTAACTGAGCCGCTAATCGACGCCGACGGTACGCGAATTTCACCTTCGACCGAGCCACCCGCTACCACTCGCAACAACGCCGAAGCGCCAGGCTCAGCACTGATCGATCCGACAACACGGCCTTCAACATCTAAGTTACCTGAAAACGTGATATCGCCTGACACGGTAGTACCCGCTGAGATGAGCGTTGTTGCACCATTTGCCGTTGTTGGCATTTGTGACTGTTTGTTTCTCATAACCCTAATCCTACTTTATTGGGTGCTATAGACAATCGATGTACTCCAGTCGAAAGTCTGCTCATAGGTCCGCTTTCGCGGGGCTGACAATTCTATGTCAAACCGCACTGAAGCGGGAATAACTGTTTCAGCCAGCTCTATGGTGCCTGAAATTCGCTGAAAATACTTAAACGAGAGGTCGTGGCTATTTTCGGAGGACGCGGCTGCAATGGCCTCGCCCTCAGAATCGACGATCTGAACCGTCAATCTACCTCGGTAAAATTGGGTACCGGGTGCGAGTCGCTGAACGACGCCACGATACTCAAGACTGCGCTTCTCGGGGTCCCAGCTGAGATCAGGTGGCCGAAGCTTTACGGCACTCACGTCCTCGGACGAGGACATAATGTCCCGGTAGAAGACGAGCTCTTTCTCCAGCTCATCCACCTGCTTTTCGGAGTCGGCTAGCTCCGTGCGAAACCGATTCAGCGTTTCTGAATCTACGGCAAGTCGAGTTTCAAGCTTTGAAATTGTGTCTTTTAGGCCGGCTTCATCCAGCACTAAAGGCACTCGATCATCAAATCCCTGCTGGTAACCCAGCGCGTAAATACCGACCCCCAACACACCAAGCAGCACCCCTAAACCCATGCGAAGCCTTCGCTGCCTTACAACGTTGACGCGCGTTACGACGGTCTTAAAGTCCTCGGAGGCCATCGTCGGTTAGGGATTAACCGCCGGTGCCATGAGACCTGTTGTCTCATCCCAGCCCTGCATCAGGTTCATCGCCTGTACTGCCTGACCCGATGCACCCTTAATGAGGTTATCGATGGCGACCGTGATCACAACTGCGTCTCCCGGGGGTTGCGTGACGTCGATCTCACACAGGTTGGTCCCTTTCACGTGCCGTGTTTCGGGCTCGTAATGACCACCGGTGAGTCGAACAAACGGCTCATCGGCGAACCGCGACTCGAAAAGGTCTCGGACATTGGCCGAGAGCTCGGTCAATGTAGCAAACAAGGTCGCATGAATACCCCGCGTCATGGGTGCCAAATGAGGTACGAAGGTCAAAGACACGTCGCCGCCTGCCGCTCGAGAGAGCCCCTGTTCCATCTCGGGTAAATGACGGTGGCCCTGCACGCCGTAAGACTTCATTGTCTCGGTCGATTCTGCGAGCAAGAGATTCACTTTCGCGCTGCGGCCCGCCCCGCTCGTACCGGATGCGCAGGAGGCAATTAACCGACCGGGATCGATAACACCTGCTTCCAAGAGCGGCAGAAAGCCCAATTGCACGGCCGTTGGATAACAGCCGGGGCAAGCAACCAAGCTCGCGTCGCGCAAGGCAGCACGGTTCACTTCAGGCAACCCATAGACAGCAGTCGAAATAAGATCGGGTGCCGCATGCGTTGTACCGTACCAGGACTCCCAGACACCGATGTCGCTCAAGCGAAAATCTGCAGACAGATCGATAACTTTAATTCCTCGATCCAACAGTGCAGGTACTGTATTCATTGAAACCGCATGCGGCGTCGCAAAAAACACGAGATCGCAGTCTGCAAAATCTACCGCGCCGGGATCCTCGAACGCCAAGTCGATATGACCTCGAAGGCTGGGAAATAGGCGGTCAACACGCACACCCGCCTCGGCCCGCGACGTCAGGCGCTGTATAGCGACATGAGGATGCCCCAAGAGCAAACGAATGAGTTCCACGCCGGCGTAACCGGTAGCGCCAACAATCCCAACTTTAATCATTTCAGGCCTAAGATCTGATATTGTGCGGCTAGTTTACTTGCTGTTCAGTTTGAAACCAGCATGGAGTAGTGAATGCTTTGGATTCAGGGTCTTCATGTCATCTTTGTCGTGACATGGTTTGCCGGTCTTTTTTACCTGCCGAGAATATTTGTTTACTACGCGCAGGCAGAAGACGACACAACGCGGACGACGCTGGCGATTATGGCGCGCAAGCTCTATAAATTTGTCACACCACTGATGATGCTGGCGGTAACCCTAGGGCTGTGGCGCCTAAGCTACGCATTGGATTACTACCTGAGCAGCCTGTGGATGCAGCTTAAGTTACTCGGGGTTGTTTGCCTGCTCGCCTACCACGTCCAATGCGGCCGCTACGTTGCTCGCATTAACAGTGGCGATGACAGCAAAAGCCATGTGTTTTATCGATTTTTTAACGAGGTACCCGTGTTATTTTTGTTCGCGATCGTACTGTTAGTCTATGTACGACCGGCCTAGTAACACGACAACAACACTATAAAAACGACGATAAGTCGGGGGAACATGGTCAATGACCAAATCTGAAGCGTTATTTGAGCGCGCACAAACTCGCATTCCGGGTGGCGTCAATTCGCCAGTCCGAGCCTTCAAAGCGGTTGGTGGAACACCACGATTTATGGAGCGCTCCAACGGCGCCTATATCTTCGATGCCGATGGCAACAAGTACATCGACTATGTGCTTTCGTGGGGGCCTATGATCATGGGCCATAACCATCCTCAGGTTCGCGATGCTGTCGTTCAGACAGCGCAGCACGGCTTGAGCTTTGGCTGCCCGACCGAAATCGAAATTGAACTCGCCGAGCGTCTGTGCGACCTGGTGCCCAGTCTTGAGCAGGTTCGAATGACAAGCTCCGGTACCGAAGCAACTATGAGCGCCATCCGCCTCGCACGGGGCGCGACCGGGCGAGACAAAATTATCAAGTTTGAGGGGTGCTATCACGGCCACTCCGACTCCCTTTTAATCAAAGCGGGGTCAGGTGCGCTCACCTTCGGTGTACCCAGCTCGCCAGGCGTCCCTGATGTGCTTGCTCAACACACCGTGACACTGCCCTTTAACGACCTGGACGCACTCAGAGAAGCTTTCGATCAGCTCGGCGATGAGATCGCTTGTGTTATTACCGAACCCGTCACAGGGAATATGAACTGCATCTTGCCAGAGCCCGGCTACCTCGAGGGTATGCGTGAACTCTGCACAAAGCACGGCGCTATTCTTATTTTCGATGAAGTCATGACCGGTTTCCGGTTTGGCACACATTGCGCACAGGGGTACCTCGGCATCGATCCAGACCTCACCTGCTTAGGCAAAGTGATCGGCGGCGGCATGCCAGTCGGTGCTTTTGGTGGCAAAAAAGACATCATGGCGCACATATCGCCCTTGGGACCGGTCTATCAAGCCGGCACCCTGTCCGGTAATCCCGTGGCTATGGCCTCTGGCCTCGCAACGCTTGATATTATCTCGCAGCCCAACTTCTACGACGATCTGTTCCGTCACACCACAGAACTGTGCGAGGGGATGCAGCGGGTCGCGGACGAGGCGGGCATTCCCTTTACCACCAATCATATGGGTAGCATGTTCGGTTTCTTTTTCACGGAAGATGAAAAAGTTACCCAGTATCCGCAGGTCATTGGGGCGAACGTCGAGCGGTTTAACAAGTTCTTCCACTTGATGCTCAACGAGGGTGTTTATCTAGCGCCCGCCTCTTTTGAAGCGGGCTTTATGTCATCGGCGCACACCGATGGCGACATTGCCGATACCATTGATGCTGCTCGACGTGCATTCAAAGCGCTGTAGACAGTAATAGACATCAGCAATTGGCTATCGCCAGCATCTCATAACAGCAGGAATATAATTTCAGGGACACACGAGGGAAGTCGAATGAATACAGCCA
>MDTD01072268.1_pt1 | contig 10116 bp, 7 predicted proteins | sample 811221 | NCBI WGS metagenome assembly MDTD01 (sample SAMN05326646, study PRJNA326480) | marine metagenome | isolation source: seawater | place: Pacific Ocean: South West | collected 2011
ATTATTCCGTCTCTATCATTATCAATTCCATCATTTGGATCCGCCATTGGTCCTTCAAAGAAATCTACTCCAATTGCTGGTGGATCAGTACCATATCCACCTACATTTTCATCGTAAGCATCCCCGTTGTAACAATAACCTAAGCCTCGTTCAACATCACAACCAACATAATCATCATAATAATAACCTAAATCTGTATCGGCCCATACCGCCATATAACAATCTTCAATGGTAAACGTTGATCTATTTATAATTTTATAATTGTAAAAGGTCATGTCGTTAATTTCATCATTGGTAGCAAAAGCAAACGCTTGTGCCTGAATTTCTAACCCAATTGCTGCCGCCCCAGATTCAGTATGAACATTTCCAACATCATTAAAAATCCACCATATGTTTTGATCTCCTCTCAATTTTCCATTGGCATAACGTTCGTTATCTCCACCCAGATCAAATGCGGGGTAATCACCGCTTGAGGGATTGTATATACCATTTGAATCTGCATCAAAAAAGGGAGCTAAATAGTAATCGTGACCATCGGCAATACTCCCGTGGGCGGGATAATTTAACATACTTAATGGAACAGAAGGGTTTTCTCCAGCTAAATATGCTGAAACATATTCTTCGACATCTTTTCGATTAACCTTAAAATGTTTATCATATTCATCGCAAATATCCGATGTAGTGGTGACATTATTTTTGTTGATAGGACCGGCCCAAAAATCAGAACCTTTACTTCGATGGGTTAATGCTGCCATTTTTAAATTTCCTGTTTCATCTCTTCCGCCAATCATAATTGAGCCTGCAAATATTGAATGCTGACCACTGCCTTTTGGAATCTCATATTTGGCATTATCCAAATCCCACCACATATCACCACCATTTAATATAGTGGTACGAACGTTATTTATGTCTAAATCTATTCTTGACGTAGGCGCTTTACATTCAGTGGATCTGAAGTTGAATTGATGGGTAGTGTTGGAACTCTCATTCTTTTTGATGTAAGAGGCTCTTGCACTAAAAAAGGCAACAAAAACAAATGCTATTACTATTAATTTCTTCATTAAAAAGTCATTAAAAATCCAACTCGTATTTGCCGTGGCAAGGCATAATTGTTTGGATTCGCAATTTTTAAACTGTATAAGTCCAAATAGGATTCATAATTGGTTTGAGCTACAATGTTTGATTGCGAAGTAGCAGCATCTAAATAGCCATCGTCTTCCGGATTACCCGTTGCATTATAAACCCTAACAATATTTTTAGTATCAAATAAATTTTTAACAACTAAATAAAATTCAGTTTTAAATCGATAACTCGATTCTTTCTTTAGTCCAAAAAGCAATTTCTTGCTTACCCTTACGTCTGTGGTATATATCCATGGCAATCTATTTCCATTTATTAACCCATCTAATGCTCTTCTTTCAGCATTTATTATATTTCCCTCTGGAGTAAAGTTGGATTGACCAGTATAAGGTCTTCCAGAACTCAACTTTGTAACAATATTTGTAGATAACCCACCCAAAATAAATCTTCCTTTACCATTCCAATCGGGACCGATATACTTCTTTCCAGGTTGAAAAGCATAATTGAAAACCCCTCTTATAATGTGGCGTTGATCAAATGATAAGGGTAGCATGATTTTTAAATCGGGTACACCTTGAGATATCAAACTTGCACTTGAAACTGGTGATGAACCTGTTCCATCAGCAAATTGCAAGGTGTATCCTGCGTTTAAAGAAACGTTCGAATTAATTGGTCTCAAATCATACTTCACAGAAAAACCTTTTACTAACGCTTTATCAAGATTTCCAAAAGTCAAATAATTAACTGGGTAGGCATAATTAATTGCTGTAATTTGAATTAAATCCTTCATTTCACGATAATAGGTGGATACTGTTATAGCACTTCTTTTTGTTAATGCTTGTTTATAGCCAACTTCATAATCAATTGTTTTTTGTGGTTTTAGATTTGAGTTGCGAACAAACGTTCCAACATTGCCTTCAAGGAATAAATAATCAGCAGGGTTAAACATATTTTGAGTCAATCCAGGTCGTTGAGTCAAAACATCATAATGTGCAAAAAACGAAGAGTTTTCGGATAAATTAAATGTAAATGAAATCCTGGGCATAAAATTATATTGAGCTTCATAGTCCTTAAAAGTTGATGATGGATCATAATTTGAATCCCCCATTTTGGTTGCAGGATCTTTTAAGAATGGCGTTACCTCTCCGCTACTAGATGCTTCTTCAATAATAGATGGATCTGTAATTTCTTTTCCAAGTTCATCAAACCAATTATTGCCAAGCCTATAACCAACAATTGCAGGTGTTTCCATATCCAACGAATTAATATAAACCGTAGCTTCCTCATCAATGGTATTGGGAATAGAATAGCTAGAATTTAATTCTTTTACTTTGTATGCATCGTAAAGAACATAAGGATCTCTTAAAACGGGTTGATTTGCATCAAATCGGTCAACTCTTAAACCTATATTAAAGACAATGTTATCAAATTGAAATTTATCCTGGATATAACCCGAAGCATAAATGGGTTGGTATGGGTTTGTTTTCCGAGTATATGCTCCTTTTTCGTCTTTTTGATGGAAAAAATCATACAATGATGCACTGGATATTGAGTTCCCTAAATAATCATACCCTTTGGTAGATAAAACCCCATTTCCTTCTGCAAACAATTCATCTGGAGAAAACAAAGAAAGAGAATAACTCTCTGGACCATAAAAATCACTGTCAAAATATTCATTATACGCTAGACCAAATTGATCTCTAACATTTTCATAAAATCCTTTGCTACCCGTTTCTTGATACAAGTAATTGTAATTTACGGTATCTGTAAAAACACCATTACTAGAGGTTAAGAAAGGGTTCTCCAAATCCAATTCAGTATTTTTTGCATTGCCCAATTGCCTCATTCGACTCCAAAGCGAAATTGGAGACACTGAATAATTTCGGTATTTCCTTTCTTCGTATTCAAACCCCGCTATTACATTGTGCTTTTTAAAAATCTTAGCGGTGATATTTCCTATAATTCTTTTTTGATTTGAATTTGATTTGGTGTACCCATTATACTGCCTACCTGTATTGTACCATATCCCATATACATGTTCAGGACGGTCACCGTTTAATAGCGCTCCTCCATTGCTCGCTTGTAGATAATTTTCATAGTTCCCTTCTTCTAACCCCTCATATAAGCTATAAAATTGCGAAGCATAATTCGATGCATTTGGGTTGGAACCCCCTCCTAAAAATTCATACAAAACATCCTTTTCTCCCTTGTAATAATATGCATCTCCATTTTCACCATCTTCCTCATATTCATATAATGAGTTTCTATGGGTTTTAAATTGACCTACATGACCGTATTTGAATAAATCATCCTTATGAGAATCGTCCCAATTCAAAGAATTACTTTCAGTATAATCAACCTGAATTTGATAGTTTAAACTTGAAATCCACTTTGAAGAATCTACATTTAATTTCTGTTTCCATCTCAAAAACACATTTGTTTGATGGCTTATGTATTCAGGGTTATTTATTGAATTAAATAAAGAATAATCATATATGTATGAATTTCCCTTTGAATAGTTATGATTGCCTCCTGTTGTTAAGAGTATATTTTTATTCAACTGGTAGTCAATTTTACCAGCAAATCGGGCATTTATACCTGATGTATTTTGATTGGCTTTTTGCCATTTAAAATCTTCACTTGTAACGAATTCAGAGTTTCTAAATGTTCCCATACCTGATGAAGCCACTCGTAAAGGGTTGAGTTCTAAATCTCGCAAAACCTCATCCTTTATTGTCCAAACGCCAAGAGCTGATGGTCTTGAGTCCATTGTGCTTTTATACTCTCCAGTGAACAAAAATCGTAATGGGGATGGCTTAATTAAAACACCTTCTGAATCTTTTTTTCCTTTTAAAATTGGACCGGCATAACTTCCAGTGACTAAATTATATCCATATCCATCAAGCCCGTTAGAGGTAATGCTTTCAAAAGCGCCATAACCTTTTGACCCACCTCCTTTTGTGGTTATAATTACTACCCCTCCTATATTATCTCCATACATAGCTGGAATACCTCCAGAGATAACTTCAACTTGTTCGATAGCATTTTGAGGTATACTTAGCTTGCCGTTGATTTTAATACCATCAACTATAAACTGAGTTCCTTCAGTTCTTTGTCCTCTAATGTACACATCTCCGCTACCGTCATCCTGACTAACAGCGTCGACAGATGTAGAAACAATATCCTCTACGTCGCGAACCGCCAAATTTTCTATCTCTACTGCTGTATAGATTTTTGCTTGCTTGTCTTTATCTATAAGCGGTTTTCTGTATTGAATAATTTCCACTACATCAACTGCTCTTGAACTCGCAAGCAATCTAAAATTCAATTCAACCTTTTGATTGGTTCCAACAAGTACTCCTTGAATAGTTTTACTTTGAAGACCCAATGACTCCACACTTACATCATAACTTCCAGGATCGATACCAGAAAAGAAGTAAGCCCCATTAAAATCGGAATAAACCGCATCAATCTGATTTCCTTCCTTAAAAAGGGATACGAAAGCAGCACCAATAGAATCTGCATCACTATTAGTGATTACCCCATAAATCTCTCCAGTTTGTGCTTTCAATTTAAATGCACAAATTAGGACAACTACACATATTTTGATTGCCTTAAAACTCATTGGTTTTGCGGTTTTAAAAGTAATACAAAACCAAGGGTTTCACAAGGTAAACTATGTTCGTTTTCTCCGTTTCTTTTGTTGCTTGCTATTGAACCACCTATCCCACCATGGCTGAGGATGTTTCCCTTTTTTTCTTCTTTCAGCCTCTCTCAATGATCTTTTTATTCTTTTTCTAGTGGCTTTTTGCTGTATTTTCAAATGGCGATTTACCAATTCTTTTTCAACCTCCTCCTGACTTTTCTCCTTTTGCTTGTTAAGCTCCGATACTGCTTTTCTCTCTTTTGCATCTTGCGAAAAAGAAATTTGCGGAAGGTTTAAAAGTAAAGCGAGTAACCCAAATATTAAGATACGTTTCTTCATAGTCAATTAAACTGCAAAGTTAATTATTTTGAACTTTGGCAATCCAGCACATATTTGGTTAATTTTACAATATGAAATTGTTATTGCAAATTCTACTTCCTACTGTAGTTTTTCTTTATGGTTGCAAAAATCAATACGAGGGCATTCCCAACGTTAATGTAAACGTATTCATAAATATTCAAAACCCTCAATATCAAAACCTTTCAGGTATGGGATCATGGGCATATGTAGAAGGAGGATCTAAAGGAATTATCGTTTTCAATTTGGATAACGATAATTTTTTGGCCTACGAAAGACACTGTCCTTATCAACCTGAAAATCTTTGCTCCAAAATTTCAGTGGATGAAACCAATCTTTTTGCTGTTGATACGTGTTGTTCTTCTAAATATCAATTAATAGACGGTTCCGTTATTGATGGTCCTGCAACGCTTCCGTTAAAACGATACAATACTAGCTTTGACGGGAATATCATAAACATTTGGAACTGACACAAAATATCTTGCAAACAAAAAAGGCATCTTTGTGATGCCTTTTTTGTTTTATTAATATCTGTATGCCTCAGGTTTATAAGGCCCTTCAACAGGGACATCTATATATTTTGCCTGCTCCGGTGTAAGCACTTCCAACTCTACGCCAATTTTTGACAAATGTAACTTAGCTACCTTTTCGTCTAAATGTTTTGGCAATGTATATACCTTATTTTCATAATTGTTGGAATTATTCCACAATTCAATTTGTGCTAGTGTTTGATTGGTAAATGAATTACTCATAACAAATGATGGGTGACCAGTGGCACAACCAAGATTTACCAATCTACCCTCTGCAAGAACGATAATCTCATTTCCAGATCCTACAGTATATTGATCAACTTGAGGTTTGATATTTACTTTAGTTGAACCATAATTTTTATTCAACCAGGCCATATCAATTTCATTATCAAAATGACCTATATTACACACAATGGCCTTATCCTTCATCGCCTCGAAGTGACGCCCAACAATTATATTAAAATTACCCGTGGTAGTAACAACAATATCTGCTTCTGGAATAGCACTATCCATTTTCTTTACTTCAAAACCTTCCATTGCAGCCTGTAAAGCACAGATTGGATCAATTTCAGTGACAATAACTCTCGCTCCAGCTCCTCTTAAAGACTCAGCCGAACCTTTTCCCACATCACCATATCCTGCAACTACAGCTACTTTTCCTGCCATCATAACATCAGTTGCTCTACGTATACCATCTACAAGAGACTCTCTACAACCGTACTTATTGTCAAATTTAGATTTTGTAACCGAATCGTTTACATTAATCGCAGGCATAACAAGGGTTCCATTTTTTTCTCTTTCATACAGTCGGTGAACTCCAGTTGTCGTTTCTTCTGACAAACCTTTAATTTCAGCTACTAATTCAGGAAATTTATCAAAAACCATGTTGGTTAAATCACCACCATCATCTAAAATCATGTTTAAAGGTTTTCCTCCTTCAAAAGCCGTTAATGTTTTTTCTATGCACCAATCAAACTCCTCATCGTTCATACCTTTCCATGCAAAAACGGGAACTCCAGCTGCTGCAATTGCTGCTGCTGCATGATCTTGGGTAGAGAAAATATTACACGATGACCAAGTTACTTCTGCACCTAATTCAACTAAGGTCTCAATTAAAACCGCAGTTTGAATGGTCATGTGCAAACAACCTGCAATCCTAGATCCAGCCAATGGTTTTGATGATCCGTATTCTTCTCTTAAGGACATTAAACCTGGCATTTCAGCCTCAGCTAAATGTATTTCTTTTCTTCCCCAATCTGCCAAGGAAATATCTTTTACTTTATAATTTTCTGTTACTACAGTCATATTTTTGCTATTTACGGCTACAAAAATAGCGTGTTTATGGTCCCAATCAAAATAAAATATATATTATCTGTCTATTTTTGTATAGAGTAAAGAATGCACTATTTTAGTACCCGTCGATGGAAAAAGTTTTAAAAAGCATACTACGATTAAAAGAAAATAATCAAAAGGCAATAGCAATACTTATTGATCCAGATAATCTTTCACGAGAACTCTTAATTCAACAAGTTGAACTTGCAAAGATTAATGCCATTGATTTTTTCTTCATCGGTGGAAGTATGATTACCGAAGATTGTCTTGAGGAAACCTTGGACTACATAAAATCAAATTGTGATATTCCAACCGTAATTTTCCCTGGAAGCGTGCATCAGGTTAGCAATAAAGCAGATGCCATATTATTTTTATCACTTATTTCTGGAAGAAATCCAGACTTATTGATTGGGAATCATGTATTATCAGCTCCAACGATAAAAAAAAGTGGAATTGAAGTAATTCCAACAGGTTACATGCTAATTGATGGAGGAAAACCAACAGCGGCCTCTTATGTAAGCAATTCTTTCCCCATACCAAACGACAAACCAAAAATAGCGGGAACAACTGCTTTAGCTGGAGAAATGCTCGGTTTACGTTTGAATTTTTTGGATGCGGGAAGCGGAGCTGTAAAAAAAGTTTCTAAAGAAATGATCCAAGCAACTGCAGAAGGAACCACGAACCCACTAATTGTAGGGGGGGGAATTAAAACAGCTGAAGGTGCAAAAGAAGCCTGGGATTCTGGAGCAACGATAGTTGTTATCGGAAATGCTATCGAAACCGACCCAAACATAATTAAAGAAGTTTCAAAGATTAAGTAGAGTCCCATGAAAACAATTGTATTATCTGCTCATAAATCAGTTGATAATGAAATTGATATTGTAGTTCGTCTTTTTGAATTGGGATTGACGAGTTTCCATTTGCGAAAACCACACTATTCCAAGCAAAAAATGAGAGAATATTTGAATAAAATACCTTCCGTTTATCACAATAGAATTATAATCCATTCGCACCATAGATTAGCAAAAAAGTATAATCTAAAGGGAATTCACCTAAGTTCCAAAGACCGTAAATCCAGTTTTAAAAATTGGTTTAACATAAAATCCTTAAAACGTAAAAAACCTTTTTTAAGGGTTTCAACTTCCTTTACAACCATTAGTGAACTCAACAAATACAATGATTTATACGATTATGTATTTCTTAGCCCAATTTTTGATTCCACATCAAAAAAAAAATATCAAAGTGGGTTTAAGGAATACAGTTTAACCAATGCCACACATAGGTCTAACTACAATATTGTAGCGCTCGGAGGAGTAGATGTTGAAAATATTAAAAACGCATTCAATATGGGGTTTTGGGGTTGTGCATTTTTAAGTACAATCTGGAAAAGTGAGAACCCTATCGAAAAGTTTAAAGAGCTTAAATCCAAATGCAATGAGTTCAAGTACAACCCCATTCTTTAAGTTGAATGAGCAAATGATTTTTACTTTTGTCTCATAAAAATGTTAATGGGAACACCTGAAAAATTGAAACTCTCCCTCAGCTTATTCTCCAAAAATCTTTTGTAAGAATCCTTAACGTGTTTTGGATGATTACAGAAAAATGCAAAACTCGGGGTATATGTAGGTAGCTGAGTTATGTATTTAATTTTTATAAACAGCCCTCTGTGTGAGGGTGGAGGGTAATTTTCAATAAAGGGCAATAATATATCATTTAACTTTGAAGTAGAAATCTTTTGTGTTCTATTTTCATATACTTGAATTGCCGTTTCAAGCACTTTTAATATTCTTTGCTTAGTTGGAACCGAAGTAAATATAACAGGAACATCCGTGAACGGTGCAAGTTTTTCTATAACTCTATCTTTATACTTTTTCATGGTATTTGTATCCTTCTCAACCAAATCCCATTTATTTATTACAACAACTACTCCTTTCTTGGCTTGTTGAATGTTATTGAATAGGTTCAAATCCTGAGATTCAACACCTAAAGTTGCATCAATCATCAAAATGCAAACATCACTATCTTCAATTGCTCTTAATGTTCTTAGAACAGAATAGAACTCAATGTCTTCTTGAACTTTCTTTTTCCTTCTTACCCCTGCAGTATCCACTAAAAAAAAGTCGTGTCCAAAAGCCTTGTAACGAGTATGTAAGGTATCTCTAGTAGTCCCTGAAATATCCGTAACAATATTCCTGTCTTTATTCAAAAAAGCATTAATTATTGATGATTTTCCTACGTTGGGTCTACCAACAATGGAAATTTTCGGAAGTCCATCAACATCCTCTAGTTCTTCATCATGAAACTTTTTTACGACTTCATCGAGCAAATCTCCTGTTCCTGAACCACTATTTGCGGAGATTTGGTAAATATCTCCAAAGCCCAAATTGTAAAACTCAGCTGCTGCTAATTGATGGCTAGAGCTGTCAACTTTATTCGCAACAACGAAAATAGGCTTATCTGTTCTTCTCAAAATATTCGCCATATCTTCATCTAAATCAGTAATTCCAGTATGGACATCAACCATAAATAACACAACCGAACACTCATCTAAGGCGATTAATACTTGCTCACGAATTGCTTCATTGAACACATCATCATCATCACTCACATATCCACCGGTGTCTATTACTGTAAACTCTTTCCCACTCCAGTCTACCCTACCGTAGTGTCGATCTCTTGTTACTCCACTTTTTTCATCAACAATAGCTTTTCTCGATTCTGTTAACCGATTAAAGAATGTGGATTTACCTACGTTGGGTCTACCAACTATCGCAACAATATTTGCCATGCTAGATTTTTTTAATGGAAATACCCGAAACGTTTCAATTTTCTTTCATCTGATTTCCAATCTTTATTCACTTTCACATATAAATCTAGGAAAATCTGTGTTTCAAAAAACTTTTCAAGATCCATTCTTGCATCAATACCAATACCCTTTAATGCTTGACCTTGATGCCCTATAATAATTCCTTTCTGAGAATCTCTTGCAACATAAATTATTGCTCGAATTCTCGTTATATCTTTAGATTCTTTAAATTCTTCAACCACAACCTCAACAGAATAGGGAATCTCTTTTTTAAACTGTTGCAGTATTTTTTCCCGAATTATTTCCGAAGCGAAGAATCTTTCCGGTTTATCGGTTAACGCTTCTTTATCATAATATGCCGGTCC
>MDTD01148788.1_pt1 | contig 10116 bp, 10 predicted proteins | sample 811221 | NCBI WGS metagenome assembly MDTD01 (sample SAMN05326646, study PRJNA326480) | marine metagenome | isolation source: seawater | place: Pacific Ocean: South West | collected 2011
AAAAGTCTAAGATTTCAACTGCAAATGCAGCTATTGCAATACCAGTAACGAGTGCAATCATTAGAGTTGTTACAGCACCATTAATGAAAGATGAAGAATTACAAAAAGCTATAGAAACGAATTCTTTATGGGAAAATCTTGTACAATTGACAGATAGTTTGGACGACTATTCTATTTTTCATCAAGTTATTAACAGAAATCAAACAGAGAATACTATGGATATTCTTTTTGTTGCTTCAAAACTGTCTGATATAAATAATTATACTTCAATTATAAAGAATGCTGGACTTAACCCAGTGATTATTGATGTAAAATGCTTTGCATTAAAATCTGCAGTTGATCAAATAAATCAATTAACACATAAAACTGAAGATGCAAATCTCACTGCTGTTTTAGAGTTTGGTTTGGATGAGAATTATTTAATGATCCTTTATGATAATAATCCAATTATCACTGATATTTTTATAAGAGGATTAGACAGAAAAATTTTACAAGAGTCAGACGATGCTGAAGAAAAAGAAGGTTTGGTCAGAAGGTACGTTACACAAGTTAAACAAGCGATTCAAGATTTTGAGACCAAATACGAAAAAAGAATAAGGAACATTAAAGTTGTATCAGATATAGAAAATGTTGAGGATTATTTAGCCTCTTTCAGAAAAAATTTAGTCAATGTTGGTTTTATGACTTTTGATCCAGTGGAGGGATTAAAAATACCAAATCAATTTCAACAATCAATCGACACAAAGCAAAACAAATCATATTTAACAACTGCAATTGGACTTGCTTTTAGAAAACTAGATGTATTTGGTTATTACAAATTTGTTACTGCTGTAAAAAATATAAATTTACTTCCTGATAGAAGCAATGTCATGAAGCAGAAAAAAATGTCAGCTATTTCAAATTTTGCTTTTAAAGGTGTGGTAGGAACTGTAGTTGCAGTCTACATCGTTCTTTTTGGTTTATCTTTCTGGAATATTCAAAGTTATAATAATCAATTAGTAGAATATTCAACTGTAAAAGCAGAACATGCAAGAGTTGTTAAACAAAAAAAAACTATTAGCAAAGAACTTAAATTTTTAAATACTTCTTTAAAATTAAGTAGAACTTTAAAGTCTAATAAAGAATTGACTTATAGAGTACTTGCACAAGTCGCATCAAGCGTTCCAAATCGTGTAAAATTCGATCAAGTTGAATTCACTTCAGCAAGTAGATTAACTATTCAAGGTATAGCTGCTAGCGATCAAGATATTTTAAAATTTATAGATAATCTTGGAAAACAAAAATTAATTGAACAAGCATCTTTATCATCAATGAGGTTACCAAAAACAACTGCAGGGGGAGCTACGATGAAGGGTTTTAGAGTTTTTGTAAAATTTAAAAGAGGATAACTATTAATATGAATATTGATTTAAAAAATATGAACATGGCAGACCTTAAAGATCAGTTTGCTAAAATGTTAAATAAAAAAACTTTAATCAAAATTGGAATTGCTGTTGGATCAATTATTTTATTTCTAATAATTTATTATGCAATTTTAAATCCAATAGTTGAAAAGAAAAAAGCTCAGCTTGATGATATGAATTTAAAAAAAGAGGAGACAAAAAAATTCATAAACGAAATAGCAGCTATGAAAAAACAAATAAAAAAAATTCAACCACAATATAAAAAGTTTTCAAAATTATTTCATAGCAAAGCTGAGGTCGAAGGTCTTTACCAGACCCTAAGTGAATTTGCTGGCGAAAATGACTTGGTAATTTCTAGAATTGAAAAAAAAGAGATAAAAGAAGTTTTAAAAGCTGACGCTTTAGCAAAAGCTGATGGTAAAAAAGTGAAAAAAAAGAAAAAAACACAAGTTAAAAATGTTGCAAACGTTGCATACTACTTAATCCCCGTTGATTTTGAAATTGAGGGCAATTTTATTGGGTATATTAAGTTTAAAAGAGCATTATCGCTATCAAACAAGATGCTAAATTTTGACAAAGAGTCCATTCAAGTGGTAAAAGGCGATACAACTGGTGCGATAAAAGTAAAAGGAAGATTAACAATAGTGGGGTTACCAGATGAATTTTTTTAGAATAGTAATTTTAACTTTATTAAGCTTATTTTTAGTTAACTCAGCTATAGCTGATAGTCACGATAAGAAACAAGATATTATTGAAAAGGCTAAAGAGATAAATAAACAAATTAAACAGAAGCAAGCTAATTCCCAAGCAAATATTGCATCAGAAATAAATGAGGAGGAGCCACTTCCTCTTAATGACCCCTTTGTTGGTGATAGTTCAATTACTGGAGGTGCCCAGGTTTTAATGAATAATCCTGAGGAAGCTCAAAATGAAATGAGTTTATATAAATTTAAATTAGTTGGGGTAATGAAAGCAAGTAATGATGAAGGATTTGTATCTCTAATTGACTCTAATGGGGAGATTATTTCATTGGAATTATATGAAGAATTAAGTCCAGGAGTTAAGTTAGTTGCTTTAAATAATAAAGAGGCAGTGTTTGAAAAAAATGGAAACTCTTATTTAGCAATTAACTTTAAAAATCAAATAATTGAGAGGGCTAAATAATTATGAAATCAAAATTTAAATTTTTCACTATATTTATCTCTTTATCATTATTATTGTTAACTGGTTGTGCAGAAAAATATGCAACAAAAAAATTTAAACACAACACACCTCTTATAAAACAAGATGTAAAAACTCTTGGTAAAAAAGAATTAGAAAAAAGTGTAAAAATGGGACCCACTCCTGTTGAAGGAGATGTTGTTAAACTAAAAAAAAGAAAACAGCTATCATCAGTTAAAGAGAGAAATTATTTGTTAATTTCAGAGGAATTTACATCTCTTAAACAAAATGTTTCTTTTAAATTTCAAAATTTAGATTTTAAAGAGGCGATGGCATTAATGGCTGAGGTTGGAGATATTAACATTTTAGTTGGTGACGAAGTTGCAGGTGCAATAACCGCGGAATTAGATAATGTTCCATGGGATAAAGCATTTAACGCTTTGTTAGATTTGAAAAGTTATGCAGCTGATATAGATGTTGCTAGTAATATTATTAGAGTTTCTACACCTTCAAATTTAACTTCACAAGAAAGTTATAAATCTGCTAGGGCTTCAGCAGTTAAAAAGAAAGTTGAACTTGAAGATTCTGTAGAGCCAATTATTTCAGAAATTTTTAGACTGTATTATATTTCTCCTGCCGAGGCAAAAGCTACAATTACTGAATTATTTACAACTGTTGGAACAAATCAAAACTTTATTCCAATACAAGTTACAGAAGAAAAAACAACAAGGTCAATCATCGTTAGAGGAAAAGAAAAAGATTTAGATATAGTAGATAAGGTTATTAGAGAAATAGATAAGAGAACCAAACAAGTTTTAATTGAAGCCTTTATTGTTGAAGCTAATTCAAGTTTTGAACAAGCTTTAGGTAACAAATTAGGTGCGGCTTATACCAGAAAAGGTGTTAGAGTTGGTGGTACACAAGGTGGAAGTTCTGTCGGTGCAGCTTCTGGAACCGGAGCCGCTATATCCGACAGTACAGCTGCTTTCACCTCAGGTGCTGGAACAGATAATCTTTTCAGTTTTGGTACTGCGGGAGCAACAAGTGGAATAGGAATTCTTAAAAAAACAGGTTCAGCAGTTCTTAAATTTGAATTAGATGCACTTGAGTCTCAAGGGTTAGGTAAAACTATTTCTAATCCAAAATTATTTACTTTAGATAACCAAACAGCAAGCATTAAACAAGGTGAACAAATACCTGTTTCTGGAGGTGATGGAGCAGATACATTTGCAGATGCAGCTTTAAAACTTACAGTTACACCAAATATTATTGGAGATGGTAATGTCATGCTTCAAATTGTTGTTAATAACGATACTCCAAATAGAACTACTCCAGGAACACCTGGAATTAATACAATGGAGATTAATACAAAATTACTTGTTGCTGATGGAGATATAGTAGTGATTGGTGGAATTAAGAAAAACAATGTAAGCGATAGCAAAAGAGGAATTCCAGGCGCAGACAATGTCCCAGTAGTTGGAAAATTATTTAAAGGATCATCTAAAGCTGATACAATGAACGAATTATTAGTGTTCATTGCGCCAAGGATTTTATAATGAATATAAGTAGAGAAAGCGAAATAAACTTAGTAAACGTTCTAATCGATAATGATATTATTTCTGGTAAAGATTTAATTGATATCAAAAAAGTAAGTACAGAAAATAACAAATCTCAAATTCAAGCAATCTTTGATCTTAAACTTACTGATGAAAAAAAAATTATTGATTTACTTGTAAAAGAGCAAAATTTAGAAATCATTGATTTAACAAAAGTTGAAATAACTGAGGAAGTTAAAACAGTGCTTCCTTCAAATTATATTAAAGTTAATTTTGTTGCGCCATTTAAAATTGAAGGCAAAACATTGCACATAGCTATTCCAGATAGTTCAAAACTAGGTTTAATGAGAAACTTAAAAGCTATTACCAAAAAAAATATAGAATTACATGCATCTACAATTACAGACATATCTAAATACATTGATAGGCTTGCAAGTGAAACAGACGAGGTGACTATAGCTTCTATAAGAGACGAAAATAGAAGAAAGATCAAAACATTTGAAAGTGACCTAGGTGAAGCTGGAGAAGTTTTAGAAAAAGCTCCTGAAGAAGATATTGAGGCAATTGAAAATGAGTCTGAAGTTATAAAATTCAGTACAGCTGTAGTAGCTGAGGCAATTAAAATGGGAGTAAGTGATATTCACATTGAGCCATATAGATTCTCTTCAAGAGTAAGATATCGATTAGATGGAATGCTGCAAGAGCAAGAACAATACAAACAATTTCTCCATGATAATTATGGTGCTGTTGTTACACGTTTTAAAATAATGGGAAAATTAGATATTGCAGAAAGAAGACTCCCTCAAGACGGTGCCATCAATTTTAAAATTGAAAATAAAGTAGTAGATCTTCGTTTGTCAATTTTACCAACAGCAAATAATGAGAGAATAGTTATGCGTATTCTTAATAAGGATGCTGGTGATATTAAATTAGAACAACTGAATTTTGAAGACCAAGATTTAAAAAATTTAAGAAAAGCGATACATAGTACACAAGGATTAATATTAGTTACAGGCCCAACAGGATCTGGAAAATCAACAACCTTATATAGTATTTTAAAGGAAGTAAGCAAACCACACCTAAACATTTTAACAGCAGAAGATCCTGTTGAATACGAATTAGATGGAGTTGGACAAGTTCAAATTAAAGATCATATTGGTCTAACATTTGCCTCAGCATTAAGATCTTTTTTAAGACAAGATCCAGAAATTATTCTTGTTGGAGAGATGCGAGATAAAGAAACGGTTGATATTGGTTTAAAAGCTGCATTAACAGGTCACTTAGTATTTAGTACACTTCATACTAATGATGCACCAAGCACAATTACTAGATTACAAAACATGGGAACACCTGATTATTTAATCAGTGCTGCAACTCAATTAGTTGTTGCTCAAAGGCTGGCAAGAAAAAATTGTAAAGACTGTAGAGTTCCAGATGATGATGTAAATCCTAAAGTTCTTCAAGATTTGGGATTCACTGCAGAAATGGCATCTAGAGTTAAAGCAATTAAAGGTAAAGGATGCGCAAAATGCTCCAATACAGGATATAAAGGAAGACAAGGTATTTATGAAATTTTAGTTGTTTCTAAACCTTTAAAAGAAGCAATCTTAAGACAAGCTACAACTCCAGAACTCAGAGAAATAGGTATTAAAGAAGGCTTTCAAACAATGCAAGATATGGGTCGAAGATTAATAGCTGCTGGAGAGTTAAATTTTAGAGAGTACGAACGAGTATTATCAAACGAGTAATATGGAAGCATTTAACTATAAAGGTATATCAGCAGGAAAATATGTTGAAGGCATAATTGAAGCAATTAATTTAGATGAAGCTTCTTATCTTTTAAAAGAAAAAAAAATTATCATTACAAATATAGTTAAATCTAAAAAGAAAAAATCTGAAACAAAAAAGAAATCGGGTGGCTCTTTATTTGGTGGCAAGAAAAAACCTAAAGTTGAAGATATTTTGATTTTTTCTAAACAGTTTGCGACTATGGTAAAAGCAGGCTTACCAATATTACAAGTTCTTTCGATGTTAAGAGATCAATTAGAAAACCCAGGTATTAAAGATATTGTTGAGGATATTAGAAAAAGCTTGGAGGGTGGCTTAAACTTATCAAGATGTTTTGAAAAATATCCACAATATTTTGATAATGTTTATGTAAATTTAATTAAAGCAGGAGAAGCCTCTGGAAAATTAGATGTATTTTTACTTAAAATAGTAGACTCTCTAGAAAAGAAAGAAAAAATTAAAAAGAAAATTAAATCTGCACTTATGTATCCCGCAATAATGTTTACGGTTGCAATAACTGTTAGTGCTTTCATGTTAATTAAAGTAGTTCCAGTTTTTGCCAAAATGTATGATGGCATGGGATTAGAATTACCAGCTGCAACAGCTACAATAATGGCTATGAGTGACTTTTTAAGAGGAACTGGAGGAAAGGTTATTCTTTTTGGTGGTATAGGTTTCTATTTTGGTTTCAGATTTATCACAAAAAGAAATGCTACAATTCGATTTAAATGGCACAGACAAGTGCTAAAGCTCCCAATTTTTGGTGATATGATATTAAAATCTTTATTAGCTAGAATTTCTCTAATTTTAGGAAACTTAAGTGCAGCAGGAGTTAATCTTTTAGAAAGTTTAGAAATTGCTAAATCAGTAAGTAATAACGATGTAGTAACAGACGCAATCGAAAATGTAAAAAAAGGAGTATTTTCTGGAGATACGCTTACAAAATTGTTTCTTAAAGAACCCTTGTTTCCACCAACATTTAGTCAATTAATTTCTGTAGGAGAGCAAACAGGACAACTTGATGAAATGTTTAATTCTGTCTCTGCATATTACGAGGAAGAATTTGATACTACAGTAGATAATATGTCTAGCTTGATTGAACCAATTATGATTGTGTTTATGGGTGTAATGATTGGCGGGTTAATGATAGCGATGTATTCACCAATATTTAACGTTGGTGCATTAATTAATTAAATTATAATTTTTTAGTTAAAACCAAATTGTTAATCCAAGGATCTTCACCATCTTTGAAAACAATAGAGTCCATTATTTGTTGAATAAAAAAAGTACCCAGTCCACCAGGCTTGATATCATCAATAGCTCTATGTTTAATTTTTTCTTTTTCTACAGGTTTCCCCTTATCAAAAAAACTTATTTCAAGTAATTTTTCATTACATGAAATTCTAACTACCATTCTATCAGTTGTTGTACTTACATCTTTATAAGCATGCTTAACAATATTTTGTGCAGCCTCAGCTATAGCCAAAACTAATTCCTCTTTTAAATCAGGATTTAATTTTAATTTATCGAACACTTCTCTTGAAAAAGATCTAACATCTTTTAGACTCGCTGAATTAACTAAAAAATCTTTTTTTTCAGATATTTTGTTAAGATCTGAAGTTTCTATGCTCATAAGTTTTATTCCAGATTAAGTATCTGTTCTAATTTAGCCATCATTATTACTTTTAAAACAGATTTACTAACATCTTTAACAATCATTTTAGTTCCTTTCTCGATTGCCTTTTGATGACTTTCAATTAGAACTGAAATCCCTGATGAGTCCATGTATTGAACTTGACTTAAGTTTAAATGAACTTCTTTACCAGCATCAATATGAGGAAAAATTGCTTCTTTTGCTTCCTCTGTTTTATCCATATCAATTTCACCATCTAAATAAACAGTCGTTACATTTCCGTGTGGTAAAACTTCATCTTGGACTTTATATGTCATAAAAACTTTTTAGCCATTGTTAAAACTTTTTCTACAGGTTTGCTAATATCTTTAAGTTCTACTTTTGAGTTATTTTCCTTAGCTCTTTTTCTGCTTTCAATTATGAGAGATATACCTGACGAGTCCATATACTGAACATCTTTCATATTTATATGCACTTCTTTTTTATTATCAATAAGTGGAAAGATAACTGCTCTAATTCCATCAACAACTTCCATATCAATTTCACCATTTAAATAAATAGTATTTATATTATTCTCTTCACTTAATTTATATTTCATAATTTATATTTAATATCTATTAACAAAAAATGTTATTAAATTAAACCCAAATTGAACATGAAAGATGGATATTTAACATATATAAGCTTTTTTTATAGTTTACTTAAAAAGGATTTGTTATAAATTTTCCAGATAATTAATTAATTAAGAGGAAAAAATGAAAAACAATAAAGGTTTTACGTTAATTGAATTACTAGTTGTTGTCGCGATTATTGGTATTCTCGCTGCAGTTGGAGTAGTTGCATATAATGGTTACACTAAAAGTGCAAAAATAAATGCAGCTAAGTCAAACCAAGGTGCAGTAGTAAAATACTTAGCAGCTGAAATTCAAAAATGTAACATGGGTACAGAGTCTACAGCTATGAGCGGTAATTTAGACTGTTCAACTGATATGGGATCAGCAGCTACTATTGCTGAGAAAGCAGAAATAGCTTTAGCTGATTTTAAAAATCCATTTACACCATCTGAAGCAGGGGTAACTGATGCAGCAAATGACAATAAAGGTTATACTGCTATGGTTGCAGATGCAGATGATGATACAATTGTAGTTACTACAAGATTTGACGATGATGATAGTGATAATGATACCACTGAAGTCATGACTAATAGCGTTGAGATTGAGTAGTCGATCATTTACCAAATTTACATCTAAAAGCTCTCCAGGTTTTTCACTGGTTGAGCTTTTAGTTGTTGTAGCACTCATAGGAATTTTATCTGCTGTAGGAGTTGTAACATATAATGGTTACATTTCTGGCACCAAGGAAAAATCTGCAAAAAATATAATGCAGCAAATATCACTCGCACAAACAGAAGAATATTCAAACAGTGGAAGTTATTTTACACAAGAAAGTGGAACATGTACTCCAAGTTCAGCCTCATCTGACGAAATAGAATTAATTTTGTTTGGAGGAGGTGATCAAATTGGTAAAGAAATTGGATACGAAATCTGCATATCTAGCGAAGGTTCATCTAGTTTTAATATTTTCGCAGAGGAACAAGGAAAAAGCTCACCCTGCCAACTCACTCTTAATAGAAACGGGAATTTTATAAGAGGTGATGACTGTTAAAAAATTTAATTTAATTTAAATCTTCAAAAATTATAATGAATAGTATTTTGTTCGAGGAAAATATTTTTAACTCTAAAAAGCTAAGTAAATTTTAAAAACAAAAAAAATGGAAAGTTTTAACTTAGAATCAATTAAAGGCTTTGTTGATACACTTTGGGTAATAGATTGCGCAATTTTGGTATTTATTATGCAAGCTGGTTTCATGTGTATGGAAACCGGTTTATCAAGACATAAAAATAGTATTAACGTTGCTTTAAAAAATGCAGCAGATTTTGGTGTTGCTGTAGTAGTTTTTTGGATTTTTGGTTTTGGATTAATGTTCGGAAAAAGCTATAATGGTTTTTTTGGAACAGATCTTTTTTTCTTCAAAACAGATAACGCTCAATACATGACTTATTTTGTTTTTCAGGCAATGTTTGTAGCTACTGCTGCAACAATAGTATCTGGTGCTGTTGCTGAAAGAATGAAATTTAATGGATATTTAATTATAACTATTTTAGCTACAGGAATAATATATCCTATTGTTGGTCATTGGGCTTGGTCATCTAATTATTTAAATAACATCGATGCTACAAGACAGTTACTTGCAGTAACAGGCCAAGTCAAAACTACTGGTTGGTTAACAGATATGGGCTTTGTTGACTTTGCTGGAAGTACCATAGTTCACTCTGTTGGAGGGTGGATAGCTTTAGCAGCTGTTTTAATTTTAGGTCCTAGAATTGGGAAATATTCTGAGGCAAATAAAGGAAAATTTACTGGTTCAAGTTTTCCATTAGCAGTTTTAGGTACATTGATTTTATGGTTTGGATGGTTTGGTTTCAACGGTGGAAGTAACGGAGCAATGGATGAAACGGTTCCATTAATTTTGATTAATACTTTTCTCTCAGCAGCATTTGGTTTGTTAACAGGT
>MDTD01154801.1_pt1 | contig 10116 bp, 10 predicted proteins | sample 811221 | NCBI WGS metagenome assembly MDTD01 (sample SAMN05326646, study PRJNA326480) | marine metagenome | isolation source: seawater | place: Pacific Ocean: South West | collected 2011
AGAGACCGTTGCGAAGATTGGGTCCTCATCCAAACGCTACAGTCGAACATGAAGATGATCCGGAATATCTTGAGTTTTTGGAATTCAAGAAAGGTCAAAGAGAGGCATTGCTCGCACAAAGACGAGAGATGGAACGTGAATCCACGCTAACGAGTTCAGGGGATCAGTTTAACGAATTGCTCTTGTATATGTTTACAGGCTTCTTTTTATTGATTCTCTATGATAATATTTACAAGTTGGGACGAGATTCTTATTAATTATTTGAATTTATCACTAAAGCCTAACATCTGAGTTGGGTCATACACCGTCGAGCCTAAGAGACCACTTGGTTTATAGGTATCGATCTTACGATAGTTTTTAGTCGCATCAGGTAACTTTTTCCGATTGTTATCTTTTGCTCCATTGGTAATCAAGACTTTCGCACCTTTGATATCCCAGTAAATAAATAACCAATTGGGTTCGACATACAACAATTGAAATCCATTGGTCTTCAGACTATTGATTACATATGTCTTGAGTTCTTGAGGATCAAATAAAGGAACACCGATGATAAACTCGGGGATCTGATAGAAACAATAGGTTCTCTGGAGAGTGGCATTGTATTTGATGCGTTTATGACATTTCTGAAGGACTTCATCATATATCTCCATTCGTTTCAAGGTTTTCTCATTGATCGTGGAGTATAACTCTTTCATATTAATCTGAGACATAATACGGATCGTAGATTAAAAATTGCGAGATGATACTTAAGAATGAATGTCTATCTATACGTAAATGGAGATTGATACTTTAGTCTTATCTGGAGGAGGACCTGCGGGAATCGCATATCCGTCCATCTTTCAAGCTCTCTATGAAAAAGAGATAGTACATCGTAACTTGCGGGGGATCAAGGAGATAATCACGACATCAATTGGGATGTTGATGGCTTATTGTTTGTTATTGAAGTTTGAGAATCGGGTGATCAATGAGATTATCACTCGGTATGATATCGCATCGATGTTACATACAGACGATATCTCGGTAGATGGTTTGATTTTTGATTGTGGGTTATATGACACGAGAGCGATGCGAGAGATGTTTCATAGTCTCACCAAACGAGTCTTACATACGGATGATATAACTCTCCAAGAGTTATATACGATAACAAACATCAAATTATCAGTCAAAGTCTTTAATATCACCGACAAAGTCTATGAATTTATCTCTCATATCACCGACCCTGAGTTGTCAATCATCACATTGGCAGAGATGACGACCGCGGTTCCGATTTTATTCAAACCCGTCCCTTACAGAGACAAGTTATATTGCGATGGTGGGATCAAAAATGGCTATCCGATCGGATACTGTCCGTCTCCAAATTATCTGGGAATCTACCTGAACAATGGAGACAAAGAGTTCAATGCGGTTGCTCATATCCCTATCTTGATGACAGTCATACATATCATCCAAGGAGATGAAGAACCATTTACACCGAATGAACGGATCATTGATATCGGAGCAAATCTAGGATTAGACTTTGGTATCAATGAGGATACAAAACAAGCATTAGCAAGAGACGCGTATAACAAAACAATCGATCATATACAACGACACTTACAGCAACACTCACAGCAACACTCACAACATGAAGAACCAGAAGAAGAAGCAGAATAATTACAAGAAGACGAGCTGTTCCTTTCTGAAATAGGTTTTCCGTCCATCGGTAAGATTAACTTTCAAGAAACTCCGAGATGTTTTCATCTTGTCTCCTTGTTTTGAAATCAAGACTCCCTCTCCCTTCTGACCTTGGAAGTCTTTGTGTCTCCCGATATATGCCACACGTCTTCCGACTGTGAATTCCCTGTGAGGAACCGTCTTCTTTCGGAAACCATTCGTAGAATAGACGCCTCCGTGTTGGTATTTACCAGTTCCCGTGTGAAGACCTCCGTGATTACGTCCGTTCCAGTGTCCAGCTGCCATATTCTCTTATAACTATATTGTGAGGGGTAGGTTTAAGTCGTATCAAATTTTTAAACAAAAACTAAGGAGCTAAGAGATAAGAGTTAAGACTAAGATCTAAGAGTTAATGACATTGTCATTGTAGAAGAGAGCGCTACGCATGATGCTTTCAATGACGTCATATGATTGTCGAGTGGAGCGATGACCGAATATCGGTGTCTCTTCTGATTTGTATATCTTGAGAAGGTGATTCATAATCTCAAGATATTGATTGTCTGTCATTTTACCTTTTTCAGAGACAGTTTCCACGATATTCATCATCGCCCGAGTCGCGTCTTTGACCGAGTCTGAAGTTTGAAATGGCATGTGACTCTCATATTCTTCCAAAGACTTCATTGCTGTCTCCATGTCTTTCTTGGATTTCCGTTGCGCTCGTTTTCGTTCTTGCCTTTTCGTGGGACACTTCTTGGCGCCGCGTGTTGGGGGCCCGGTTTTGCGATGGATCCGAGTTTTAGATAAGTGTTTGCAGGTGCTCGCGGAAAGATGAGGCATCTTTCAGAGAGTATCGGTTTATAAGAGTTGATCAAAAAATAGAAAGTCCTATCAAATTTTTCAAGTTTCTCAAGTTTATGCGATCTTAAGATTGATGAGAGGGTCACTAGTCGTGCCATTCGGTTTCTTTTTCCCTTGTTTGTTCTTGGCGATCTTGAGACCATACTTCGAACTGGACTGCCACTTCAAAAGAGCTGTCTTGAAACCCTTTTTATCTGGCATATGTTTCGTGAGCTCTTGGTCTTCACACCACTCCTTAAAGACACTATGAAGGTCTTCATAGGGTGTGGGGGCTCTTTCAGTGACACCATCAGCTGCCACAATATTGTCAGCTTCCACACACTGAGCCGAAATCCACTGGCCCACGATATCATTCTCGTTACGATATTCATTTGTGGTTTCTTTGACACAGTCGGGGATAAAGATCCCGTGATCGTTGTATTCTTTCCACTCTTTGAAGAGCATCACATACATCGGAAAGATCCACCGTTCCAGCTTTCGCTTGAGACCCTTGTCTTTCAGATACCGATTCTCTTCGGGATTGGGATCTTCATCTTCATCCACGAATCGCGAGATAAATGGAGCGACTTGGAGACGTCTCCATGTGCCGTCATCATTACTCGGGATCTTAGGCTTGTCATTGCACATAAGAATCAGTTTAAACTGAGGGGTGAATTCAAAGGGTTCTTTGTAGAGAGACCGAGCCTGAATCGTATCATTGCCCGTAATCTCTTTCATCTCTCCGATATTCAAGGTTTCATTGACATCTGGTTCCTGCATATATACAAATCGCCGTCCTCGGGTGCGTGCCATCTCAGGATCCGCCGCACCTGACGATTTTCTCTTTTGAGTCAAGAGAGCAACCGGCAGATTACAAGTATAAGATCCGAGACACTTCACAATCAAATCCACCAACTTTGACTTCCCATTCCCTCCAGAACCCGTCCAAATATAGAATCCTTCATCGCGGTTCTCGCCTGAGATACATTTACTGATAAATCGTTTCATATAGACTCGCAACTCTGGATCTGGTAAGATCTTCTCCAAGAAGTCTTCAAAATCATGCTCCAGTCTGGTGTAGTGTTCGATCTGTTGTATTTTTTGTATCAGATCTTCCAAACTTATCGGTAGATCTTCTTTCGAGACAGGTAAAGATACACCGGTGCTCATCGTAATATAGTCTTCAGGTAATCCCTCGCGAAAGACGTGTTTTTTCAAGTCATAGATCCCATTTTCAAATCCCAAGAGATCGTGATTTGTGTCAAACTCTTCCATGATGTCTTTTTTGTAGAACATATGGCCAAGACCTTTGATCAGAGTGGAGACATATTCTTCGCGCAGTAGTTTCTTTTGAAAACTGAGGCAGATATCTGCGCCGACATCGTTTTCTTGAGCCCGATATTTATCAGCTTCAAGTTTGTAGATGTCCCATATCTCGCCGTGGATCCGCCGTTTGAGTTCATTTGCCTTCATGGTTCTCTCCCAACGAGTTCCGTTGAAGTAGAACCATTCATCTTTCATATCCACACAGATAAAGCGATCTTCAAAGTATTTGTGAATCACTTCATTTACGATGTGATGAGAATCAGGTCCCGAGTATTTCGTAAAGATAGTCCTCCAAATACGACCGGAGAGATGTTCTCTCATCACTTGATTATAGAGGTCTTCGTTATCCAAGCGAGCCCAATATTTCAGAGATCCTGGACCCAGTTTATCGCCGCCATAGCTATTATGAAAGGAAATCCATTTCTTGTCGCACTCGTCTTCAGAATAACTCGCAGATCTCTTGCTAAAGTCTTTCCACGCATCCAAGAATGTTTCGCTGATATTATGAAGACACATCCCCACACTAATCCAGCTCGCATATTCTTCAACTCTCTCCTCACTCAAACACGGAGTGATATCTTTGATAAAGCGTAGTTCTTCATCAGAGAGGGTGACACGGACGTTTGTCTGTCTTTCTCCATAAATATCATCGTCCATATCGTCGCTTACAATACTATCATTTGACTCCACCTTTTTAAGCTTCTTTCCCTTCACTAGATCCTCCAGTAGCGGAGTATACTTGACAGTTTCTTCGTCTCTGTAAGCGACGGAGAGAGATTTGGCGATCATCAAGTCATCTCCATAATACTCGTCCAGCGTATCGCTGTCCATGAGACAAGGGTTATCGTTTTCAATTGTATACACGCGGGTCAATTTATAGTGACTTTCATTCTTCTTGGAGCACCCATAGGGTTGCCACGAAGTGAAGCATCCATCAAAGAGCTCATTCTCTTTATTGGAGGGTTTGATCTCACAAGTTTGTTCGAAGATCTTTTCAATCTCGCCTTCTTTTTTGATCTCAAGGATCATCTTTTTGTACACGTCCTTTTTCAGAAGGATACGGGGAAAAGCGATGTGTATCCCGTCTTTAGACGCGTATTTCTTGTTTGTCACGCATGGATAAGGGGTTTCTTTCTCCATAATCCAGATTTCTCCGAATTGGGAAGAGTCTGATATGTCCAGATAATCGGAGAATCTGGACCATAGAAAGGAACAAATGAGGTGTAGTGTTTCGGGTGTATACTGTCTCACAGTGATCTCTGTCTCATATTTGATGTCGATATCTACCACTAAGGGATGAATGTCACCCATCTTCTCAACGACTAAGATATTCTCTTTTTCGAGAATGCCATACTTAATGAGTCGCTTGTAAAACAGATCCAGTTTATCTCTAGGAACGTGGAGTTTTCCACCGTTCATTAGGGTGTGGGTAACAGGTTTCTCAGGAGTATCCTGTGAAACTGATAATCCATCTAAAATCCCATCCATCCTAAATAATGTAGTCTTATATATTAATCTTTAAACTGAAGCTTACCACGTTTCAAATTTCTCAAGTTTCAGAATCTGTGTCAATTCTCCTCCTGAAACCCTCACTTAATTTACATATGTCTTGACTGACATCAAATTTAAAAATCCAAACTTTTAAAGGGGTACGAATGTGATCCGATCACACCGACTATCTGTATATTTATATCACCTGACCCTCCCGCATAGGTTCAATGACATCTTGAAAATCTACAGAAATCTCTGGATATGTGAATAGTTTGGTAAGGATATTGTATCGTATTTCTCTTCCCGAATTATAGGATGTTCCTCTCATAACCGTTGTATCGTGCCAACTCACAACGTGGGATGGATACGTATCCAGTAATTTTGTTATTTCTCCTGCAGCCGTATCATTTCTATCTTTCTGAAGATTCGTTTTAACCTTCAGTTTTGCTTCATATTCACTTGCTTGTTCCAAGAGACCTTTGACATGTGTGAAATATGTATCATAGTCATCAATCTCGTGCCAGACCATGTAGTGATATATGGAATTGATCGCAGATGCTTTATAAGACTTCCCCAACTTACTGATAAAATAAAAGTGTCTATGTAACGTTTTTTCAAATTTTTGGATATATGATTCCTCTAACTCATCCTGATTAAATTTTTTCACATACATGATGACCTCTTTCCCTTCTTTGCAATCATTCAACGCCCCTCGGGGCGAATCACCATCGAAAAATGAAAACAATAAGATCAAGACCGGCAGATATTTATGACATTTCGGGTTAGGATATGAAATATTCCTGGATTCCATAATTTCATATATCGTCTTTCGCCCCTTATCTGTATCTATGACAAGATCTTTGATATTCCTCATATAATCAATGAGGTATGATGCGTGGGAGTTACATACTTCAGCGACTGTCATAGATCTGAAATGTTGTAACTCATTGAAGATTTCTCTGGAATCATCTTCTGTAACATTTGTATATTTGTAAATTGGCAGAGGATAGTTATCGAGATGCCGTTTTTCTTCCGGTGTCAATATATTCTGACTTGGTAGATCATAATACACATTCGGTATCTTATGATCATCCCGCAACAAATCTACGGGGAATTCATTATTTAGAAATCCACATATAGCTCGTGTTCGGTGACCTCCATCTAAAATGTGTGTCTCGTCTTGTAATTCTGCGAAAAATAACATCGGGATCATCCGTCTTTTCATAATGCTGATAATAAGGTCTTGTTTGTAGGAAAGACTCCATTTATCTTCTCTCTGCCATAGAGGAAATGAAACGTGTTTTGCCATAAATTGCTGATGTAAATCTGTAATGCGAATAATAGAGGGTCTCATATATTCATCAATCCCGTCCATTTGTCAAGTGACTCGTTACCACTAATAAAGACATAATCCTTAAATCAACTTCACATCTCTGTTCCAACCGCGTGTACCTGTATTTATTTAAATATAATCACAGCCATTACCATATATTACTTACTGATGTCAAAGCAAGTTGTCCGTCGAATTATGAGGACTGATATGAAGGCGATTGAAACATTGGAGATATCCAAGTTAGGGATTCACATTCATTTTGATGAGCAAGACATCACCAAAGCACGAGCGATTATCATCGGCCCTAGGGGAACACCGTATGAGGATGGAATCCTATGTTTCAAGATTGAGTTTCCAAGAGATTATCCGTTTAGTCCTCCACGGGTGGTGTATGTGTCAACGGGTCAGATAAGGATCCATCCGAATCTCTATGTGGGAAAGTCTTATAACAACTATGAGGGGAAGGTGTGTTTGTCGGTGATTAATACATGGTCGGGGCCAAAGTGGTCGTCGGTGATGACGATTGCGAGTATTATGATTTCTTTGCAGTCTGTGTTAGATGAGAATCCGTTGCGAAATGAACCGGGGTATGAAACTGCGAAGGGTCAGCAAAATGAGGTGTATAATATGATTGTGGAGCACGATAATTTCAAGACAGGGATGCTACAGAACGGAAATCTGCTAAGTGATACCACGTTATTGGGGGCGTATGATTCTTTCAAAGGCATCATACGAGAGCATTTCAAAGAGGCGAAACCTCGGATATTAGAGAGATGTCTAAAGCTTCAGAAAAAACATCCCAAGAGGATGGAGTGTAAGCTAGGGACCTATCATATCTCAGAGATCGTGGATTACAAGGATATAAATGAGAGGATGAAGCATGCTCTTTTTTGTCTGTGATAGATAAATTTGATGATTGGATATAAAATTAAGATACGTATATAGTATCATACTCATGAACTCAATTCATTTCTGTAAGAAGTGTCAAAACTTGACAGGGATTTACATGCGTGAAGAGGATCAAGCATTAGTTCATCATTGTGTCAATTGTGGGTTATCGGAGGAGTTTCAGCCAGAGGAGCGATGTATTCATATGATACAATATGGGGAAAAAGACAAGAGTTTAGCCTTGAATGAGAATAAGTATATCACGCACGATATCACGTTGCCGAAGCTGGTGGCGAATCCGAATATTGTGTGTACGAATGAAATGTGTCCGACAATCACGGAGGGCAAGGAATCTTCTGTCACCTATATCAAGTATGATTACAAGGATCTACGATTTATGTATATCTGTGATCACTGTGGTCAGAAGTGGAGAAATAGTTAGAAATTTGATGATATTTAAATAATGATATCAGTATAGATATCACAAGATGGCAGAAGAAGAGATCATTGCGGACGATGATGACTATGAAGTTATGGACGATATATCATTTCAGGTAGAGGAGGATGTCGATCTACGTAACTATGAAACGATGAAAAAGGCGTATAAGACGCCTCCCTATCTCACAAAATATGAGAAAACCAAGATTTTATCTGAACGGGCGCAGCAACTGACGAATGGGTCTGAGAAATTCGTAGAAGGTGATTTCACAAGCACGTATGATATCGCATTACAAGAGTTACAGGAACGCAAGATCCCCTTTATCTTAAAGAGACCCTATGGAAACACATTTGAGTATTGGAAAGTGAAAGATTTGCTCTAAAAAAAATATTGGATGAAGTATAATCTATGGGAGTCAAGGTATTGGATGATGGATACAAGTGGTTGAAAAAGCTGTGTGGGGGCAACGACACGTGTGTTCTCCTCGTGTTGGTTGCTGTTGTTTTTGCGATATGTATGTTATTTCAGAGCGACGGGTTCATGGGAGGAGCTCCTCTCAATTGGAGCGATCATTTATCTGAGTATTTAGATTTGGGTATTCTGAATAAATTTTTCGGCTTTGGTCCCTCGTCTGTCCCAAGAACAGTCTCTGAGCTGATGGGTGGTCATCATGAGGGGATGATGGATTACGGAGACCACGATAGTGATGATGATCAAGATATAGTTGATGAAGCTGAAACCATGATTGGTCTCCATCCGAAACTCAAACGCTCCGACCCTCCTTCTTCTCTGACGGCTTATATGAAAGAAATTGGAGAAGAATCACATCAGAACTTTGGACAAGCTACGCAGAAGCCAGGTTCCCTTGTGATGGGTTCAGAAGTGGAGAGTTATGGGGGATGGAGTCCTGGATATGCTCCAGTCGAGGTGGAGTTTGAAGGTGCGATGTCCTTTGACGCGCATCGGAAATTAGAGCATTCGAAAGAACCTGCGGATTCGATGTCGGCGCAAGCGGGATCTATGGGTATGTCGGAAGGTCAGGGAGGAAAGGGAGTTGTGACGCTTTATTTTGCGGAGTGGTGTCCTCATAGCCAGAATGTGAAGCCTCATTGGGATAAATTATCGCAGAAGCACGCGGATAAGTTTCATTTTGAGTTGGTTGACTCGGAAGATAAGGAAAAACTCAAGAAAGCCGATCCACCGGTAGAGGGTTTCCCGGATGTTCGTCTCAATGGCAAGCCACTGGAATTCGCAGAAAGAACACTGGAAGGTATGGAAAAGGCATTAGGATTATAAGTTAATATTTCTTATTAATCACATATTTTGAATTGGTATAATCTTCTTGGTTGGCCCCGCCTCCAGTTTGATCGTGAGCGCCTTTTTCGGCGTCATATTCCCAGAACTTTTGGCTCCCAAGACGGACATTGTCCCTAGGTTCGGCTTTGTACCAGAAGACTTGGTCGGTTAATTTATTACTTTTTGCGTTGTTATGAATGACTAAACATTCGTAATTTTCGGTACATTGATCCATCACTTGGCAGAACATTTCAAAGTTGGGGAACATACCAGCATAGTGTTCGTAGAGTCTCTTGCGATTAGAGACATAATTTTCTCGCAAGATAAAGATATAATCGATATTGGTTCGCAAGTTAGGAGGTATTCCTAATGCGTATTGCATGGTAATCATAAAGAGGATCTTGAAGTGGCGGCCATTCATGAATAACGAACGCACATTTTTGTCTTTTGTCCAAGAGCTATCGTAGAGACAGTCATCCAAGACCAAGAATGCTCTGGGATCGACGGTCGGACATTCTTTACATTTGTCAATCATCATTCTCTGTCGTTTCAGGATATTTTGGATAATCCCAGGTTGGTATTCGTCGTGAATAAATAGTTTGGGGACCATCTGTCCATAGAACGAATTGGCTGCTTCTGTTCCGGAGATCACTTGACCCACGGGTATCCCTTGATGATGATACAAGATATCTTTACACAAGAAAGACTTCCCTGTTTCTCGTTTCCCAATCAAGACCACAACTTTATCGTCTTTCAGGTCTTCCATATTAAACCGATTCAAGGTGAACTCCATAGAGATGTATATATAAACAGACCATAAAAATATATAAGAATAACCCTATGGCATAGAATA
>MDTD01008693.1_pt1 | contig 10115 bp, 11 predicted proteins | sample 811221 | NCBI WGS metagenome assembly MDTD01 (sample SAMN05326646, study PRJNA326480) | marine metagenome | isolation source: seawater | place: Pacific Ocean: South West | collected 2011
ATTTTCTTTAGGTGCCTCGTTCTTCGCCTCGTTTTTTGTTTCTTTTGTAGATTTTCGCTTGGCCATCGTGCCCCCTTCCATCGTATGCGTATTGTACGGTGATGACCTATCCGTGACCAGTCATAGCCTACGTCTCTGTTGATAGGCGTTATATACCGAAACCTTAATTCTGATAGCCCATGCTTGACGTTAGTCTTGATTAGTACATACGTTCCGAAATCGTTCTCTGATGATCTCCTTTATATGTGTGCGACAGCCTATCAATGAGAGAGGTTCTTTTTATTATGCGCAAGTTTATGATGCTGATGGCCCTGATTGGCTTTTATGCAATCTCGGTAACGCCAGCACTTGCTGGCGAAGTCCGTTCCTGCGACATCATCATTACCGGGGCAACTGCCCAGACCGATTATGTGGCGGTCCAATGGAATGCGAGTGCTGGTTGCAGCGGTGACTTCGAGGTGTATATCGAAGCCTTCAACTATGATTCTTTCTATTCCGGTGAAGCGGAAATCGATTTTGTGCCGGATATATATAGCTATGATGTCATTCCGGTAGACTATGACTACGATTGGACGTATCGTATCATTTACGATGGTCCTTATAGTGGCACCACTGGAGCCAATTCTTTCAGCCTACCCATTAGCCCGGAACTCAGCAGAGTTTGACTATATGTATTATGAAGTTGCAGGCGACGTCTATGAGGATTGGGATGAGTATGAAATTCCAGTCTCTGGTTCAGGCGCAAGTGGTATATGTGGCATGGATGGGCGCGTCAATGCTGCCGACTGCGCGCGCGATACCTGGGCGCTTTACGTTACAGCAGAAGGTAATGGTTTCAATATTCAGGTGTGGGATACATTGCTGGATCGCTCTGTCATTTTCGTTTTTTCTGATGACATCGCCCAGTTACCCGCCAACCCCAGCCAAAATAGGATAATTGCCACCAGTGCTGATGGCCGCATGATCCTGTCAAAATTGACAACGGGGGAGTATCAACTCAATGTCGTGGAACCAGATGGCAAAGTTTCCGTGCTGGTCTTTACGCTGCCGCTGAGCGAAAGCTACCGTCTGGATTACGAAGCAAGCAACTAAAAGCGTAATATGACATAAAGCAGTTCCATAATAGCTAAAGGGCGCGGATATCCGCGCTCTTTTTTTGTCCCTATACACGCATAACTGGAGAGGATCGCCAAACCTGAATCCTTAAGGCGATATGTCCACAATTATTGAGGTCGATATTATTGGTTTGTTTTTTATAACCTAATGGGGTGTAATAGCACTCGATTTAACAAAAAAAACTAAAAATTAACTAAATAAAAACAGGATTATAACCTTAATAATAAAGAACAATTGATTTTTTGGCGTTATCTTAATTTTTTTGCTGTACTTTTGCCTATATATTGAATTTAGAAAGCACGGAAGAAGCCACACAACATTCACATAGAAAATGATTGATGTGGCATATAGGAGTAACTCGCTCATGAAACGCACGATTATCGCAATCATAATCAGCATCGTAACGATTCTATCATTTGCCATGACCGCACAGGCCGAAGCCGGCTGTGATATTAGCTTGACAGGTGTCAGCAGTGGCACCAGCAGCATCAATGTATCTTTCAATGCCAGCGCAGGCTGCGCCGGAACATTCTACGCTTATGTCGTCAACTACACGACCGACACCGACCTGGTCTTCTCATCCATTGCCGCCTCTGGTGGCAGCTTCAGCCGCAGCTTCGGCTTTAGTGGCTCAGCCAATGTCGGCGATAACATTCACCTGAACCTGTACCACATGGGTACCGGTGGTGATAGCAGCGCCAACTGGAATGGCACTGCCAGCAGCAGCGCGAGTGCCCTGGGTGGTGGTTGCAGTGCTGATGGTCGTCTGAACGCTGATTCTTGCGGTGGCGATAACTTCGCAGCTTACGTCAGCGAAAGTGACGCCGTCAGCGTGTGGACAGCGACAGGTGATGTCGCCTTCCAGGTCCCGGCTCGTACAATCAACGCCATGCCGGAACAGGTGAACGAAAACACCCTGGTCCGCGCCAGCAGCGACCAGACCTACCGCCTGTACAAGCTGACCTCTGGCGAATACCAACTGATGGTTCGCAAGCCAGACGGCAAAACCTCGGTGATGATCTTCAACCTGCCCTACGACGGCACCGTCACCACCCGCGAAGAGTAACACGCGGCAAACTAGCAATTTCCTGAGGGCTGCCTATCCCCACACCTACCGTTCTGGCAGCCTTCTCCATCACGCCGGAAGGCGTACACATGAAAGAGACGTGCTCCTCCCGTGGCACGTCTTTGTTTTAATGGACTTTTTATGAGCGCCGCAGCCAGCTAAAAGCCGTTTCCATCAGATTGGATAATCCACCTTGTCCCGCAATCGTCTGGTCGAAGCGCTGCTGCAATGCTCCGGTATCCAGCGACCCAGCTTTTCCAATCAGGACGATTTGACTGTGAGGGGTACTGACCCAGCTTTCGCCAGGGAAGGTCAGGTTGCTGCGTTGACCGACTACTTGCAACAAAGCCTGCTCGTCGGGGCGATCCGCCAGATAGACGAAGCCCTTGGCGCGGTAAATAGTCGTTGGCAGGGTTTCGACCGCTTTTTGCAGGGACTTCAACGACAGTGGCTGGCCGCTCTGCCAGCTCCAGGTATCGAAGATAGTGGCATGGGTGCTGTGCGCGTGGTCGTGGTGATGTCCGGCTTCGTGCGTGTGGATGTCCAGCCGCCCGAACTGCTCCGGTCGGTCGGGATCGTAGCCACCATCGAAGAGAATGTCCAGCGGCACATCGGCCTGTATGGCATCGATGGTGCGCGCTTTCTTGTTGATGCGCTGCACGTACTGGTGAACCCGTTGTAACTGCTCGCTGTCAACCAGATCGACCTTATTGACGATGACCAAATCGGCCATGCCGATCTGGTTGAGCGCCAGCACGCGATGGTCCTCAGCGGCGGCCAGCACGTTTTCGGCATCGACCAGAGTGAGGATCGCCTCGATGCGGACTTCCGGCGTGTACTTAAACGTCAGCGCGACTTCCAGCGGGTCACTGACGCCGCTGGTTTCGATCAGAATGTGCGAAGGCGGGTCCTCGCGCTGGGTGAGCTTGAGCACTTCCTGTTTGAGGTCATCGCGGATGGTACAGCAGATGCAGCCGTTGCTGAGTTCGATGGTGTTGTCGACTTGTATTTTGGCGACGAGTTGGCTGTCAATGTTGATCGCGCCGAAATCGTTGACCAGGACGGCCAATTTGTGGTCATGATCGCCGTAGAGAATACGATTGAGCAGCGATGTTTTCCCAGCGCCCAAAAACCCGGTGATGATCGTCAGTGGGGTGGCATCTGGCAGCGGTTGTGGATGGACCATATCGTGGTTCCTTAAGCTGTTTGTAGACTCTCAGTTTTTAAGGGGTGGCCCTTAATGAGCTTGATAGTCACTCTATAATGGGCGGACTTTCCTAACCTTCGGACAGGGTATAGGGGGCGATTTTTACGGTATTTTTATCAGTTTAGGGCACTTTATAACCGCAATACAACGTTGGCTTAACAATCGCCGACACAAGAACGGCGGAAACGCTGTAAACTAATAGCTATATCGCCTAGATAAAGATGCTAGTGAAAAAGATACTATGGTAGATCAGGTATTGCTCAGCGCGAGCCTCGGTAATGCGGAACAGACGGTCGCCCTGGCCAAGGAAAAGGGCGTGGGTGTTGAGGTGATGGCCTTTGCCTTCCCCCATATTCTGGATGGCGATTGGCGCAGCGAAGTGCAGAAGTATCAGCAATTGCTGGTGGATGTCCCCGGCAAGATTACGTTGCATGGCCCCTTCATGGATATGGTCAGTGGCAGCCCGGACCCGCGCATCAATGCGGTGTGCGTGGCGCGTTACAGTGCCGCTATCCGCATCGCCGCCGAACTGGGCGCAGAGCAGATCGTTTTGCATGCCAACTTCATTGGATCGCTGCACAATGACTTTTACCGTGAGGGCTGGCACGAGCGCAATACGCACTTCTGGCCGCCCGTGGCTGATTACGCCCGCGAGTATGGCGTGACGCTGCTATTGGAAAATATGTGGGAGTTCGATCCGACCATTATCAGCGACCTGCTGGAAGCTGTCGATCATCCCAATTTGCGTGCCTGCATTGATGTCGGCCATGCGACCTTGTTCACGAAGCCGGAGTATACCTGGGAATACTGGCTCGGAACGATGTCCCCCTGGATTGACGAAATCCATATGAACAACAACGATGGCATTCTTGATGAGCATCACGGCTTTAACTGGGAACGTGGTGTGCTCGATTATCATCTGGTGCTGGATCAAATTCGGCAGGTGGTCCCAAATGCGGATATGGTGCTTGAGATGGACCGCGTTGATGATATGCGCGACAGTCTGGCGTACTTCCAGCTAGAGGAAATGGCATAGGCAGTTCTTAGTCGTTAGTTGACAGTTGTTAGGGAACTACGGCAGACAAGCTTCACTTCGCAAAGAGAAGGTTGCAAAGAGATGGGCGAGCGTACAGCTTGCCTTTTTTGTTTCTGCTAGGATGGGTATGACCAAATGAATGGTAAGGACCCCGATGGCACTCTATATCCACGAAACAGGCAGCCCTGGAGCACCAAGCATCGTTTTCCTGCATGGTGTCGGCACCGGGGGCTGGATGTGGAAGCTGCAAGCCGATGCCCTCTCGGAATTTCACTGCATTGCGGTCGATCTGCCGGGGCATGCTAAGAGCAACCAAATTCCCTGGGTCTCCTTTGAAGATACAGCCGCGCAAATTGCGGCCATCATCCAGGCACGGGCGACAAACCAGCATGCCCATATCGTCGGCTTGTCTCTGGGCGGTTACATCGCCCTCGTTATGCTGGTGACCTATTCTCAGTTTGTCGACTGCGTTGTTGCCAGCGGGGTCACGTCCGAACCCATGCCGAATCGCAGTTTGCTGCCGCTGCAACTGTTTGTGCTCAACCTGATCTGGAAACGGCGCTGGTTTGCCAATATGCACGCGCGGTCATCAAACCTGCCGGAAGAGATGAAAGCGGATCTTGTCACCAATATGCATGCCATGTCGATGGATGCCTATCGCAAAATCACAAGAGAAGCAGCTTATTTTTCGTTACCCACAGCACTTAGCGCGGTCGATAATCCGACGTTGGTTGTGGCAGGTGGTGCGGAGTCTGAGATTATCAAGCAGGCTGTTGCTGACATCATCCAGATGATGCCCAATGCCGAAGGACGATTGGCCCCGGGCCTGGGGCATGGCTGGAACGTCGAGAATCCTGATTTGTTTAGTGCAATGGTGCGTGCCTGGATCACGGATCAGCCGCTGCCACAGGCTTTGCAGCGCATCACCTGATGGATGCAACTTGATACTAGAGCGTACAACAAATTCGTGGACACAATCATCGAGAGGTGACTATGCGCTTTCCTATAATATTGATTCTGCTCTTATGCTCGGTAGGGATCGTCACGGCACAAACGCCTGTTCCAACTGCCACACTTGTGGTCCCCACGTTGACACCATCGGCGCCTGCACCAGGGGAATTCGCACCCACGCCAACACCGCAGCCGACCGCTATCGATACGGGGCAGACGCCGCCACTGCCGGATTTGCAACCGATCACCCGTGAAAATGCGCAGAATATTATTCAATTGTTCACGCTAGCATGTCGCCGGACGGGTGTTCAGGGTGCGCCACCTGAGGTTCGAGTTGTTGCGTTTTCGCCTGTGGGCAATCGGCTGGCGATTGTTTTGCCAGATCTGATTTGTATTTATGATCTGGATACGCCCGAAACGGAGCCGGTAGTCATTGAGGATCGCAGAGGCTTTCCGTCAGTGGCGTTTTTTTCGGCAGATGGTCGGTCGCTGTATAATCCGCAAGCAGGAACCGATGTTTTTAAATGGAATGCCGCTACAGGCCAAGAAGAAGCCACCGAACTGGAAGTAGTGTATGTGCCGGGTAGCTCCCAGAATGTCGCGCTCAGCCCGGATGGGACGCAGTTGGCATCTGGGACCCGGTTCTGGCTGCAGGTGTGGGATATGGCGACGGCAAGCAAGCTTGTAGAAGTCAACGTTGGTCGTGTGACAGCAGTTGCTTGGCATCGTGATGGCACACGGCTGGCGACAATCGAAGCTGGCAGGTTGGGTCTGTATACGCTGTACGAGGGGCCGGTTTTGTTCCGGGATGCTTTGCTACCGATTATGGCGTCGGATCGTCACGCTGGCCTGGCTTTTGGCGGTGCAGATGGCAACTTGCTGGCACATTCTAATGGCGATCATGTAGCTATTATGGACATCACTAGCCAGGATGTGGTGGCGCGCATTGACATCAACAAAGCGCCTTTTAGGCAGCAAGAGCTGGTTTTCAGTCCGGCAGATCCTTATTTGCTGGTAGCGACTGGCCTCAGCACCTTATGGGATGTCGAATCCAACCAAAGCCTGGTTGAGGATGCACTCGAACCATGTGTCAACACGCTGGCGATGGATCACGCTGTGTTTAATGCACAGGGCACGCTGCTTGTGATGACAGCAGGCGAAAGTATCTTCGTCTGCGGCGTGCCCCAATGATCTATGAAGTTAGCGTACAGCCCATTTGCTTTCTGGGACACCCGCTTTGAGGTTGGCATAACGTGCCGCTGTGAATAACCAGTCTGAAAGCCGATTGAGGTAAGGCTGCACATGCTCGCCAACGGGTTCGTTTTCGACTAAGGCGACGACAATGCGCTCGGTCCGGCGGCTGACGGTGCGTGCCAGATGTAAGGCAGCGGCGGCAGGCGTCCCTCCCGGCAAAACAAAATGTTTAAGTTCCGGCAGTTCGGCTGTCATGGCGTCGATGGTTTCTTCCAACCAGGCGACTTTTTCCGCGTCCATGCGCACCACCCAATCGGACTTGGCATCCAGCGGCGTCGCCAGGTCTGCACCCAGATGAAATAGCTGTGCCTGAATTTCCGTTAGCCAGGTATCAAGCTGGCTGTCAGGGCCAGCCGCGCGGGCCATTCCCAGCACGCTGTTGAGTTCATCGACGGTGCCGTAGGCTTCCACACGCAGATGGTCTTTGCGTACACGGCCACCACTAAACAGGCTGGTCGTGCCATCGTCACCGGTACGGGTGTAAATTTTCATGATGTATTCCTAAAAACTGCTTACGTGTTGATGACAGGCCAGTTAGCCCAGGGTGATGGTTTCTTCGTCCATGCTGACGATGCTAGCCAGGGCATAAATCGGCACATCGAACCCGGCATTGATCATCGCTTCGCGGCCATCCTCAAAGATTTTTTCCACAACAACGCCGACCCCAACCAGGGTGGCTTTGGCGTCGTTGACCATACGCGATAGGGCCATCAAGGTTTGGCCGCTGGCCAGGAAGTCATCGATGATGAGGACGTTTTCGTCAGGGCGCAAAAATTCACTGCTGACCATCAGCGGCACGTCACCGCCTTTGGTATGGCTGGGGGCCACTTCCATGAAGATTGGGCCGGACATGGTGATCGGGCGTTTTTTACGCGCATAAACGACCGGTACATCGAGGACGGCAGCCGTCATGAGGGCCGGGGCAATCCCACTGATTTCTGCTGTCAGGATGCGATCCACTTCGACACCCAGGTCGATGAAATGCTGGGCCATATTCTGGCCCATGCGCTGCATCAAGCCAGGATCAAGCTGGTGGTTGAGCAAGCTGTCGACTTTCAGAATGCCGCGCCCTAGATTGCGACCTTCCGCCTCAATCCGTGCCTTCAGTTCATCCATCGCCATTGTGTTTGTTCCCCTTTTTCAGCCAATTATAGTTGTTGTATGTGGTGGTTGCGGCAATGCTACCATAGGCCGACGACAGGGTCGATATACGAGGACGATCAATTTTTGTGGAATAGATGGTAGCGTTGTGGGGCAACGTTATGACCAATCAGTTCGCGAATGCGACCCGGTTGTCATGTGTAGTATGGATGATGTGTAGGGCTGCGTCTATGTTGGTGGCAATTTGCAGATACTCCCCGGTGTGGAAGTTAAGCCGTTTGATGAGTTTGACAACGGTTTTCACGCCAGAACTCGGCTTGACGAAGATTACTTTGCCCAGATTGGGGGGCAAGCATGTTTCACCAATACGGGCAGCAGCCATAACATCGTGCGGGTTGGTCTGACTGTTGGTAAAGTCCGCGATGATGTCAACGATGTGCTGTTTTTGCGATAACAATGCGGCACGCTGGTTGAGTATGTCCAGGTAGTCAACCAAGCTGACCGGGCCTGCCAATTCTTCCAGCAAGATACGTTCTTGATGATCGTACCATCTTATAGCGATAGACATGATTTACTTTCTGACAACTTAGGCTGTCAAAACGGGGCTTTCACAGAGGATCACGTTTAGGGTTTGGGTGTTATGGGGGACGTAGAAAAACGTTTACTGCTGCATATACTACTATTAGATGACAAAAAATCAGGTTTGACTAGATAGGAAACCATCGAATGCCTACGTAACACTACGGATATTCTTATTAGCGTATGGGGAGTGTGAAGCTAAATGTGGTGCCATCTCCTATTTTGCTGGTAACGTCGACTTCCCCACCCAATTTTTCTACGATGCGTAGCACGATAGACAGTCCCAGGCCATGTCCTTCGACGGTGGCCGTGTTGGGCAGGCGGCTAAAGGGCACGAATAGCTTATCAAGCTCGTTTTGTTGCAGCCCTTCGCCATTGTCTTTGATCCAGTAGCGGACACAATCATCGGACGATTGTTCTGCTCCAAACTCGATCTCCGGCGGTTGGCCACCATATTTGAGCGCATTGGTGATGTAGTTCACCCAGATTTCTTCGATCCATTGGCGATAGCCCATACAGCTAGGGAAACTGCTGCTATCGGGTAGCTTGATGACCGCTTTCGCTTTCTCAATGTCAGGGTGGAGCCGTGCTAGCGCGTCATCGAGGATGTTGTACATATTCAATGGCTTCAGTTCGACCTCGTCGCGGCTGACGGTCGCCAGCAGGAGGAGGGCGCTGATGATGTCATTGGCATGGTGGGCAAGACCATCAATATATTGCATGCCTTCAATGACATCTTTTTTGGGGACCTTTTCAACATAACGCATATTCAACTCAGACCAGCCGATGATCGCGCTAATGGGGTTCTTGAGGTTATGCGACACGGTATGGGCGAAGGCGTCCAATTCTTCATTGCGGTGCTGAAGGTCGGCCAGGGCTTTTTCTTTGGCCATGACTTCATGCCGCAGTTGGATTTCCGCGATGACCGATTGGGCCAGCGTTTGCAGCACCTCGATATCGTCATCGGTCCAGGCGCGTGGTTCATGGTCGACCACACACAGCGATCCCATTTGCCAGCCATCGGGTGATGTCAGCGGCATGCCCAGGTAACTGGCGACGTCCAAATCCTGTATGGCGGGGTTGTCGCACACAATCGGGTGCTGACGGGCATCTTCCACAACCAGCATTTCCCCACTGGCGACGACGTACTTGCAGAAGGAATGCGAAATGGGTGTCTGACGCATGGTTTTCCAGGGATCGCCGAGGCCAACCTGGCTTTTGAAGAACTGACGGTCGATATCTACCAGCGAGATAAGCGAAACGGGCACTTTGAGGATGCGGCTCGCCAGCTTCGTCAGGCGATCAAACGTTTCCTCATCGGGCGAATCTAAGAGTTGGGTATTGGCTAAGGCGCTCAAGCGCTCCGGGTTTTCTACGGCCTGCCGTACGGTTTGTATGTCGTCTGGCATGGTATTGAGCTTCCCGCGGCGATGTCCGACTGACAATTCGCCATCTTTAATATACAGATTAGCTGCTGCATTCCTGTGCTGCTACGCACATGCTGCCATGCACATGCTGCATGACGCCTATTATAACGGGCACGCTATTGATCGCGTAGCGAGCTATGTGTCCATTATCACAAAGACAATGTGTCCTATTTTGACGCACGTCAGGCCCTTGATCTCACAAAATTCCCAGGCAATCCGCAATCGTTTGTGATATATCGCACAAACCAATAGAATAATGATTCCTAAATAAGACAGGTTCCCGGTTGATGACACCACGCGCAACTTATTATGTGATGCGGGGCACATTCTCTTTGTTTTATAGGATGTGGCTGACGGTAACGCTGCTCTATCACGCAG
>MDTD01067268.1_pt1 | contig 10115 bp, 5 predicted proteins | sample 811221 | NCBI WGS metagenome assembly MDTD01 (sample SAMN05326646, study PRJNA326480) | marine metagenome | isolation source: seawater | place: Pacific Ocean: South West | collected 2011
AATCCCGTTCCGTTCCAACGAGCGGTTGCAAGGTGCGACGGGCTCCCGTCGCTTCCCTTTGGTCGGGGTCATCGGGAAAGGCAGGACTCGTGGAAATCGAGTCGGCCGGTCGAGGCACTAAGGTCGGTGGATACGAGGGCTCATCATCCCCGTCCACTGCCGTGGACGAATCTTCAAAATCCACCTCGATGGGATGGTTCCCCCAGAGCTCCCTACCACCGGGAGGCATTTCAAAATTGGGTATCGGTCCAGCCGAAGTCCTGCCCCGCTGGCGCCGAGCGTAAAGCCCTTGCAGTCCCCGCAAGGCAACCTCGTCGGCCGGATTGAGCTGGATCAACTCTTTGACCACTTGGATGGCTTTGTTCAAAAAACCTTCCATGGCATAACCGTTGGCGCACTGCTGTAGATGAACGCGAGCTTCAGCGAGTTGATCGGTACGACTCAGGTAACTTGCCAGCTTCTGTCGACTGCGAAGATCGTTGGGCTCAAGCTTGCAGAGTTCGGCGAGTATACTGATGGCTTTGTCTGCTTGCTCCGCCCGCTCGGCGTCCCGAAGCTGGCCACGGAGTGTACGAACCTGATCTGCCAAACGTGCGCTCCCTTTGAGACCATAACACCGACATTGGTCGTCTCCGCAAGAAGCTGGTGCTCAAAAAGGATTTCCCCGCTTCAAGCGATGAACGAAATAATCGTTTGCACGATCCGAGGGTGCGACAGGTCTTTGCGCGATCGGCTGTAGAGGTCTATCAGGGAGCAGGCAGCGAGCACCCGAGGAGTCAAGAGTGGCCATTGAAGTCCGTTTTGGACGCTACCAACTACTCCACCGAATCGCCCAAGGCGGGATGGCCGAGGTTTATCTGGCCCAACAAACCGGTCCCGCCGGATTTTCAAAGCGGCTCGTCATCAAGAAAATCCACCCCCACCTTGCGCACAACGAAGAATTCGTCGGCATGTTTCTCGACGAAGCCCGAGTCGCTGCCCAACTCAACCATCCAAACATCGCACAGATCTATGAGTTAGGTGAAGATGAGGGGCAATACTACATTGCGATGGAATTCATTGATGGCTGGAATCTTCGGCAACTTAACAAGAAGCTAAGACGAATGGGCATGCGAATCCCCCCTGAACTCGGCGCACGCATTGCCGCGGAAACCTGTGCCGGACTGGACTATGCTCACCGATTTAAGGACCCATCGGGACGGAACTTGAGGATCGTCCACCGGGACATCAGCCCCCAGAACATCATGATCAGCCGCGATGGCGTGGTCAAAGTGATCGACTTCGGCATTGCGAAAGCAGCCACCAACCAACAGTTGACCCAAGGCAATGTGCTCAAAGGGAAATTTAGCTACATGAGCCCGGAACAAGCCGCTGGAAAAAAGCTTGATCGGCGGAGTGATATTTTCTCCCTGGGTGTTGTGCTCTTCGAGATGCTGATGGGCGAGAAACCCTTCCGCGTGCCAGGACCCGTCGGCAAAAGGCGTAGTGACAACACCGAACTTCTCCGTCGAATTACGCGATGTGACTTCCGTCTTCCAGAGCCTGGTGAGGTACCGGATCTTCTACGGGAAGTCATTCGGCAGACCATCACCCTCCACCGCCAAGATCGCTTACAAACAGCACGGGCCATGAGGGATATGCTTGAGGATGCCGTGGAGCGAATGCCAGGGCCTGGCAGCGCTCGTCAGTTGGCTCGATTCATCGCACAAGCGATGGGTGATCAACCGCTGGAAGGCGTGCAAGTTTCAGCGAGTTTCCCGAGTCTGGAACCGAGCCAATCCAAAGACACTGCAGATCCCCAGGCGACCCAAATTGTTTCTGCCCGTCGGGTCAGTGGCGGTTCGAAGGGACATCCCCTCGATGCGCCAACCCAAGTACTCGCTGGCGATCGAGACATTCCGACACGAATTCGGGTCAGTAATCGGCCCGAGCCGAGTTTCATCGACGCCACACTACCCCACTCAACAGCTCAGGGAATCGGAGTCGCCCCGGTGGTGATCACCATGGTGGCAGGCAGCCTTCTAGGACTCCTCCTCGCCTACCTAACCCTCTGAAAGCTCCTAGCGGACCCAAAGGCCGTAGAACTCAGTTCCTGCCGTGGGATTGATGGCATCCGCGTAATTGTTCACATCCACGTCACCGGTTCTGGGAGTGCAACTTCCCCCACGGCAGAATGCCCCCAGTCCACTGATCCCGCTCACGTTGGCTCGACGACTCGTCGAAAGATAACTCCGGTCTTTATTGGAGTCCTCCACTCCGTCCCGCTCTCCACACTTAAAGTAGAGACGTTCTCTGGGCGCTCCCTCAAGAAGCGCACTGTCCCCCTCGCGCACGACCTGATCGGCAATCGCACAAGGATTGGCGCAGCCCTGGTTGGGGCCGAGCGCAACCGAGGCGCCACACGACCAACTCAGTCGGGCAAAGTAATCACTGAGGGGCTCGTCAAAACAACCGCTAACCGTCCTCAAAAGGAACTGGTCACGGTGCCGAATCATGAGCGCTTGACCGGCAACTCGATGAAAGGCGGGCGATCGAAAATCCGCATTCTGCGACGAATCCAAAACCCCGAAGCTACGATTCGACTCCCAATTGTTGGGATTGGGCGTACTGGGCAGCCAGTTCCCCTCATTCACCCCGTCACCATTGTTTGTCAGAGTAGCAATATAGGTCCATCCCCCCTCATCTGTCTCCATGTCGCAGAGGACTTCAAAGGGCCCTTGATCGTCAGGATCAATCCAATAGATACCGTCTTCAGCATCCGGCCAATCCTGTTTAATCGCTAGACAACTCAAGCCAGGATTCGCCTCGTTCAATCCGGGTAACTGGAGGGTGCAATCAAGCCCACAGGCTTGATCTTCGCCATTCCTATCGCCATCATCGCAAGCTTCGAATCCCGTGTTCAGTACTCCATCGCCACAGACGTTGTTCTGGCACAGGTTGAGACAAGCGTCTTCCTCCACCCGGTTGCCATCATCGCAGGCTTCAACCTCTCTGTTTAAGATGCCGTCACCGCAACGATTGAGTTCGCAATTGTTTAGGCAGTCATCCTCGGGGTCCTCGTCTCCGTCATCGCAATCTTCTCGCCCCTGCCAGACGATACCGTCACCGCATTGGGGGATCTGACAGCGATCGGTACAGTCATCCGTCGGCACCTCGTTCCCGTCATCACAAGCTTCACCTTCTCGAGCCACCACCCCATCACCGCACTGGGCAACTTGGCAGGCATTCGTGCACTCATCCCGAGGATCTTGGTTGCCATCATCACAGGCCTCGCCTTCATCAAGACGCCCATTGCCACAGCGTTCAAAGCGACAGAGGTCATCGCAGCCGTCGCCACGCTCGATTGCCCCATCGTCGCAACTCTCCTCACCCCTGTGCAGGATGCCATCGCCACACACGGCACGCTGACAGGCGTTCGTACAACTGTCCTGCGGATCGAGATTACCATCATCACAAACCTCCCCTTCATCCACTCGCCCGTTGCCACATCCCTCGAGGCGACACAGGCGATCACACCCATCACCGGATCGGTCATTGCCATCATCGCAGCCCTCAACCCCAGAGTGCACAACACCATCACCACAGAAATTAACGCTGCAGCCCCGAGTGCATGCGTCCGTATCGATCCGATTGCCGTCATCGCAGGCCTCGCCCTCATCGACACGGCCGTTTCCGCAAATCTCCCTCAAGCAAGTCGAACCGCAACCATCGCCCCCATCAAGATTCCCATCATCACAAGCCTCGTAACCCTCTTCCTCCGGTGCCAAGTCCCGCCGCACGACCCCATCGCCACAACGGGCCGGTTGACAGTCTGAAACACAACTGTCGCTGTTGATGCCGTTACCGTCATCGCAGGCTTCCTCCCCTGCCCAAACGATCCCATCACCGCATCGAGCATTGGCACAATTATTCAAGCAACGATCTTGGTCCGTGTCATTGCCATCATCACATTGCTCACCGGATTGGATCGTTCCATCACCACAGCTGGTCGGTTCACAACCATTACAATCATCCGTCGGGTCATCATTGCCGTCGTCACAGCCTTCGCCTGGACCGATCACCCCGTCACCACATCGAGCCGCCTCGCAACGGTTTCGGCAGGCATCGTCATCGGCGTCATTGCCGTCATCACAAGCCTCGAAACCAGGATCACCCTCTGCAATGTCGCGACGCACGATACCATCGCCGCATCGAGCCAGAGTACAATCGTTACGACACGCATCGTCATCGGCAGGATTGCCATCGTCGCAAGCCTCGAAACTCAAATGCCCCTCGGGTAAATCCGTCCGAATGACACCATCCCCACAGGCTGCCAGCTGACAACTGTTCAAACAACCGTCCGAGTCGACGGAATTACCGTCATCACAGGCCTCATAGCCCTCATCCCCCAAGACCAAATCGGTACGCGTCAGACCATCGCCACAACGGGCCGGCTGACACACTCCGGTGCAAGCATCGAGTTGTTCGTTGTTGCCGTCATCACAAATTTCATCGGCATCCACGGCGCCGTCGCCACAGACCGCTGGAATATCCCGAACGACAACCTGCTCAGGGCAGGCGAGAAGGGTCAAAAGACAAAGGGGAGTGGTCAACACGCGTAGGGCTGGTTTCATCAGAACTCCAACAAGCACTCGTTTCAGCGAATCGAGCTTATGGTGTTCGGCTCCCACGGGGAAGAGGCCTCAATCGACATCCTTTCGACGAGACGAGAAGCCGAGCGCCCCAATCTCAAGAATCCATCGATGCTTGACCCCCAAGAACGAAAGGCGAAAGGTGCATGATCATCAAAAAGATTCGACCGATTCACGCCCAATGGTTAATTGGCGGGGACGAGGCGCTATGAACACCATCGAAATCACATACTATCTCGACTATTTACCGAAGTCACTCTTGCAACAACTTTGGCTTGAAAGCGAAGGGGTCGAGACGGTCGACGGTCTGCGGGTTGCACGGGGGCTAAGGGCGCAATTCCCGAGCGTCGCAAGCGATGAAGCGTTGGGCTTTATCGTCGATCTCTACAAAGCCACTTCGCCCCATTTACAACAGGTCCTCAAGCAGCGCTTGATCGACCGTGTTTTTGTGGATGATATCACCCAACGCTGTGCCGAAGAAAATCGAGATACAGACTTTCTCGCCCCCGATTACAGCACCGTCGTTGGTCAAAAGGATGCGCAGGGGCGGGTTGTGGTCGGCCCCCACCCAGATCCCAATCGAGCGACATCTCGCCCCGTTGAGGTACCCGAGTATCTTCTTGGCGACCAAGTCACGCTCTTCGGCCCTCCGGATACCGCTCGCATGTCGATCAACGCCATGAACACCTTGCACCGCAAACTCCCAAACGAGCCGAGTATTGTTGCTGAGTTGGTCCGAGATTCGGGGCAGGTGCCACGGTGGGGCGCAGACAATGAAGACTCCAAAACGCCAATTATGGCAAACCTCTTGGCTGCCAACGAAAATCTCATCGGCTGTTTCAATCACACACTTCGCTACGAAGATCCCAACACGGAGAAAGTCTACGAACTTGCCGAGACCGGCTTGTCCAAGCCCATCAAACGAATTCCGGGTCTCGCCCTGCCCGATGGAAATCATCTACTCGATGGTCAGCCCTTACCACTTCACCTGGTGGATTTCGGCTTGCATCTCTTCCATAACTGGAGACGACCGGAGGCGCTTGTCTTCTACGTCCCCAAACTCGAGAATGAAGAGGAGGCGGAGTATCTAAAGCACTTCATCACCACCGCTGAAAGCCTGCTCAAAGCGGTACACCCAGACTACACACTCGGCTCAGTGAAGCTCTTCATCGTGTTCGAAAGTCCTCGCTCCATCTTTCGGATTCGTGAAATGGCCGATGCACTGCATCCTCATTTTGTCGGCGGAAGTTTGGGTTGGCATGACTTTCTTGGCTCGACAGCGCGCCTTTTTCGGCACGATCCCAACTATCGTATTCCGGTCAAAGCTGACCCAAACATCGTGATCAATCACATCCGGGAGTCCCATCAAATATTGGTCGACTCCCTGAAACCCATCGGTGGTATTCGCATCGGTGGCATGTACGGCGTGCTCTATGAAGACGGGAACCCAGCCTCTTTCGAGGTCAGTATGGTGGGCTTTATGAAGGACGTCTTTACCCAACTCAAACGACAACTCGACGGATTTTGGGTTGCTCACCCGAGCTTTGTCCGCATTGGAATCGCCATGATGGAAGCATGGCGTAAACACCAGGCAGATCCCAACAACCGCGCACTGGAAAGGTTGGTCAAAGGACTCGTTCCCAACCCGAACGAACACCGACCGCTGCTCGATTTCATTACCGGTCCAGACGTCTCGGGACTCGAGCGCGATGACCCGCTTTACCATCGAGGGGTTCTGGCGGCAGACTTGCCCGGCTCCGACGTGATCGCCAATCACGACCCTCGGGAAGTTCGCTACAACATCTTTCAGGCCCTCCAATATTTGGCTGATTGGCTTTCCGGTAATGGCTGTGTCGCGTTGCCTGCCGTTCTCCAAAACCAGTCCGGTGAGGACGTTTTCGTACGGATCATGGACGACCTAGCCACCACAGAGCGCTCCCGCTGGGAACTCTGGGCTGAGATCTTCCACGGCCGTGTCAGTCGAGACGACTTTGAGTCGATCTTAGCGCAGGAAGTCGACTTTATTCGCCATGATCGAAGCACCCCAACAAAAAGGGTCCAGGTTCGCTGGGATGACACAACGGCGCGCTGGTATCCCATTGCAATCCAACTGCTGCAACAGTTGGTCTACGATCCCAATCCCGTGGAGTTTGCCACCGAACTGCTCCTACCTTTTACCTTCGACGTTGTCCGTACATCGGACGACCCCTGGGCCACCGCTCAAAAAATCTGCCCAGGAAAATACAAATTCTTTGACCGATTCGACTAGAGATCCGGCGCAGGAAAACGCTCCTTCCAGTGATTCGCAATGTCGATGCGTCGAGCGAACCAAACGGCGTCGTGGGTCTGCATATAATCCAACAGACGAGCCAAAGCAGCACTGCGTCCTGGGCGTCCTGCTAAGCGACAATGCAGCCCAACAGAAAGCATCTTCGGCTGGCTCGATCCTTCTGCGTAAAGAACATCGAAAGCATCTTTCACATACGTAAAAAATTGATCGCCTGAGTTAAAGCCCTGGGGCGAAGCATAGCGCATATCGTTGGTGTCGAGGGTGTATGGGACAATCAGTTGGGGGCGTTCGTGAGTAAGGTCCCAATAGGGCAAATCGTCGGCGTAACTGTCCGCGTCATAAACAAACCCTGCCTCGATCCCCAAACGCCGTGATTGGGGACTGGTTCGCCCTTGGTAAAATCCCATGGGACGCTCCCCAAGGATTCGCTCGTGGGCCGCAATCGCCTGCCGAAGATGCTGGCGCTCAATAGCTTCAGGGACAAACTGATAGTCGATCCAGCGATACCCATGGGAAGCAATTTCGTGTCCGGCGGCTTTCATGGCCAAGACGGGTTCCGGATGACGCTCCAGGGCCATCCCGACGCAAAAGACGGTCAACGGCACATCACGGTCCTCGAAGATCCTCAAAAGGCGCCACACACCGGCTCTTGCTCCATACTCGTAAATGGATTCCATGCTCGGGTGACGAGTCCCCTCATAGGCTTTGGCACCAATAATCTCGGAGAGAAATGCCTCGCTTGCTGCATCTCCGTGGAGGATACAGTTCTCCCCCCCTTCCTCATAGTTGAGAACGAATTGCACCGCGATGCGAGCGCCTCCGGGCCAATCGGGATGGGGTGGGTTCAGGCCATAACCCTTCAAGTCTCTGGGGTAATCATTCGGCATGCTTTATCGCCTTCGGTATCTTCGCTCCGGCCTGGACCCACTCACCCAGAGTCGACCGCTCCTCCTCCGTAATCTTGGTGAGGTTGCCGGGGGGCATGTACGGCGTGTTGACTGCATTCTGCATAATCTTGGCTGCCTGTAACTTGATCTGTTCTGGCGTTTCCAAGATCACTCCCCCGGGGGGAGCGAGATACCCAGGAAATGTAGGCTGCGCAGCGTGGCAAGTCACACATCGCTTTTGGAGGATCGGATACACCTCCTGGTAAAAGTCCAAGTTCCCTCCTGCTGCGGAAGCGTAGGTTTTCGGTTTTGAGACAAAGGCGAGTCCGACCATCAAGACAGCGGCAACGGGTAGAAGCCACCGATTCCTGTGCCCCTGCCCCCGAAGGTTGAACCAGTGGCGTGTGCATGCGCCGGCGAGGGAAATCCCTGCAAGAAGCGCCCAGTTCAAACGATGACCGTAGGTCATGGGATAATGAGAGCTCACCATGATGAACAGAACGGGGAGCGTGAAATAATTATTGTGAAGTGAGCGTAAGGCACCGTCTCGACCTCGGGAGGCATCAGGCTGCTCGCCCTCTGCCATGGCATCGACCATGGCTCGTTGACCGGGAATGATCACGAAGAAGACGTTCGCAGCCATGCAGGTACCGATCATCGCTCCCACATGGATGTATGCCGCACGAGAGCCCATGACTTGCACCAGTCCATAGGCGACGGCGGTGATCCCTGTAAAACAGATCGCTGTTAGCAGAGCGCTGCGATGACGAAGAGGCGACTTGCAAAGGAGGTCGTAGGTCAACCAGCCGCCGACCAGCGAGCCCAAACCGATTCCGATCACCGCCGCTTTGGACAAGCTCGACTTGTCCGGATCGATCAGCATGCCATCGGCGCCAAAGTAGTAGACAAGGAAAAGCAGTGAAACACCACTTACCCAGGTCAAATAGGCTTCCCATTTAAACCAATGCAATGTGCCAGGGAGAGATGGCGGTGCCTCTTTGTACTTCACGACCCGGTAAAAGCCGCCACCGTGTACCGCCCAAACTTCGCCTCCCACCCCCTCTTCTGCCTCTTCCGGGGGACGAACATTGTTGTTGAGCCAGTTAAAATAGAAAGAGGTACCGATCCAGGCGGCGCCCACAATAACGTGAAACCACCGAACCAGTAGTTCGACCCACTCTTGAACGTGTGCGAGCACCCTCTTCTCCAGCGACCCTCAATGTTAGACGAACCCACGACCTCGGGTCAAAATTAGCAACTTCTGTGGTTTTGCCGTGGACATGGGTTATAAGTGAGACGCTGAGCAGATACGGGGGGCGAGATGGCCGCACACCAGAACGAAGGCACAACGTTTTCGGGTTTAATCGACCTGGCAGCACAACGGCATGGAGGACGTACACTGCTCGCAAGCGATGATTTTTTTGCGCCGAAAGAAAATTTACTCAAACCAGGTAGAGGTGTTTTCCTGCCCGAAAAGTACACCGATCGGGGCAAATGGATGGACGGCTGGGAGCCCCGTCGCAGACGTGCTCCAGGTCATGACTGGTGCTTGGTCGAGCTTGGGATTCCGGGCACCATCCGAGCTGTTACGGTCGATACCGACCACTTTCTCGGCAATCACCCGCCCTTTGCCTCGCTGGACGCTTGTCATGCGCCCTCAGCCTCTGCTGAGCAGTTACGGGATGCAGTGGAATGGACAACCGTCGTCTCCGAGTTGGCCTTAGCACCCGGTGCAGAAAACCTGGCGGCGGTCGCTGATGACACGGTTTGGACCCATGTTCGGTTGCGAATCTATCCAGCAGGTGGAGTCGCACGTCTGCGAATCTGGGGTGAAGCGGCGCCGCCGGCGACCACTGGCGATGTCGATTTAGCAGCCCTTGCCCAGGGGGGTTTGGCACTTTGCTGCAGCGACATGTTCTTTTCCTCCATGAACAACTTGCTCCAACCCCAACCCGCCGAACATATGGGACAGGGCTGGGAGACACGTCGTAGTCGTCCCCCTGGCGAAGATTGGGTCATCATTAAACTCGGGCAAGCCGGTCGACTCAAACGGGCCCTGGTCGACACTGCTTTCTTCAAAGGCAATTACCCCGACCATTGCGTTTTGCAGGGAATCTATTGGCCGGACGCCCCCGCCCACACCTTGATTCAACACCCTGATTGGCAGGACATCACGAGACCAACGCCGTTGGGACCTGATCAAGTTCATGAAATTCCCGTCAATGGAACGGGTCCCTGGACTCACGTGAGGCTCAAGATTATTCCCGACGGAGGAATCTCTCGACTCCGAATCTTTGGGACACCCAG
>MDTD01064823.1_pt1 | contig 10114 bp, 9 predicted proteins | sample 811221 | NCBI WGS metagenome assembly MDTD01 (sample SAMN05326646, study PRJNA326480) | marine metagenome | isolation source: seawater | place: Pacific Ocean: South West | collected 2011
AACCTCTGTTCGACAGTCATAGATATACGAAATCTCAAGACCTTTGCCAATAAAGGAACACAGCTATCCTCTCAATATGGTGTAGTGCCTACAGTTTTTTGGGTTTTAGTTGATGGATTTTATTCTTTTCGGAGGAGTAATATCTAATTTTTTAAAAAGGTTACGCTGATTTTGTGTGAGTTCTGTGTACTGTAGTACACGCCCATCTTTATGCAAAAATTCTCCTAAATGGAGGCGTTCAAGCTCCGCCCGGACCCTGGGCCAGGTCTCCCCGGATTCCAATTCGGTAATCCGTACCAAAAGCAAGGCCAACCAGCACAACATGACATGAGAACGGATGCGGTCGTCTTTGGTATGGTACACAGGTCTGAGGGACAGGGTGGACTTTAAAGTGCGGAACGCACGCTCGACTTCCATGAGCTGTTTATAACCAAGAGCTATATCCTCTGCTGACAGGCTCTTGTCGCTGGTACTCAAAAGATATTTGCCGTCCAGTTTTTCTGCCTGTCTGACCTTAGCCTTATCTACCTTCAGTTTGCCTGACTTCAACTCTTTGAGATATCTGCCCATGGACCGATGAGCCAGAAGAGCATATTTAGATTTGAGATACGCTTTGCCGGACCGCTTGTTCAGAACCAATAGTTCCGCTTCTATCCGTTCCAGATTCCTTTCCCGGATATGTTTATCACGTTCTGCCTGCTCTGGGTTATAGGCAATGACAAACCGACGCCTGCCGACGCCTTCACCTACAAAGACTTCCTTGATATGGAGATTGTCCTTGATCTTCTTGAACCGTCCGCCACGGTTCAGGGCTTCTTCATTTATGTTGGGGCCTCTGAGCTTCTCTCCAAGGATATACTGTCCTCCGGCCCGTTGCAGATTTTTCCGGTTTTTTTCACTGGTCATGCCCCGGTCCATTGCCCATATCACGTTGCCAAGCTTCCAATCGTTCAGATCTCTTTGAACCTGATCCACGCACTTGGCGTCATTCTGGTTGCCCGGCAAGATCCAACAACGGACCGGGATACCTTCCCTTGTCACAGCCAGGCCAATTGTAACCTGAGGCAGATCGTCCCTTTTGTGTTTGGATCTCCCAAATGCAAGCAGCTCCGAGTCGTTGGGGTCTTCCATTTCAAAATAGGTATTGGTGGTATCAAAGAAGATCAGATCCACTGTCAGGTTTAGCAATTGTGCCGTTGCCCAGAAGACCTCCTTTTGGATTACATCCGCATTTTCGAGCAAGAAGTCCATGCTTCGATATAAGTGCTGTATCTGGATCGGCTGCTCATTATCCAGATGAACATCTTTGGCTATCCACTCTTCGACGGCCAGCTTTGAAGACGGTGCCAGAGCTCTGTTGGCAACCATTGCAAAAATCGCATCCGAGATGGGAGCCTTAAACTCTCTGCCTTTCAACGCATTGGCAAGGCAGCGGTCAATCCCAATGCGTTTCCACAAGCCTTTAAGTAGCAGTGCGCCCCCGGCAGGTCGGCTGGAGATGTACTTGAGCCGTGACCTCTGGGCTTCGAGGTCTTGCATATCTTCCGGGCTTATAAATCGGCTGAGACTATTGACCAGACGCTTGAGGGCAGCCACATCGAGCTGGTCCCGTCTCCCAAACGAGTAGACGACCTCAGCCCGTGAATAGCCTTTTTCAGGGTGACGAGTGTTGTGGGCCAACTGAACATACTCGACCTCGGACCCATCTTTGTTCTTGCGCTTTATAGTGCGTACATACATGCCTATACAAAAAGCATGTATCGGCTTTTATGTCAAGAGGAATTCATCAAGTCGTGTGCCTACAGATTTTGGCGTCAAAAGCTATGCTCGCCTTGATTTTATTGACGATTCTAACGGAAATTTTGAAAAATGTACCTACGACTGTCGAACACAGGTCTAATTGTTGATCACAGTATTTTTGTTTCATCAGTCTTTCAATGATATTTTTTGAAATTCGACAATAATATCAAGTTTCATAATTCAATATTTACAGCATCTTACAATCCTATATCTATTATTACTTCTCTCTTTTCCAATCTGGCACCCAGGTTGCAAAACGAAAAGACAAAATTCTACGGATTCAACTTTCGAAGAAAGAGGAGTTTTAAATGTCTGACCACAATGTTTTCTATGACCAAATTCAAAAGCGCATCTCATACTCTCATATACAACCAAACCACCAATACTTGTTCTCTTGTCCAGGTAATAAGCGGAAAGAGGCAATATTATTGATGATTCGGGAAGAGTACGGAGAGGATTATCAATTTTTTGACTACACTGATGAAACATGTTGACCGGGGGCTCGTTCCGAACTCCAAGATACGCCGGGCATTGAAAGGAGGTTCTCGCTTTGGCGCCTGATTAAAGATTGTCATTAAATCGAAATCAGCCAACCTGATGGTTTTCGAATCGAACTAAAAGATTAAAAATAAGGAAAATAGATGAAGAAAATAATTACGCTCATTTCATTGATTTGTTTAGGATGGTTTGCAGCAGTGTCTGCAGAAGAAAACGTTGAAACGATATCGGATATGTTTAGAAATGGTGAAACCAGTGGTTCTTTAAGATCATACTATTTCACCCAGACCTTCGATGATGACGGGACAGAGGACAGCGCCATCTGGGCTTATGGCGGGAATCTTAAGTATGTGACTGGCCAATTTTACGGAGTCAAGGCCGGGGCAAATGTGCAAGGCTCATTTATCGGGTATAAAGATGACGAGGACAATAAAACCGCAGGCAGTATGGATGCACACGGTGCCGTGCTGTCTGAAGCATACCTTGAGTATCAATATGATCAAACTCGGGTTAAAGGGGGGCGTCAGTATGTTAAATTGCCCCTTATCGCAGGATCTGGTTCTCGTTTGATTCATGAGTCCTTTGAGTCCTATTTACTGACCAACGGTGATATACCCGGCACTCAAATTACTGCCGGTTGGGTAAGGAAATATCAGACGAGAACCGACAAATCCAATTATTCAGATAACTGGTTCGTGGATTTTGAAACGAACGGTACCGGAGATCCTGGTGATTTTTATAAAATAGGTGATAACGGTATGTATCTGCTCCATTTAACGAACAATCTCGTTCCCAATCTGGAAGTTCAGGTTCAATATGCAAACGTAGTTGATGAGGTCGCGGGGTTCTACGGTGATGCAAAATACCAGTTTGATACTGCCCTTAAACCTTATGTTGCCGGTCAGTATTATTATACCGACTATGATGATTCAGGGAACGATAATAATTACCTGTACGGCTTGAAAACCGGAATTCGTTTTCATGACGTTGACCTGTTCGCCGGATTGACCTCTGCCGGAGGCTCTGAAGGAGATGCAAGGGTTTTTAGGGGTGTTGGACAAGGAGCCTACTATCAATATACTGCGACCACAAAGACAGCGGGTGTCGGAGCCTTTGAAGCTGGTACCGATGCGTATCAGCTCGGGATCGGTTATAAGTACAAAGATTTTTCCGGTAAATTAAGGTTCACAGACTTTGACAATCCGGCTGCAGACGCAGATCTCAGAGAGTACACTTTAAACCTCTTTTACAATTTGGGGGGATTTTTCAAAGGCCTCACAGCATCAGCCGATTTTTCAGTTCTTGACTATGAAAACGACAGCAAAGACGCCACTGATTTGAGAACCAGAGTGATTTGGGAATTCTAACCCACTCTATCCTTTTTCAGGAGTAACCATACCGGAGACAAATTTAGATGTTTGTCTCCGGTTTTTTGTTCAATTCAAACCAGATGGTTAAATTTTGATCAAAAACAATTTATGTTTAAAAATTAGACATCCAAATTTTTGATAAATTCCTTCACTACACGGCTCAGACGTTATCTTCTCCTTATGACGGTGCTTGAATTAGTATTATAAACAGTCGTTTCCTAATCAACATTAAATTTTTTCACTATCTTTTAACTGGGGGCATCTCTCTTGCTCTATTCAATGGTGACCCGCACCCGGATTACGCCCAAAGAACTATGGAAAATAAAGGAGGGACTAAATATGAGATCCAACAACCGCCAAGGAGGGAAAGTGCTGATCAATCTTTCGATTAAACAGCGCATGTTTTTTATCCTCATTCTCATTTTCATCATGTTTGTTTGCATGAGTTATTTCTCTGTTGCAAGTAGCTACAGAGTTCGGGATCTTGCTATGGCTGATACTGAAAGGCTCCTGATTGAAGATCAAAAAGAGAAAATAAAATTGGCCACTGAATCGTTGGCAATTGCTATTGGCAAAAGTCTCGAACAGATATCCGAATATGATGATAAGGTAAAGGCCATCCAAAAAGAAGTTGATGATATCAGATACGAGCAGGACGGATCTGGTTATTTCTTCGTCTACCAGAACACAAAAAATATTGCTTTTCCCGTTTCCAAGAAAAATGTCGGTAAAGATTTGGGGCACATCAAAGATAAAAATGGCGTTTTCGTAATCAAGGAACTTTTTAGCCAAGCGAAAGCCGGCGGTGGATACGTTAATTATATCTGGCCAAAGCCCGGCAGTGGGAATACACCGAAATTAAGTTTCGCAACGATAATACCGGGCACTGAATTTTGGATTGGTACCGGAGTCTATATCGATAATATTGAAGCACAAAAATTTGCTTTACGAAATAAAATAAATAAGCGTGTATCCTCCATGATGATGACTATGGCCGCTATCTCTGGTGCCATTTTTGTCACTATAATCGTTTTGGTTTTGATGATTGTATTTGGAATATCAAAGCGTTTGGGAAACATGATCACAAGCGTTCAGGATATTGCCGAAGGTGAAGGTGATCTAACGAAACGGATTCTAATTAAATCAAAGGACGAACTTGGGGAATTGGCTAGATGGTTTAATATTTTTCTCGATAAACTTCAGGATATTATTAGAAAAATTGCCAATGAATCGAGTGGTGTTGACAGAGCGTCAAAAGGGTTAGCAGGCATCTCCCGGCACATGGCGGAAGGAGCACAATCAACTTCAGATCAGGCGGATAAGGTTGCATCCGCTACTGAAGAAATGAGTACGAGTTTGAATGGTGTCGCAGCAGCCATGGAGCAATCCTCAAATAATGCCAATATAGTGGCATCTGCGGCTGAAGAAATGAACTCAACAATAAACGAAATTGCCGCTAATGCAGAAAAGACCAGGACTATGTCAGAAAGCGCTGCGGAAAAAACCATTGAGGCTGGTAATATGATGGAAAGCCTAAATGAAGCGGCTAAATCCATCAGCAAGGTTACTGAAACTATATCCGATATTTCGGATCAGACTAACTTATTGGCACTCAACGCCACAATTGAGGCCGCAAGAGCCGGAGAAGCAGGCAAAGGCTTTGCTATTGTTGCCAATGAAATAAAAGAGTTAGCCAATCAAACAGCAGGTGCGACCCAAAGTATAAAGGGACAAATTGAGGATGTTCAAAATGTCTCCAGGTCTTCAATTGCATCCATCAGAGAGGTTATAGACGTTATCAATGACGCCAAGGACATGGTTTCGAGTATTGCGACTGCTGTTACCGAACAATCATCTGCCACGCAAGAGATTTCAATTAATATTGAGCAACTGTCCTATGGAATTCAAGAGGTTAATGAAAATGTTAACCAGAGCTCTGCGGTTGCTAACCAGATTTCTTCTGACATTGCCCAAGTCAATGAAGCTTCAACAGAAATGCTGAAAAATAGCGCTACGGTCAAAGAGTCTGCTGGAGAGTTAAACGAGATGGCTGAAAAGCTAAAGCAGATCGTGGATACATTTATTATCGATACCAACTAACCTCTTCAAGATTGAAGGGTGCATTAAAGATTTGATCCTTAAGCAAAATTCATATCGTTTAAATAGTGCATACCTTATGGGATGGGTGGTGACATACTATTGATATGCGCAATGCCGTCAAAACCTAATCCACCTGGACTTTTGGTTGCACCGAAAGATAAGGTGCTACCGCCTGAAACAGCGGAAGAGGGCAAAACCTATAGCAGACTTTTTGATGGATCAAGGTGTACCGGAATGGTGCAGTTGGATACTATCTTTGTCTGGAAAAGGATGGCGTCCCCCTCTCTGCTCGATTATTCAATTTAAACCTGGTGATTAAATTCTGTTCAAAGGCTATTTATGTATAAAAATTAGACATCCGATGTTCAACAAATTCTTTCACCACCAGCCCAGAATGTTATCTCATACTTGTGGATGCACTTGAATTAACATGGTAAACAGTGTTTTTTGAATCAATATCAAACTTTTTCGCTACCATTTAACTTGTGGCATCTCTCTTGCTATTTTCAGAGGTATGAACAAAGTGCCGTACTTTTAAGGATAAATAGACCAATAGAAGAAAGGAGTTTTTATGCGAAAAATCACACTCATACTGGCCGTTGCCGGAATGATGGTAATCGGGTCATCTCTGGGGGCTTTGGCGATGATGGGCGGCGGGCATGGATATCGTACCAATTATTATTCAAATCAGGGGAGTCACTCACCTGGTAACCACATGAATCAGGGGACGTTCACACACGGCTACGTTCGTGACTCCGGATATCACATGAGTTTTCAAGAGATGGAAACGGCTCATAACGGGAATTATCCCCATAACAATGGCAGAAACAGTCAAAGACGATTCTCCGATGACAGACGTCATTACAATGGTAATCAGCACCCTGATTACGATTCACAGAACCCGGGACAATACAGGAGGTACTACAATGGAAATTAAGCAAACCAATACTAAATCGATGGATAAAGGGAAACGAAAAGGATCTGTGAAACGTGGGCTTCTGACTGCTGCGGCGATCTTCTTTCTGGGGTTCCTTCTGGCCTCTTGCTCTGTACCCAGATACGGCGGCTACGATGGATACGGACACCATCATTATATGATCGAAGATTCTTCAGGAGGTCAATACGATGGTTCGAGATAGAATGAAGCACAAAGGTAACGTAAAAACTTTTAGATTGGGTCTGGCATTACTCGCCATGGCCATGCTGCTGACTTCCTGCACAACCACCGGCAGATACAATACCCAGAAAGGGGCTTTGGCGGGTGCCGGAGTTGGGGCTTTGGCAGGCCAGATCATCGGAGGAAACACTGCGGGCACGTTGATCGGAGCCGGCTCCGGAGCTCTAATCGGAGCAGTCGTTGGCAATGCCCAGGATCAGGCCAACCAGGAAGCCGTTGACAATGCTCAGGACACACACCACCGGCAGCCAGAGCCGGTTGTTCATTCCCAAAATTCTCCTCCGGGTAAATGGGTTACGGTTCCGGGAAGATGGCAAGGACATCACTGGGTGCCCGAACATCGTCAATGGGTTCCGGTTACACCCTAAAAAGAGACTACACGGCTGCATGTGACGGAACCAAAGAAAAGGCCGTACATGCAGCCCTCAAAAAGGGGGGGCAACGTGAACGTATTCATTAAAAACTGGTTCTTCTTTTTTGTGATGATTATTTTCATTATCTGCTTTGGTGTTTTTGTTTACACTGGAACACACAAAATCTATGAAAAAGAGGCTATTTTGAGGCATGAAATTGCCACCATGCAACTCAAATCCGCTGCGTCAACAGTGGAGTTCTTTTTTTCTGATGTCCGATCAAAACAGAATCAGTTAGTACAAGAGCCTGAAATCAAATCTTTTATGACGTCCGGAGACCATATCTCTTCCCAAAAAAACAATATTAAGAATGAACTCAATCGATTGATATCTCACTCTGAAAATATATCCCAGGCCTATCTAATGGACCTTGAGGGAAACGTTATATTGCACGCAGACAATGGGGATGAAAGGCTCAATTCCCCCCACGATCATCTTCAAAACGGAATCGTATCACCAAAGCATGTGACTTTTGATACTCGATCCTTCTTTATGGTAATAAATGATAAAAAAAATCCTCACAGCCCCCTGGTTATTTCAGTCGCCGGCATATTCAATGCCAGGGGAGTAAATCAAGGATACGTTGTATTGAACATAGATTTGCCTCTCCTGTTTAAAATGATTCCCGAAAACATCTCCCTGGATTATTCCGACGTAAATATCGGACAATCTGGGCTACATGGTGATTTTTACAGTCGGGCGAATAATAACCGAACGATTATATCAAGAAAAATATCGGATCAGGAAACCCTCCACTACACCTACGTACCGATAAATCCGAATCAATCCATAACGGTTCTAAAGCATCATAACCATGCGCTTCTGTCAGATCTTTTAAGAAAACTGGTGGCCCACAGTACCCTGGTTATTGCAGTTTTTATTTGTTTTGCCGGGGTTCTTTCATTCTCCACAGTTCAGCGGTTTAAGGAAAAAATCAAGGCAAATAAAACCATGATGCACGCTCTGATTGCTTTGACGGACTGGCGGGACCCGGAGACCGGGAATCATCTGATAAGAACTCAAAGGTACAGCGCTCTGCTGGCCAAGAAACTGAGAGAGAAGGGAAATAAGAAGAAAATTTCTAAGCAATTTATATCAGATATTTTCGATGCCGCTCCGTTGCATGATATCGGTAAAATTGGAATAAAAGATTCAATATTACTAAAACCAGGCAAATTCACGCCTGAAGAATTTGACGTGATGAAGCAGCATGTCATAATCGGAAAGCTCATCATTCGGGATTTGATTCAAAGGGTTGGAGAAGATAATTCTGTTATGCAGATGGCCTTGAACATATGCTTACACCACCACGAAAAATATGATGGGAATGGTTATCCGGATGGATTGAGGGGGACGCAGATACCATTGGAGGCAAGAATTTTTGCGTTTGCCGATGTTTATGATGCCCTTCGCTCAAAAAGACCATATAAAAAAAGCATGAACCATCATCAAGTTGTTGAGGTTATAAAGCATGAAAGGGGCAGACACTTTGATCCGGAGTTGGTTGATATTTTTATGCAGTGCCATCAAGAGTTTAAAAAAATCAGCAATAAAAACCCTGTCGTTGCATAAAACAATTAGGAATTAAGTGAAATCCAGTAAAGCACAAATCTATAATTGTGTCCTGAACGAAACTTGAGACTTGACAGTAGTCCCACTTCTCTGGCTTTTTTTTCTTCCCCCCTACTGCCATCGATTCGTAGATAGCATGGGAAACTGGATTGTCGTTTACATTTCTGTCTTCATTTTTTCAATGTTTTTTTGGATATACAGTTCTTTGCCCTCTTTCAGCCATGCCTAAATAATTGAAGCTCGCCGGTCTCCATCCCGGTAAGTACAAGGTTTCCATCTCATGCATAAAGAACCCTCCGTTCTTAATCAATGCTTCAATATCTCTGTTTAAATGGCAACCTCCTGCGATAAGTTTCCATACCGGTGTCAACCGATTCTGCAATCGTCTCGTTTTAAGGTCTGGAGCCAATCCGTGTTCACAAAAATAAAAAAATCCCCCGGGTTTCAATATTCTGTATATCTCCCGAATCGCACGACGAGGATCAGATATCGTGCATAGCGTATAGGTCATGACCACAGCATCAATACTTGCAGAGGCCACTGGTATGGATTCGGCCCCTGCTGCAAGCAGTTTAAATTCAATATCTATAGTTTGTGCACGTCTACATGCCACTTGAGCCATTCCTGGGGACGGTTCGAGTCCTGTGAGCGATATTATCTTTCCGGTATCATAAAAGGGCAGGTTCAAACCGGTTCCGACTCCGATTTCAAGGACATTACCTGACGCCCGGTGGATGATTTTCTTCCTTTGCCGTGTCATCGGACCGGCATTGCAAACGAGGTCAATCATCTTGGGTAAAATCCTCTCTTTATAAAAGCTCAATGGAACCTCCGACTGTCAGAATATTTGTATTGATAAAGATGGTTAAAAATTAATCACACGCCGTTGGATGATGGTTAAAAAATGATCACTCCTCCATTGTCGATTAGCACCAACCGGATCTCAGAATATGCGTTTTAGGCATTAATTAAACAGAGTTATTGCTTCCCAAGTCGATAAATTCCCATTTAACAATAGACTGGCACGTCATGTGCAAAAAATTTCAGGCATGGCGGTCACAATAGTTAATAATATCCAATAAGGAGATACCCATGAGTAAAAAGATACTTATCACAATCAGCGTTATTTTTACATTATTTTCAACAAGTGCAGCGTTCGCCATGATGGGCGGTATGGGAGGCGG
>MDTD01067016.1_pt1 | contig 10113 bp, 10 predicted proteins | sample 811221 | NCBI WGS metagenome assembly MDTD01 (sample SAMN05326646, study PRJNA326480) | marine metagenome | isolation source: seawater | place: Pacific Ocean: South West | collected 2011
ATAGAACTCTTTAAGTTCCTCTAAATCTTTCCATCCTTTTAAAAAAACAATCTCTTCAAGATTATTTTTATGTATAAAAGTTTGTGCATAATTCATAAGTGAGCCATCGCCAATAAAATACATGTTGAACCTATAATTCTCTTTATTTAGCTGTGCCAAGGATTTAAGAATTTCAATAACACCTTTTTCTTTCTCTAACCAACCTACAAAAAGTATTTTTAGTGTGTCTTTTTCTTTGATCAATCTTTTTTTTCCAATCTCTAAAAGATCTCTTGTTGCTGTCCAATTACTTATCTCGACTATAGATTCCCTTTTAATAGATAACTTATTTTCAGCAAATTTTGACCAATTTTTACCTTGTGAGAGAAATACAGATGAGTAGTTAAATAAATATTTAATTATAAAGTGAAATATTTTTGATTTATGAACCTGCTCAATAAGGTGACCAGCTCGAGGAAAAATCATAGACGAAATATTAAATTGATTAGTAATCCAGATCATTAAACCTTTCTCAATGGCACTCAAACCATCAGAACAAAAAATTAATATAGTTTTGGGTCTATTAAAAAGTAAATAATAAATTAATTTGTTAAATCTTTTTATTGATAATACTGATCTTAAAATTAGGTTTGGAATAGAATTATTTGAAATTGAAGAATCAATAGTCAATATTTCATATTTTTCAAACTCTTTGGAATCAATTAGAATTTTACAAGATTTATTTATTCCTCCATATATTTTATCATTTTTTTTAGGGAAGGATCCTATAATTAAAATTCTTGATTTTTTCATTTACTTAATTATTTCTTCAAACGACTCAGTCATTTTTTCTATTGAAAAGTTTTCCATAGCATAACTGAAAGACTTTTCCGCCATAATCTTTTTTTGATTTTCATTGAGATTAAAGAAATCTTCAATGGCACTAGAAATAGAATATGAGCAAGTAGGATCAAAAATAATTCCACGATTTTCAGATAGAATTTTTGGGTGATCACAGACATTAGATGCTAATACTAAACACTTATGAATCATTGACTCACATATAACTAATGGAAGTCCTTCATATATACTTGGTAATATTAATACCTCATATGACTTGTACAATGAGGAGACATTTCTGGTTTCTCCCTTAAATTCAAACTTATCTTTAAGAATTTGATTTTTACTTATCAAATCGTTCATTTGACTCTGCATTTTTAATGATTTACTATCATTATCAAACCTGCCAAACCAGTCAATTTTTGGAGCCCATCCATTTTTTTTATAGAAGCACAGCAACCCCTTAAGAAGATTTAATCCATTTTTTGGATATGCCACTCTAGCAATAATTAAGATAGTTTTCTCTTTCTTTTGAATAAATGTATTATTATTCATTTCCCCTAAATTTAAACCATTATAAATTGAGTGAGTCTTACCCGATAACATGAATCTGGAATTTATAATTTTAGCTTCGTTATGACTATTTGCGACAACTTTATTACTTAATATACATGCAATAAAAAAAGCCATTTTTGTTATAACTCTAACTGGAGCTATAGAAGAACTTAACTCACAAACAACTAATTTCCCCTCATATAAGCCTATTTTAGCCATAGACGAATAAAAACTGGGTATATGTAAAAAACTTATAATACCATCATATTTATTTTCTATTAAAGTATTCCTAATGTTCCTTATTATATTTACTCCTCTTAAAATTTTATTATCAATAATTTTTTTAGGTTGAAAAACTTTAATTCCAAGACTTTTTATTTCAGGTTCAAAAAAATTTGATGAATTATCATACCTAAACAGATGTATTTCGTGGCTTTTTTTTATAAATCCTGATGCTAAATTAATAGCAAGTTTTTGGGCTCCACCAGATCCAAGAGAGTCTATAACAATTAATATTTTCATAAATTTTTAGTGTTTAAAGACTTCTCCCATAATTTTTTAATTCTATCTACTTTATTTTGATTCATCTTATTATAAAAATATTTATAATTATTTTTAAGATAATATTCATTCCAGTCCTTCTTAGATGACATTAAAAAATAGTTTTGATCAACCAATAAACATATCTTATATAACCTATTAAAATTAATTTCATTAATTACATGAATATAACTATCTCCTAGTAAATCAGTTCTTAAAATACCTAATCTTTTAGCCATTGCTTCAAACCTTCCAAGACAGTTAGTCCTTCTATTATAGAAATTAGATTCCTTAACATAAGAATCAAATTTTATAGAATAATTTTCTTCATTATGGAACATTGAAATTTCAAATTCTTTTATAAAACGACCTTTTGCATTATATTTTTGATCATAGTAATGATATAGTGAAGGGCCATTAAAATTTAATCCTAGCATTAGAACAACTCCATTTTGTTTAGTAGAAAAAAGATCAAAAAAACTATTTTCACCAAAACATGTATTCTTTGAATGATTTGATATATAGTAATCATTATCATTATAAATAGAATGGGAGTATATAGGATGAATCAACCTTCTAAATTGATTATCCAATAGAGATTTCTCCCCTAATATCCCTGACATTACTTTTGATGATTTTTCATTAAAAACTCTAGGTTCGTCATAACTACCTAAGGTATATGTAGGGAATATTAATATACCTTTTTTTCCAACTGCCGATTTTAGTATAGAAATAATTGAGTTTACTGCTTTTATACCAAGTAATCTGCCAAAACTTAACAATCTAGAATAGACTATAACATCTTTACCATCTATATCTAGATTAAAAATTTTGTTTTCAAATTCTTTATCAGTTATGAATCCTTTATCTGTCTTTATAATATCTAATGGCATTTTTTGAAAACTAATTCTGTTATATTATGTAAGCTATTGAAGTTTTCATGAGTTAATTGATCATTATCAATAGTAATATTGAAAGCTTTTTCAATTTCAGTTAAAAGCTCAATAGTTGATAGGCTATCTAGCCAACCCTCATCAAGGAGTAATGAATCTTTATTAATAGCATTATTATTTATTATCTTTTTAATAATATCAAAAATTTTGTTTTCTATGCTCTGTTTATTTTTCATATTTTAAGTAATTCGTATGCAATACCATTGTTATCATAAATAAATTTTCCTTTTAATTTTTTTGTGAATAATATTATATCTAATTCTTCTGATAAACAAAATGGTTTATCTATTTTTTTGGGTAAATTTTTACAAATAAACCCCAAGGTTGATAAGCCAGCGTCATCATTAAAATAATCAGTTTTTTTTTCTGACTTTATAATTAAAATCGTGAATGGGCTAAAAAAAGTATTAATAATTACACATTTAAACTTCGCGATTTTTCCATCATTTGAAATAAGTTTAAGTCCAAGCGATTTTTCAAAAATTTCAACATGTTGTTCAAAGTTATTAACTGAATACCAACATCCGTAATCAGTATTAATAATATTAGTTGATTTTATAATATAACAATTTAGACTTGGAGAAAATGTTGACATATTTTTTCCTAGAAAATCTAGATCAGAATAATTTTCTTTTAAACTATCTGTTTTAATTTTTTTATCAATTATCCCATAGCTATATTTTGGTCTTTTAAAATTAGTCTTAGAATGAAGTATTTCAACACTAATAGCACTTCTGTTAGATTTATAAAAGTTTAAATTTGATAATTTATTTAATTTATCTCTTATCATATTTGACTTAATTGAACTATGATCAAATTGAAACTTTTTTGGAGTTTGATAATTTGATTTTAAAAAGATATCATCATTAATAGAGGTTTTAACTTTCGTAAACACAATATGCGATAAACCTATAATTTTCGTCATTTACTTATTAAATTTTTGAGTTCTCTGTAACTAGTTTTACCTAATTCTGTAATAGGTATTTTTTCAATTTGTATTATTGACTTAGGAATAAATTTATTAGATATTTTTTCTTTAATATAAATCTTTAAATCATCTATATTAATAAATTTACTCGCAACGATAAAACAATAAATTTCCTCACCAAGTCTTGAATCAACTATACTTATTGTTTCAGCACCTGTAATGTTTTTATAGCTTAGAATGACTGAGTTAATCTTAGATGAAGAAATTGCTAGTCCACCCTTTTTTATTAAATCCTTGTCTCGACCTGTAATAAAAAGATAACCTTGGTCATCTAAATAACCAATATCTCCAGTATAAAAGAATCCATCATTCATAGTCTTTTTATTAGATTTAGTAAAATATTTACCATAATAAGAAGGTGTTTTAATTTTTATTCTTCCACTTTTTAATAAAGCTTCGTTTATCTCAATTTCTAAATTAACAATATCTAAAGGCCTCCCTACAGAATAAGGTTTCTTTTTTGGAAGATCATTTATTGATATAAATAACACCTCTGTCATTCCGTATTGTTGCAATATATTTTGACCAAATATTTTTTCAAATTCTTTCTTTGAATTAATATCTAAATATGAGGTTCCACAGATTATTTTTTGAAATTTTGGCAATAAGTTACTTTGAATTCTTTTTGAGGCATTAATCAGTAATGTAATCATTGAAGGTGTAAGATGATATATAATATTTTTGTTTTTAGAACAGTATTCTAATAAAGAGATTACATTGAATAAATTTAAAATACCAGAGTATATAACTTTTCTCTTCAAAAAAAATGCTGTCAAAAAACTATTATACAAACCATGAGCATGCCATACAGGTGAAGTACATAAATAATTAGAAGCATTGTTTGTTTTTAATGTTTTGTCAAAAGAATGAATATTAGATAAAATATTTTTAAATGATAATGGAATTGCCTTTTTAAGTCCAGTAGTCCCTGAACTAAATATTACAAGAGCGATATCCTCTAATTGATAATTTATAATATAGTCATCAAATTTCAGTGTTTTTATATGAACAGTAAAATCATTAGTATTTATATTTTTTGGAAAATCGATAGAAGTAAAAATTTTATTAAATGAGAATTCATTAAATAATATTTGATATTCATCAGGATTTAAATTTGGAGAAACTATGAATGGTTTTATCTTTCTTTTCCAACAAGCTATAATTATTGCAAAAATTTTATATATATCTGAATATATAATTAAAATTTTTTCGTCGTTATCAACATCTTTTAAATGATTATCAATAATATTTTCTGTTATTGAAAATAGATCACCGTAAGTTAATGATTTAGAAACAGTTGGATCATAGATGAAAATATCTGAGAGACTACTAGAATTGAAAGTTAAAGATTCCATTTATTTAATTAATTCAAAAAACCACCAAAATGGGAATTCAGAATAAAATTTGTTATCATTTCCACTATACCTTAATTCCCTAATTTTTGATATGCTCAAACCAGCATTTTCAATTGCAATAGAAATCTCTTCTAAATTAGGTGTAACTCTATATTTCCTGTTAAAATATTCTGTCATAACTAAAACTGGAGACTTAATATTAAACCAAGGATGAAGATGAAAAATTCCATGAGGATCCATAATATAAATTTTTCCGTTTGGTTTAAGCTTTTTACCCAAAGAGCTTAAAAGTTCAGAGGGTGAAATATCAATTTTTTGATATGGCACAAAAAAGTATAAAAGAACATCTGAAAGAAATATAATGTCAAAACTATCTTTGATTTTTGCAAAATCCTTTATTGTATTAAAATCCAGTCTTGAAAATTTAATATTATTAATTTTTGAATTATTCTTATTTGCAATATCAATATATTTTTCAGAGGGATCAACACCTTTAACAATAGCACCATGTTCTGAAAAGAATTTAGAATAATATCCAATACCACAACCAAAGTCTAAAACTGATTTTTTATTTAAAAGCTTTTTTGTGAAAAAAGATTTCATAAAATCTTCTTGAACCCACTTATAAGGATTATTTCTTACATTATTTAATTCTCTCTCAAACTTTTGAAAAATCCACCATTCTTCAGAATCTTTTTTACTGTATTTAAATAAATATTCACCAATATGTTGATGGAAATTACCAATATGTTCTTTATCAAAAAAAGATTTTTTTGGACCTAATTTCTTTATATAATCTTCATTGGACCCTAAAATGAAGTATTGCTTACACACCTCAATTATTTTACTCTTTGACTCTTTATATAATTTAACTTTGTTTTTATCAATAATTCCATTCGGATTTTCAACCAAGGAATCTGATAATGAAAATGTTGAAATATCCTGAAATAGAAATTTTTTATTTGATTTTAAAATTCTAAAATCTTCTATTGTAAAGCTTTTTTCTACTATTATTCCTTTTCTGGTTGCAGATTGATAGATTAGGAAGCAGGAGTCATTGAAGTTAAATAAGATTGTATGTTTGGTTAAAAATAGCTTCATATATTATAAGCAATTACTCTTGCTGGAGAACCATCAAACCCAACTAATTTTAATGGTAGTACTGAAAGATGAATCATTCCAATGTCAAGTTTATCAAGATTTGTTAAATATTCAGTTAAAATTATTTTAGCATTAAATATTAATCTATGGTTTGGGGAATCTTCATTACAATTTTTACTTCCAAATTTACAATCAGGAGAGGGAAAATCAAGTCCTATAAGTTTAATCTTGCACTGAATTAAATACTGAATAGATTCTTTATCAAAGTAAGGCCATCCATTAAAATATTGATTAGTCCCCCAGTATTTTGACCAATATGATCTAAAAACAACTCTTTTAATTCTAGAATTCAAATTAGCTCTATCTAATTGATCTTTAAAATCATTTAATTTAATTACGCTATTTGGGGATAAATGACCGAGATCAATTAATAGAGCGGGGCCTACAAGGTCTTTTAAATTATATTCTTCAACAGACTTGCCATCTTTAATAAAATGTTTTGGAGCGTCTACATGTGTTCCACAATGAGATCCCATAGTAAATTCTCGTGTCTCCCTACCATCTGTTTCAATATTGGCAAGAATATTTGAGTTAAAAGGTACTTGAGATTTTGAAGGGTATATCATCATTTTCTCATGTAGCTCAAAACTTAAATCAATAATTTTATTTTTTCTGTCCATAAGTTTCTTCATTACCAAAGTATATTGGCCAGTTTTTTAAATTTTGTGATTTGTTTAATAACTTGAAATTTTGTGAAGCTATGATATCAAGATTTTCTTCTGTTAAATCTTTAATCTTATGGTCAAATAAATATTCAATTAATCTTCTAGGATCAATTTTATACTTTTTTGATATTTTTAGAACAGTTAACATATAACTAGAATGAAAAAGTTTCCAACCAGCAGTAATATCCAATGAAGAAATTCCGACAGACTTTAATAATGGTCTAATATATTTTTCACCAATATCCATAATATCAATTGGGTCTATTTGATTAGCTAATCCATTAAATTTAAGTGCGCAGCAAAGATGTTCAAGAACAACATTCCCTGAACTTCTTCCAATCCCCTGAAGTGTTGCGTCAATATATTTGACACCATTTTTAATGCTAGTTAAACAATTAGCCATTCCCATTCCTAGATTATTATGTCCATGGAATCCGAGATCAATATTTTGATTAATGTTTTGAACTTCCTTTATATATTGTTCCAATTGATCTGGATACATCCCTCCTGAAGAATCAACAATATAAACAACTTCACTACCAAAGTCATAACTTTTATTGGCAGTAGCTGCAAATTTTTTAGGGCTTACGGTATATGATTTCATAAAATTAGCAAACACTGTTACTTTATGTTTTTTGGCAAGTTGAATAAACTCCTTCGAAGAATCAACATTTTCAATATTAGTTCCAATCCTTACAAAATCTATATCATAATCGAAAGTCATTTTTAAGTCATCTAGAGAGGCAATTCCTGGGATACAAAAAACACCCCATTTAGATGAATTTGATATTCCTGATGCAGCAGCTTTACAGTATTCTCTATCAGTAGAAGCAGAAAGTCCAAAACCTTTTTTACTTGCACCTAAGCCAACGCCATGACCAACTTCAATAAAAGGAATTTTTGCTTTTGAAAGTTTATTAACCAGGAGCTTAGTGTCTTTTTTATTAAACTGAAAGTCAATTGAATAGCTTCCATCTCTTAGAGTACAATCCATTATAGTTGGTTGATAAATTTTCATAGTTTATTATTAATCAATATAATCTATTTTTTTAAACTCTGATTGAAAAAAATTAGCATAAGTATATAAAGAAGACATAGGTCCTAAAATAACTTTTTTCTCAAATAACATTTCAATTTCTAAGATTATATCATTAGAGCATAATTTAATTTTACCTTGCGAGTTCTGTTGAATATATTTAGACAATAATTTTATCTTTCTTTGACTTAACATTAAAGAGGGGTGTGCTTTTATAACAGAGTTTGGAGGCAATAATCGAATAAGATTATTAATCATTTCTTTCCATGATATATTTCCTAATCTTCTCTCTGCATAAGTAAGACCAATATGCTTAATGCCAATTAACTTAGCCTCATAAATTGTTTTTAAATAGTCAATATTGTCTAAAATAATTTTTCTATCAGCAGATATCTGTAAGAATGATTTATCAGTTAAGCCAATAAATCCAAAACAATCATCTCTAAAGGCTAAATCATCTTTATTTCCATCATTAATTCTATTCTTAAAATTATTAATTAGTGTTTGTTTAAATGAAACTGAATTAAATGAATATGGATTGTGCACTCTATGTGCGGCTTGTCCTTCTTCAATATAATAGTGACCAATACAATTAGATGATTTTAATAAATAATTTACTTCTTTAAAAGACCAAGATGCAAACAAAATAAAGTTTTGATTATTTATTTTGGAAAGGATTCTTTTACCAGAAATACTACTTAAAGTTATTTTTTCAAAAACTCTATCAAGTTTGTTTTTTTCAACAAATAAGGACCTAAAGTTAAGAAGTGAAAGATCAGTATTTCTAAAAGAAACAATTAAAATATTTTTTGAATGCAGATCAAGTTTTTCAATTATAAGTCTTGTTACTACGGTTGAAATTGGATTAACTACAAAGAATACAAATAAATAATTTTGATCTTTTTGGTTTAATAGTTTATTTAATATCATATAATTTTTAACCTCTGATTTTAAGAAGAATTTTTAATTCATATTTCGTCCAGAAAAATAATGAAAACAAAGTTCCAAAAATTGACTTTTGAGTTTTTTTAAATTCAACTTCATCTATTGAAATAAATTTTTTGAGTTTAGACATTTTTTTAATCTTTAATTCAAATTCTATTATCTGGTTAGCCGTCATTGTATCTGGATGAAGGCAAATTGTCCATAATCCGAAAAATCTTTTTTTTAAATCCCAAAGTTGTTGAGGAATAAAATGAAAACCTTCTTTGTAATATGGATAAAATGCAATTCCATCACTAACAATATTAATATTAGTAACATTTTTAAGTGCTTTTAAAGTTATTTTATCAAAGCTGTGGCCTGGAGCAACCCATAATTCTGGGTATATATTATTTTTTTTAAACTCATTCAATGATTTTTTAATTTTAATTTTTTGAGCTTCTAGAGATAACTCTGCAAACTCACTTCTATTATAAAATGGGAAAATTAAATTTTTTCTTTTGACTTTATGAAAAGAGTGAGAGTGTCCATGCATAGCAATTGACCAGTTTTTTTCTTTCCATTTTTTTACAACTTTCCAAAAACTGTAATTATAACTTGAGTAATTTAGACTTTGATCCTTATTGTTTGGTATTACAGCTACTATTGGCTTTATATTGTGTTTATCAAGGATATCTTCAATTTTCCCCCAATTTGATAGATTAGAATAATGAGAGGCATCATCTAATCTAATCAAATATCTTGCCTTATAAATGTTAAATATATTCATACTATTTAATCAAACAATGAGTTATCTTTTATCTGAATGCTGTCATTATGGTTCATTTCTATAAACGATGTTTTTTGACCAAAAAGATCATTTTTTGAAATATTGTTCCATAAGGAAGCTATTATACTTCCGTTAAACCTATATAATCGTTCTTTATCAAATGAAAGATCTTTAAATCTGCCTGGATTGATAAGATTTAAACCAGACTCTTTGTAATTGAACATAGGCTCTCTTTCTTCCTGAACAGATACTACAGAATCAGATTCTGAAATAATTAAATTATTAATTGCCTGATCTATATGCTCAGCTCTTCTATTAATAGCATGTAAA
>MDTD01122149.1_pt1 | contig 10113 bp, 21 predicted proteins | sample 811221 | NCBI WGS metagenome assembly MDTD01 (sample SAMN05326646, study PRJNA326480) | marine metagenome | isolation source: seawater | place: Pacific Ocean: South West | collected 2011
CCTGGGGGACCAAATAAAATAATATTCACTTTATTATTTACCAAATTTTGTTTTTTTGATTAACTGTTCGTACTGAGAACTCATGAGTCTTGTTTGTATCTGAGTAACAGTGTCTATTGCTACAACAACAACAATTAATATTGATGTACCTCCTAAATAAAAAGGTATAGGATAATTTGCAATTAAAAATTCTGGCATTAAACACACTAAAGTTAAGTAAAGTGCTCCAATCGTAGTTAATTTTGTTAATATATTTTCAATATATAATGCTGTACTTTCTCCGGGTCGAATACCTGGTACAAATCCACCATATTTTCTTAAGTTGTCAGCTGTTTCGTTTGGATTAAAAGTTATAGAAGTATAAAAAAAAGTAAAAAAAATTATTCCAGCAGCATATAAAAGCATGTACAAGGGTTGTCCCTGTGTGAAATAAGAACTCAAATTTAAAAAAGTATCACTATCTGAAAAATTAAAATTTGAAAAAGTAACCGGTAATAACAGTAAGGCAGATGCAAATATAGCTGGGATTACACCTGCTTGATTTATCTTTAATGGTAAATGAGAAGACTCTCCGCCGTACATTTTATTACCCATTTGTCTTTTAGGATAATTAATTAAAATTTTTCTTAATGCTCTTTCCATAAATACAATAAATAAAATTGTTAATATAAGTAATATGAATATTGCTAAGATCATAAATGTAGATACAGCACCTGTTCTACCAAGCTCAAAAGTTGTAACTAATGCTCTTGGAATTTCAGCTACAATGCCTGCAAAAATTATTAATGATATCCCATTTCCTATACCTCTTTGAGTAATTTGTTCACCCAACCACATTAAAAAAATAGTTCCTGAAACAATTGTTGTGACAGTTGAAATTTTAAAAAAAAATCCGGGATTAATTACTAAATTTGGTGATGACTCTAAACCAACTGAAAGACCATATCCTTGAACTGTAGCCAGTAAAACTGTTCCATATCGAGTGATTTGAGTTATTTTTGATCTTCCAATTTCGCCTTGAGCTTTTAAATTTTTAAAATAGTCAGAAACACCTGTTAAAAGTTGTACTATTATTGAGGATGAAATGTAAGGCATAATCCCAAGAGCAAATATAGCCATTCTGCTCACTGCCCCTCCTGCAAAAACATTAAACATTCCTAATAAGCCTTTTTGATTTCCTTCCATCATAATCTTTAATTGTTCAGGATCAATTCCGGGTAAAGGCACAAAAGTTCCAAATCTATAAACAGCAAGTATTGCTATTGTAAAAATTATTCTATTTTTTAAATCGGTTGATGATGAAGAAGAGCTCATTATACTGATTTATTTTTTCAACTGAATCGAACCGCCTATTTTTTCTAATTTTTCAACAGCTGACTTTGAAGCAAGGTTTGCTTCGATATTAATCTTTTCTTTAATTTCGCCTGATCCTAAAATTTTTAATTTTTTACTATTTTTATTAATAAGTTTTAATTTTTTTAAGAGATCTGCATTTATTAAATCATTTGGCTTAATGCTTTTTTTATCAATAAGTGATTGAATTTTTTCTAGATTTAAAATTGCAACTTCACTTTTTCCAATTGGGTTAAATCCTCTTTTCGGTAATCTTCTATACAGGGGCATTTGACCTCCCTCAAAACTTTTTATCGCAACACCAGATCTAGATTTTTGACCCTTAACACCTCGACCTGAAGTTTTACCTTTACCTGAGCCTATACCTCTTCCAACTCTAATTTTTTTCTTATTAATTTTTTCTCTATTATCAAGCGTAATCATTATCCCCTCTTTTCAACTATTTCTGAAATTTTTTTATTCCTTATACTTGATATTTGTTTTGGTGAGTTTTGTTTTAACAAAGCTTTCATAGTTGCTCTAATAACATTATGAGCATTAGAAGTTCCCATAGATTTGGCCACAATATCTTTTACTCCTAAAACTTCGCAAACCGCTCTTACTGGTCCACCGGCTATAATACCAGTGCCCTTAGATGCTGCTCTCAAAATTATTTTACCTGAACCATCCTTAGCTTTAACATCGTGATGTATTGTTCTACCCTCTCTTAAAGGAATATGAATTAACTTCCGCCTGGCCATCTCATTAGCTTTTTTTATAGCATCAGGAACTTGTTTAGCTTTAGCATGAGCAATACCAATTCTCCCAGCTTGATTACCTACAACAACTAAAGCTGAAAAACCAAACCTTCTACCACCCTTCACAACTTTAGTTATACGGTTAATATGAACTAATTTTTCTAATATATCGTCGTTTTTTTTGTTTTTTACATCTTCCATAATTAAAATTCCATCCCATTCTCTCTTAGTGTTTCTGCAAAAACTTTTATTCGTCCATGATATTTGTAAATTCCTCTATCGAAAAAAATTTTGGTAATTTTCTTCTCTAAAGCTTTTTTTGCAAGCTTCGTGGCAACTATTTTTGACAACTCTGTTTTATTAACTTTAGACCCAGATTTTATGTCTTTTTCAATTGACGATGCCGATAGCAATGTTCTGTTGTTTGAATCATCAATGATTTGTGCAAAAATATTTTTTGATGATCTCGAAATACTCAATCTAAAACGATCTTTTGAAGCAAACTTTTTCAACTTTCCAGATACTCTGAACTTTTTTCTTTGTGTAGTGTTGAGTTTCATTATTTCTTTTTTCCTTCTTTTTTAAGAACATATTGACCCTTTTCTCTTATACCCTTCCCTTTATAAGGTTCAATTTTTCTTAGAGTCTTAATTTTTGACGCTACAGATCCAACTTGTTGTTTATCATTACCTGTAATTTTTAAAGTAGTTTGTTTTTCCACAGCTATTTTTACTCCTTGAGGAATATCAAAATTAATATCATGACTATATCCTAATTGTAAATTAAGTTGATTACCCTTTAATGCTGCTCTATATCCTACACCAACTAATTCTAAAGTTTTTTCATAACCAGAACCTGAGCCGATTACAGCGTTATTTATTAAACTTCTGTTCATTCCCCAAAGTCTTTTTGTATTTTCATTAATTTTTTTTGGTTTTAGAGAAATTTCTTTCCCATCTTTTATGTCTAAATTAAAAATTTCTAAATCTATATTAATTGAACTTTTGCCTTGAGGTCCCTCAATATTCAAGATATTTCCTGCTAGAGCAACTTTTACTTTTTCAGGAATAGAAATATTTATTTTACCAATTTTAGACATTAAAATACCTTACAAATTATTTCTCCGCCAACTCTTTGTTTTCTTGCATCCACATCAGTCATTACTCCTTTAGGTGTTGAAACAATTGCTATACCTAGGCCATTATTTATTTTCGGTAGACCGTCTGCGCTTGAAAAAATTCTTCTACCTGGCTTGGATACTCTTTCAAAAGCACTTATAACAGGATTTCCAGAATGATACTTTAATTCTAATAACAAAATGTTTTTATTATTTTCAGAAATAACCTTACAGTCTTTAATGAATCCTTCATTTTTTAAAATATCAGCAATTTTACTTTTAAAATTAGATGAAGGTAGTTCAACTTTTTTATGATTTCTAGCTTGAGCATTTTTAACTCTTGCAATCATATCTCCTATTGGGTCGCTTAAACTCATAATTTCCTTTCTACCAACTTGATTTAACCAAGCCAGGTATTTTTCCTTGTAATCCTAATTGTCTTAAAGCAATTCTCGAAATTTTTAACTTTCTGTAAACTCCATGTGGTCTACCTGTGATTTGACACCTGTTCATAACCCTAGTTTTTGCAGAATTTCTTGGTAATTTTGATAGTTTTTGTTGAGCTTTAAATCTTTCTTCAAGAGGAAGTTTCTTATTCATTATTATTTTCTTTAATTTCTCTCTTTTTTTATAAAACTTATCTGAAAGTTTTATTCGTCTATTATTTTTGTTTATTGAACTTAACTTTGCCATTTTAGTTTTCTCCTTTTTTTATGAATGGAAAATTTAATTTTTCCAATAATGCATAACTATGCTCTTTATTTTTTGATGAAATTACAATTGTTATATCAATACCTCTGACTTTATCAGCTCTATCGAAAGTTACTTCAGGAAAAATAATATGTTCCTTTATTCCAAATGTGTAATTACCAAATTTGTCAAAACCATTTAAAGATAAGCCTCTAAAATCTTTTATTCTTGGTAATGCAATATTCACTAACCTATCTAAAAATTCATACATTCTATTTTTTCTTAACGTAACTTTTAATCCTGCGTTAGAACCTTTTCTGGTTTTAAAATTAGCCACTGATTTTTTAAATTTTGTTACTATTGGTTTTTGCCCTGTTATTTTTGCTAAATCATCATCACACGACTTTAAAATTTTTGAGTCGTTACCGTCTAAACCAAGACCCATATTTAAAATAATTTTTTCAATTTTTGGTCCCATATAAACATTCTTCAATCCGAATTGACTTTTTAATGCAGGTTGAATTTCTTTCAGATATAATTCCTTAAGTCTGGGTATCATTATTTTTTAACCTTTTTTGTTTTATTTTTTGATTTCATTTTATCTTCAACTAATCTTAAGTTTGAAAAATGAACAAAGTTCTCTTTCGAAAATATTCCACCTTTTTTTTCTTTTGTCGTTTTAATATGTTTTTTAACAATATTGATATCTTTAACTTTTGCTCTGAGATTTGATCTGTCTATTTCAATAACCTCACCCTCTTTTTTCTTGTCCTTTCCAGTTAAAACAACAACTTTTAATCCTTTTTTAATCATCATAAAACCTCTGGTGCTAGTGATATTATTTTCATCTGACCCCTTGTTCTTAATTCTCTAGTTACTGGTCCAAAAATTCGAGTTCCAACTGGCTCACCTTTATCGTCAACCAAAACTGCTGCATTATTATCAAATTTTACTTTTGAACCATCATCTCTATGTATCCCCTTTTTTACCCTAACTACTACTGCTTTATGAACAGAACCTTTTTTTACCTTACCTTTTGGTATGGCCTCCTTAACGGCAATTACTATAGTATCACCAATGCTAGCATATCTTCTTTTAGATCCACCTAAAACTTTTATACACTCAATTTTTTTAGCACCAGTATTATCTGCTACTAGAAGCTCTGTTTGCACCTGTATCATTATTTGTTACTCTCCATTACTTGAAATTTCTTTTTTTTTGAAAATGGTTTGCTCTCAATTATTGATACTTTATCCCCGTTTTTAAACTTATTATTTTCGTCATGTGCATTATATTTTTTTCTTACTTTAATAACTTTTTTTAACAATGGATGTGAATATTTTCTTTCAACCATTACTGTTATTGTCTTATTAGGTTTATCACTGACAACTATTCCTGTTAGAATTTTTTTAGGCATTCAATTTTCCTCTCAATAAAGTTTTTAATCTGGCAATTGTTTTTTTGGTTTCATTTATTTTTGCGGGATTTGTTATTTGTGAATTAATTTTTTGAAATCTTAAATTAAATAAATCTTTTTTTAATTTATCGATATTTTTTAATGCTTGGTCTTTTGTAAGTTTTTTTATTTCTTGTTTTTTCATTATGCAAATCTCTTTATAGTTTTAGTTCTTATTGGCAGTTTTGCTGAAGCTTTATAAAGTGCCTCTTTTGCAATTTCTTCTGAAACACCATCAACCTCAAAAAGTATTCTTCCTGGTTTAACTCTACATGCATAAAATTCTGGTGAACCTTTACCTTTTCCCATTCGTACCTCTATAGGTTTTTTAGATACAGGTATGTTAGGAAAAATCCTTGTCCAAACTCTACCCTGTCTTTTCATATGTCTTGTTAATGCAACTCTTGCTGCCTCTATTTGTTTACCGGTAACTCTATCAGGTGATAAGGCTTTTAAAGCATATGCCCCGTAATTGATAAAATTAGCTCTTGAAGCATTACCATGAATTCTTCCTTTGTGCGCTTTTCGCCATTTAGTTCTTACTGGTTGCAACATCTAACTTTTACTCTCATTTGTTATATTTTTATTTGTTTCTTGGCTGAATTCTTTTGCAAAAACTTCGCCTTTATAAATCCAAACCTTTATACCTATAATTCCATAAGTTGTTAAAGCCTCAGCCTCTGCATAATCTATATCCGCTCTTAAAGTGTGTGAAGGTATACTTCCCTCTCTTAACCATTCAGTTCTAGCAATCTCATTTCCACCTAATCTACCGCTTATTGAAACTTTAATTCCTTTAGCTCCAAGCCTTAAACACGACTGCATAGATCTTTTCATTGCTCTTCTATAAGAAATTCTTTTTACCAATTGTTGTGCAATGTTCTCAGCTACTAAGTATGCATTGGTTTCTGGTTTCTTTACCTCTTTAATATTCAATGTTATTTCATTTTTTGTAAATTTTGAAAGATTATTTTTTATTTTATCAATATCGCTACCTTTCTTGCCTATTACAAATCCAGGTCTCGAGGTATAAATAGTCACATAACATTTGTTTGCAGTTCTCTCAATCATGACTTTTGATACACCTGAGTTAATTACATTTTTTTTTATATAATCTCTTATTTTGAAATCTTCTATTAGGTAATTACCAAAATCTTTTTTTTTAGCATACCAAACTGAATCCCAACCTCTGTTCACACCTAACCTAAAACCTACTGGATTAACTTTTTGACCCATGTGCCTCCACTTTTTTTGCTTCAGTTAAAATTATTGTTACAGACGAATATGGTTTTAATATCGGTGCCGCTCTTCCTTTTGCTCTTGGTCTAAATCTTTTCATAATAATTTTTTTTCCACAATAAGCCTCTTTAACAATCAGCTTATCTATATCATATTGAAAGTTATTTTCTGCATTAGCAACAGCAGAATTGATTGTCTTTTTAATATCATTCGTTACTCTTTTTTCAGAAAATTGTAAATCTCTAATAGCTACATCTACTTTTTTTCCAACTATAGCTCGCAAAATTGGATTCAATTTTCTTACACTAGATCTAATATTATTATTTATTGATCTCACAGTTATGTCTTTTTTTTTATCAATTTTATTTTTTTTACTCATATTTTATTTTTTAACTTCCGCTTCAGCTGGTTTTGCTTTTTTATCGGCAGGAGTATGACCAAAAAAGGTACGCGTTGGTGCAAATTCACCAAGCTTATGTCCGACCATATCCTCTGAAATTGTTATAGGTATAAATTTTTTTCCATTATAAATTAAAAAACTAACACCAACAAAATCTGGAATAATGGTGGATTTTCTAGACCAAGTTTTAATTGGAATCTTTTTTGGATTATTTTTATATTTATCTACTTTTTTCATTAAACTTTCCTCTACAAAAGGTCCTTTCCAAATCGCTCTAGCCATTATTTAGTATCCTTCCTCTTATTTCGTCTTTTTATAATAAATTTATCAGTCCTTTTGTTATCTCTAGTTTTAAGTCCTTTTGCAGATTGACCTGTAGGTGATACTGGATGTCGTCCACCAGCCGATTTACCCTCTCCACCACCATGTGGGTGATCTACTGGATTTTTTACTACCCCTCTTGTATGAGGTTTTCTTCCTAACCATCTTGATCTTCCAGCTTTACCAATTTTAATATTTTTTTGATCAGGGTTGCTCAAAACACCAATTGTAGCAAGAGATCTAGAATCAATTTTTCTTACCTCTCCTGATGCAAGTTTAATGATACTATAATTGCCATCTATTCCACTAATAGTAACAGAAGTACCCGCTGATCTCGCGATTTTGCCTCCACCACCAGGTTGGATCTCTACATTATGAATATTAATTCCAACTGGTATATCTTGTAATGGCATACAATTTCCGATTTTTATTTCTTTTTTTTGGCCGTTTTCTATTTTATCTCCAATTTTTATTTTCTGCGGTGCTAAATAATAACTATGTGTATTATCCTCAAATTTAACCAACATAATATAACATGACCTATTAGGGTCATACTCTATTCTCTCTACAACAGCTGGCATATCAAATTTTTTTCTATAAAAGTCAATATGTCTGTACATCTTTTTATGACCACCCGATCTATTAATTGAAGTTATGTGACCATTGTTATTTCTTCCTTTCATTGATTTTTTAGGAGAAACAAGTGATTTAAAAGGTTTACCTTTCCAAAGACCAGTTCTATCAACTAAGATCGTTCCTCTAGTCGATTTCGTATAAGGTTTGAATGTTTTTAATGCCATAATTAAATTCCACTTGTTAGGTCAATACTTTGACCTTTTTTTAATGTTATAATTGCTTTTTTATAACCAGATACTTTTGTTTTTCTTCCTCTAGATAATTTTGTTCTATTTTGTTTATTAATTATATTAATTTTAATTACATTTACCTTGAATATTTTCTCTATATTTGACTTCAAATTTTTTTTGTTTGCTTTTGACGGTACTTTAAAAACAATTTTATTTTGATCTGATAAATTTGTAGATTTTTCAGTAACAAATGGTGATAGAATTTTATCGTATAAATGAATTTTTTCCATATTATATGTATCTCTTTTCTAGTTCTTTTACTGAACTTTCGGTAAAAACTACTTTTTTAAATTTAACTATATCGTACGCACTAAAATGATTGATGTCAGTTATTTTAATGTTTGGAATATTTCTAATAGATTTTTCGATTTTTTGTTTTGATATTTTATCTAAAATTATTAAAGAATTCTCAATATCAAATTTTTTAATAATTACATTCATTTCTTTGGTCTTTTTAATTTCTGAATTAAAATCACTAAAAATTAATAAATTCTTATTTTTATTTTTATCACTTATTAAAGAAACAATACTTTGCTTTTTTTCACTTTTATTCAACTTCCTCTTTTTGTAAGACAATTCACCTTTAGGACCGTGAGCTATTCCACCGCCAACAAAAATAGGTGCTTTTTTACTAGCATGTCTTGCATTACCCGTCCCTTTTTGAGCATAAATTTTTGACGTTGGCCCAGAAACTTCATTTTGTTGTTTTGTTTTAGCATGTCTCCCTTTGTAATTTGCATTCGTCTTGTAAAGGACGTTGCTAACAAGTTTTTTATTTATTTTTGCCAAAAAAATTTGATCCAAAACTTCTATTGTATCTTTTTTGCCATTTAAATTTAATTTATCAATCTTCATTATTTTTTCTTTTTTTCAGGGGTTTTTTTTAAATCTTCAATTTTTTTTATTTTTTCACTAATTGTTAGTTTGTTTGTGTCTTTTACAGATTTTTTTACAAAAACTTCAGAATTTTTTGAACCTGGTATCGATCCTTTTAAATATAACAAATCATTTTCTAAATCTGTTTTGATAACCTCAATATTTTGCATAGTTCTTAATTTGTCTCCCATGTGTCCTGCCATCTTTTTTCCTTTGAAGACTTTTCCTGGATCTTGTCTTTGTCCAGTTGAGCCATGTGATCTATGTGATATTGAGACACCGTGAGAAGCTCTTAATCCACCGAAATTATGTCTTTTCATAGCTCCAGCAAAACCCTTACCAATTGTTCGAGATCTAGTATCAACAAATTTTATATCTTTAAAAATTTCAACTCCAAACTCATTTCCTTCTTTGTAAGTATCAGTATTTAAAACCTTAAATTCCTTTAGTTTCTTTTTTGCTTCTGTATTCCTCTTTGAAAAATAACCTTTCATAGCCTTAGTCAGCTTTGAACTTTTTATTTTTCCATACCCAAGTTGTACGGCTTTGTAGCCTCTTTTTTGTTCATCAATAACTTGAATAACTCTTGCTTTTTCCATCTTTAAGACAGTTACAGGAACTAACTGACCAGACTTGTAAAATTCACGTGTCATTCCAATTTTTTTACCAATTAATGCTATTTCACTCATAATTAAATCTTTATCTCTACATCTACACCTGATGCTAAATCTAGTTTCATTAAAGCCTCTACTGTCTGTGGTGTTGGTTCAATAATATCAATTAATCTTTTATGTGTTCTTGACTCGAACTGTTCTCTACTTTTTTTATCAATATGTGGAGATCTCAAAACTGTATATCTCTCAACTCTTGTGGGTAATGGTATTGGACCTTTAATAGTTGCTCCTGTCCTTTTTACTGTATTAACAATTTCTTCAGTTGAAGCATCTAATATTTTATTATCATATGCTCTTAATTTGATTCTAATATTTTGTTTTTCCATTTTAACCTGCAATTTTTTTAGTTACTTCATCTTGAACATTTTGTGGAACTTTCGCATA
>MDTD01176255.1_pt1 | contig 10113 bp, 6 predicted proteins | sample 811221 | NCBI WGS metagenome assembly MDTD01 (sample SAMN05326646, study PRJNA326480) | marine metagenome | isolation source: seawater | place: Pacific Ocean: South West | collected 2011
CGTGGTTGTTAGCGTCCAGCCCATGCAAGGCCTTCTGCAACCGCCTGAGCTCCTGTCTCAGCCCAAGCTTTCCGGCGAAAGGGTGCTGCTGGTTCGGTTGCCTTGCAATCCGATTTTTCCGATTGGCCCTATCTACCTGGCCGATCATCTGCACAAATGCTTTCCCGGGGTACCGCAGCGAATCCTTGATCTGGCTGCGCTGCCGGTTCTGGACGTGCACAGGGTTCTGCGGATCACGATTGATCAGTTCCGCCCCACTCTGCTGGTGTTCTCCTGGCGTGACATTCAGATTTATGCCCCTGTTGATGGTCGGGGCGGCAACCCTCTGCAGAATTCATTTGAAGTCTTCTATGCACGCAATCCGCTGAAGCGATTGCACGGTGCCCTCGGTGGACTTCGCCTGATGACCAGTCATTACGGAGAACTGTCCCGTAATCAGGCGCTGGTACGCAGAGGGCTCCGTCGAGCCAGGCGCCATCGCCCTGAAGCCAGAGCCGTGCTTGGTGGAGGCGCAGTCAGTGTTTTCTACGAACAGCTCGGCCGTTCTCTTCCCAAAGGAACAATCGTTTCCGTGGGAGAGGGCGAGCCTCTTCTGGAAAAACTGCTGCTCGGTCATTCACTGGACGGAGAGCGTTGCTTCGTGGTCGGAGAACCCCCTCGGCCGGGGTTGATCCATGAGCAACCGGAGAGTCGACCGAAAACGGCATGCGACTACGACTACATCGCTTCGATCTGGCCTCAGCTCGATTGGTACCTCGAGGGCGGGGACTTCTATGTCGGAGTCCAGACGAAGCGTGGTTGTCCCCATAACTGTTGTTACTGCGTCTACACGGCTGTGGAGGGTAAGCAGGTGCGTCTGAACCCTGTTGAAGCAGTGGTTTCGGAGATGCGCCAGCTCTATGACAGGGGTGTTCGAGGTTTCTGGTTCACCGACGCTCAATTCATTCCAGCCAAGCGCTACATCGAGGATGCCAAGGAGCTGCTGCGGGCCATCAAGGCTGAGGGTCTCACCGACATCCGCTGGGCTGCCTACATCCGGGCTGACAATCTTGACCCCGAGCTGGCTCAGCTGATGGTGGAGACCGGAATGAGCTATTTCGAAATCGGCATCACCTCAGGCTCCCAGGAGCTCGTGCGCAAAATGCGCATGGGCTACAACCTGCGCACCGTGCTGGACAGCTGCAGGATGTTGGCGGACGCAGGCTTTCGTGATCACGTTTCGGTGAATTATTCGTTCAACGTGATCGACGAGCGTCCGGAGACGATTCGTCAGACGGTTGCTTATCACCGTGAGCTGGAGCGCATCTTCGGTGCAGACCTTGTTGAGCCCGCGATCTTCTTCATCGGTTTGCAGCCTCATACCCATCTGGAGCAATACGGGTTTGACCAGGGCCTGATCAAACCCGGTTACAACCCAATGAGCATGATGCCCTGGACGGCGCGCAAGTTGCTCTGGAACCCGGAACCCATGGGAAGCACGTTCGGCAGGATCTGTCTGGAGGCCTTTGATCTTGATCCTTCCGATTTCGGCCGGACCGTGATGTCACTGCTCGAGAGGGATTACGGAGTGGCACCCCTGCAGGAGGCACTCCGCGCACCGCTTCAGGGGCGAGCCGCGCTGGCCAAGGCCGTGAGCTGACGCCAGAGCAGAATGCTCAGGGCGATGATTCCCACCAGCCCACCCAGGGGATTGGCATGGGCTGCACCGGGACCGACCAGCCATTGCGGAGCACTGGGTGACATCTGCAGCAACCCGGATCGAAGCGCAAACCAACCGCCGACCAGCCCGCCATGCAAGCCGACGCAGCCCCAGAGCGAGCCACCATCCAGTCGCCTCTGCACGGCGAGGATCAGACCAAGCAGCAATAAACCCGTCAGCAGACCGAGCATCGGCAGGACGCCCTGATCAAAACGGGTGTGCGCGAGGCTGAAGATCACTGCCTGACCGATCACCGCTTCGCGCGGGCCCATGAGTGCGTTGAGCTCTCCCCAAAGCCAGCCTCTGAAAACCAGTTCTTCGGCGAGCCCGAGCCCGAAACAGAGCAACAAGGCATTGAGCGCATCCGCTGCAGTGAGTTCCCCGAGCCAGCGCCCCCAGGATCCCAGCAGTAAGGGCAGACAGATCAGGGCCAGCAGGCCTGCGGAACGCAGCAGACCCTCGATCAGGCAGGCAGTGGGTGATGCCTCGCCACGACGGCTGCGAATCCCCAGAGTCAGCCACGGATGGCGACTGCGCCAGCGTTCACGCACCCAGCTGGGCATCACCAGAAGGAACAGTATGAAGGTGATGACGGTGCCGATCAGCGACAGCCGGGAAGCTGAGGCACCAGGCATCACATAGGCGATGGGTTGTGCCATCAACCATCCCAGCCCGTACAGCGCTGGTATCAGGGCTATCGCCGCTACCCAGCGAGGTTGAAAGCCGAGCAGCCCACCCCAGGCCTCGGCAATGGGTTTAACGATTACTCCTCCGGCTCAATGGTGCTGGTGAGCCCTTTGCCCTTGAGCGTTTCGCAGTAAAACTCGGCCGGTTCCAGGTCGCAGACGATCACAAGCCCCACGCCTGTGTTGTGTGCCTCGAGCATCACGGCCATGCAGTCCTGTTCACTGAGCTGGGGTACCACCTGGCGAAGGGTGGTGACCACATACTCCATGGAATTGACCGGGTCGTTGTGAAGCAGCACTTTGTACCGGGGCGAGCGCTTGCGGACCTGTTCCGGAGCCTTGTCCAGAACGGCTGCTCCACCTGGGCTACGGCTGGGGGTTTCCACCGCCATGACCATGCTTCTCGGATGTAGGGAATTTAAAGGGACTTCGCACACAGCGGATGATTTCAGAGGGCTTTGATCCGCGCCATCGCGGTGTCAACGTTGCTGCGACTGTTGAATGCCGAGAGCCGGAAGTAACCCTCTCCGGCAGCGCCGAAGCCGCTTCCCGGAGTCCCCACCACGTTCGCCTTGTTGAGCAGGTGGTCGAAGAAGCCCCAGGAATCCATGCCCTCGGGAGTCTTGATCCACACATAGGGAGCGTGCTCCCCTCCATAAACAGTGAGGCCCGCTGTGCTCAGTTCGCGGCGGATGATCGCGGCGTTCTCCATATAGAAGGCCACCAGGTCCTTCACTTCTTTCTGGCCGGCATCGGAGTAGACGGCTTCTGCCCCACGCTGGATGATGTAGCTCACACCATTGAACTTGGTGCTCTGGCGCCGGTTCCACAGGCCCCAGAGTTCAACGGATTCTCCATTTGCAGTTTTGCCCCGGAGTCCCTTGGGAACAACGGTGAGCGCGCAGCGGGTGCCTGTGAAGCCGGCGTTCTTGGAGAATGAACGGAATTCGATGGCGCAGTCACGCGCTCCCTCGATCTCAAAGATCGAGTGGGGAAGGCTGGGATCCTGGATGAAGGCCTCATAGGCGGCATCGAACAGGATCAGAGAGCCGTTGGCGCGGGCATAGTCCACCCAATGTTTCAGCTGATCCTTCGTGGCCACGGCACCTGTCGGGTTGTTGGGGAAGCACAGGTAGATGAGATCCACAGGTTCGCTGGGGATCTCAGCCGCGAAACTGTTGTCGGCACTGATGGGCAGGTAGGTCAGACCCGCATAGCGACCTTCATCTCCGGCTTCACCGGTGCGACCGGCCATCACATTGCTGTCCACATACACCGGGTAAACAGGGTCTGTGACGGCGATCTTGTTCCCAGCTCCAAGGATGTCCAGGATGTTGCTGCTGTCGCACTTGGATCCGTCTGAAACGAAGATCTCCTCGGCGCTGATGTCACATCCGCGAGCCTGGAAGTCGTGCTTGGCGATGGCATCCCGCAGCCAGCCGTAACCCTGTTCGGGGCCGTAGCCATGAAAACCTTCAGCGGTGCCCATCTCATCGATGGCTGTTTTCATCGCTTCGCGACAGGCCTCGGGGAGCGGTTCCGTGACGTCGCCAATGCCAAGGCGAATCAAAGCTGCGTCTGGGTTGGCGGCAGCGAATGTCTTCACACGGCGTCCGATCTCCGGGAACAGATATCCCGCTTTGAGTTTGAGGTAATTGCCGTTGACCTGAACCACAGAAAGACTGATTTCTGCGGGCATCCTGCTACATAACATGAAGAAAGTCGGGTCGTAAGACCGTGACCGTCGCGTTGAATACACCCACCGCTCCTGTTGCGTTTGACGAGCTGGTGGACGCCGGCATCAACAGGCCCGCTCGCTACATGGGCCATGAGCTCGGTGTGGAGCCGAAAGACTGGAATGGTGCCCGGGTTCGCTGGGCCCTCACCTATCCCGAGCTTTACGAGGTGGGTTCCAGCAATCTGGGGCACATCATTCTCTATTCGATCCTCAACGCACTGCCTGGACAGGCGTGTGATCGGGCCTACCTCCCTGCCGCCGATCTGGCTGACCGACTCAAGCAGCAAAAGCAGGCGCTGTTCGGAGTGGAGAGCCGCTGGCCCCTCAACGCCTTCGACATTCTTGGTTTCAGCCTGAGTTACGAGCTGGGAGCCACCAACATTCTGGAAATGTTGGATCTCTGCAGGGTTCCGATCCGTGCCGAAGACCGCGGAGACCTTCCGCTCAGTGACCCGCAGGCTCCGCCACTGATTTTTGCCGGAGGACCAACGGCCACCAGCAATCCAGAGCCCTATGCCCCCTTCTTCGACTTCATTGCCCTAGGCGATGGTGAGGAGCTGTTGCCGGAGATCGGCCTGGTGCTCGCCGAGGGCAAGCAGGCAGGCCTGACGCGCTCGGCTCTGTTACTGGATCTGGCATTGGTGCCAGGGGTTTATGTGCCATCTCTGTATGCCACTGGCCAGGACGGAGTGAGCCTTGAACCGCAGATGCCAGGACTGCCTGAACGGGTGCTGAGGCGGGTCGCCACGCCGATGCCCCATTACGCGATGGGTCTGGTCCCACACGTGGAAACGGTCCATGACCGTCTGACCGTGGAAATTCGCAGGGGCTGCACACGTGGCTGCCGTTTCTGCCAGCCGGGCATGCTCACGCGTCCGGCGCGAGATGTGGAGCCCGAGGCCGTGATCGAAGCGGTTGAAACGGGTATGCGAAAGACGGGCTACAGCGATTTCTCACTGCTGTCGCTTAGCTGCAGTGACTATCTCGCGCTTCCTGCCGTGGGCGTGGAGCTGCGCAATCGTCTGGCTGATCGCAACGTCACGCTTCAACTGCCCAGCCAGAGGGTGGATCGTTTCGATCAGAACATCGCCCACATTCTTGGAGGGGCACGCAAGGCCGGGCTCACTTTTGCTCCGGAAGCCGGTACTCAGCGTCTGCGTGACATCGTCAACAAGGGGCTGACAGACGATGACCTCCTGCAGGGCATCCGCACTGCGATGCAGAACGGGTACCGCAAGGTCAAGCTCTATTTCATGATCGGTCTTCCGGGAGAGACCGATGCCGATGTGCTCGGCATCGCCGAAACCTGCCGGATGCTTCAGGAATGTTGCCGAGATCTGGGCCGACTCAGCCTCAACACCACCATCAGCAACTTCACACCGAAGCCCCACACCCCCTTCCAGTGGCACAGCGTGTCCACAACCGAGTTCCTGCGGCGTCAGCAGCTTCTGCGTGATGCAGGTCGACGCCTTCGAGGTGTGCGCTTCAACTTCACGGATGTGCGTCTATCGGCGATGGAGGATTTTGTGGGTCGAGGAGACCGGCGGCTGGCGTCTGTGATTGAAGCGGCCTGGCGCTCCGGCGCTGGTATGGATGCCTGGTTCGAGGCCCTGGATCGCACCTACAACGCATGGACCACGGCCATTGCCCAGGCCGGGCTTGAGGGGAGTTACCGGCAGATGGAGCTTGGTGGCTGGAGTGCGGTGTCGGCGCTCGATCGTGATGATCTTGAAGCTTTTTGCCGGCAACCCCTGCCCTGGGATCACATCGACAGCGGCATCGACAAGGACTGGCTTGCAAAGGATCTGCAACACGCCCTTGCCTCAAGCGTGGTTCCCGACTGTTCTTTTGAGGCCTGCAGCAGCTGCGGTGTCTGCGGCCCTGATCTGGGCCACAACGTTGTGGTTGCGCCACCGGACGTTCCTGTGGCCAGACCTCAGCAGGCGCCTCCGAGTCTCCGTGCCTGTCGCCTGCGCTTTCGTTTCAGCAAGACCGGTGCAATGGCGCTGCTCAGCCATCTGGATCTTGTGCGTCTTCTCGAGCGGGCACTGCGCAGAACCGAGCTGCCCGTGAGCTTCACAGGAGGATTTCATCCCCTGCCTCGACTTCAGCTGGCGCTCGCTCTCCCCCTGGGAGTGGAAGGGCATGGAGAGTGGATGGACCTGGAGTTTGTGGAGACAGTGGACGCGTTGATGGTGAAGGAACGGTGGCAGCAGACCTTGCCTCCTGGATTGCACCTGATCACGGCTCAAGAGGTGGCCGTTTCCTCTCCCAGCCTTGCTCAGCAAGTGCGAACCAGCCGCTGGCATTTTGTTCTCAGTGGCTCTGAGCTGCTGTCGCAGAGTGAATCCGTCGACTGGTCGCAGGCCATCGCGGCTCTGCTTGCGCAGAACGAACTGATCTGGGAAGACACCGATAAAAAGGGTCGTCCGCGGCGCCGGGATGTCCGTGACTTGCTCCTGGATCTTCGTCTGCAGAAGAAGCCTGAGCCCTGTCCGGGGGAGATCGTTTCCGGGGCGGAGCTTGAGCTGCTCGCTGCCGTTGATCCTCAGGGTCGCAGTCTCAAGCCTGCCCAGTTGCAGTTCTGGCTTTCGCATCATCTGGGGTTCGACTTGTCGCTCTCGCGTGTTCGACGGCAGGAGCTGACTCTGGTGCAGTGCTAAATTCACTTCAGGACTTCAATCCAGAGGCTTCAGTCACGGATTCGTCCCGGTCTTCTTGTCCCAATCACGATTTGGAACGGGAGGCCCAGGCCTCTCGTTCCTGCCAGCGCCTCCTCGCTGATGTGGATCGGCCGTAGGAGTGCTCCACTCCGCTCCATCCGACCCCAGGGTCATCTCAAAGCAATTCCAATTCACCCCCGATCCCCGAGCCCGGCGGCTCGCAGATCGGTCTCTGCCCTGACGGGCGACGTCAGTTCCTGTTTATGCCCCAGCAAATCGTCATCGCCGAGCAGCTGCGCATCGCGGCGGTTCTGACCGATGACCGTGTTGATGAGCTGATCGTGGCGCAAGGCCGCTACCAGATCGGCGACGTTTACCTCGGAACGGTCGAAAACGTACTTCCGGGAATTGACGCCGCCTTTGCGAACATCGGTGAGAGTGAGAAAAACGGTTTCATCCATGTGAGCGACCTGGGTCCGCTGCGCCTCAAAAAAGGTGCCGCCGGGATCACTGAGCTGCTCGAACCGCGCCAGAAGGTGCTCGTTCAGGTGATGAAAGAGCCCACCGGAACAAAGGGCCCTCGCCTCACCGGCAATCTGGCTCTGCCAGGCCGTTACCTGGTGTTGCAGCCCAGCGGCCAGGGCGTGAACATCTCCCGACGCATCAGTGCCGAAGGTGAGCGCAATCGCCTCCGAGCCCTTGGGGTGCTGGTGAAACCGCCTGGTGCCGGTCTGCTTGTCCGCACGGAAGCAGAGGGAGTTGGTGAAGACCAGCTCATTGACGATCTCGAGTCTTTGATGCGTCAGTGGGAGGCGATTCAGAAAGCAGCTGAAACCGCTTCACCGCCGGTTCTGCTCAACCGGGATGAGGATTTCATCAATCGGATACTCAGAGACCACACCGGCCCTGATCTTGCCCGCGTTGTGCTCGATGATGCCGCCGCCGTTGATCGAGTGACCAGCTTCCTGGGCCAGGAAGGGGGAAACGTTTCGGTGGAAGCACACAACGAATCCGACGAGCTGCTGGAGCACTTCAAAGTGAATGCGGCCATCCGTGATGCTCTGAAACCGCGGGTCGATCTTCCCTCCGGCGGCTACGTGATCATCGAGCCCACCGAGGCCCTCACAGTGATCGATGTGAACTCAGGCTCGTTCACGCGTTCCGCCAACGCGCGAGAGACGGTTCTCTGGACCAACTGCGAAGCCGCTGTTGAGATTGGACGGCAGTTGAAGCTCCGCAACATCGGAGGGGTGATCGTCGTCGACTTCATCGACATGGATTCCCGTCGTGATCAGCTGCAGCTGCTGGAGCATTTCATGATGGCGATGCGCGATGACACGGCGCGCCCTCAGATCGCCCAGCTCACCGAGCTCGGCTTGGTTGAGATGACGCGCAAGCGTCAGGGCCAGAATATTTATGAGTTGTTCGGTCGAGTTTCACCTGGTTACGAGGCAGTTCTGCCTGGTAAGGATCTGCCTCAGCCTCAAGCTGCCGCTACGGGCCTGGTGAGATCGGCCACATCGGCGCGTGCGGAAGTCGTGGCACCTGCTGACTCAGGAGGCGGCCGCCGCCGACGGGGTGGCCGCGGACGGGTCAATGGATCCACCGAGAACAAGGTGGTGGATCCGAGTCAGGAGGCGACTGTTGCCGGTGAATCCACATCGGATGCCACCGAGCCCGCAGGCGCCAACCGCCGTCAGGATCCTGAACTGGTCGCTGTGCCGATGGATGATGACCAGGAAAGGGTCTTTGGTTGGCTGGGACTGAATCCTGTGCTTCTTCTGGATCCACTTCCTGAGAGTGACAATCTGCTCGTAAGGGTGGTGCGGCCTGGCGAAGATGCCGAATCTGTTCTGGAAGACGCACGCCAGCAGCTCGCCGCCAGTTCAGGTCGCCGCCGTCGCCGCGGCTCGCGTGGTGGTCGAGGTGGCGCTCGCAATGGATCTACCTCTCCAGCGCCTTCACCCGTGCATGCAGCAGAACCCACTGAAGATTCACCGCTGCTGGTGGAGATCACCCCACTGGAGGCGAATCCCGTCAACGATGTACAGACATCATCACAAACAGTTTCCCGATCTGCGTCACAGCCGCCTGAGCCTGCAGAAGCCGTAGTTGCCGAGCCAGAGAAGCCCGCTGAAGAGGCCCGCCCCGGTCGTCGTCGTCGTCGTTCTTCCGCGACCGCCGAGTGATTGCCGGAGTCGATGAGGTTGGCCGTGGATGCTGGTTCGGGCCTGTCTTCGCCGCCGCGGTCTGCCTCACTGATGCCGCTGCGAATGAACTCTCCGATCTCGGCCTGACCGACAGCAAAGCCCTTTCTCCCAAGCGCAGAGCTGCGCTGGTTCCCGAAATTGAGGCTCGAGCCACCAGCTGGGCTCTCGGCCAAGCGGCTGCGAGGGATGTGGATGCGAAGGGGATCAGGGTGGCGACGGAATACGCCATGCTCCGTGCGCTTCAAAAACTCCCGCAGGTTCCAGAGTTGGTGCTTGTGGATGGGGTCCTTCCCCTGCGCCCGTGGACAGGCCCTCAGCGCACGATCGTGCGTGGTGACAGCAGCGAAGCCTCAATCGCTGCTGCCAGCGTGCTGGCAAAGCAAGCGCGCGATGCCTTGATCCGCCGCCTGGCAGAACGTTTCCCTGGCTATGCACTTGAACGCCATGCCGGATACGGCACCGCTCAACATCGGGCGGCACTGCTGGCATCAGGTGCCACTTCGATGCATCGCCACTCCTTCCTCACCAAGGTGTTTGCCGGTGTCTGAGGGCTGTTCTGAACCTGTCGTCTCTTCAGCTGAGGCCTGCAGTGACCAGTCTTCAAAATCTCGCACCAGCTGCCTCCCGACCCGACCTTTGATCGTCATCAGGATGCCGTTCAGGATTGACTCGCCGGTGCTTTCCAGCACCCGTCTGGGAATCAGTTTCAGCAACGGTGGCTGACTGACATTCACCCCCAGTTTGGCTTCTCCCTGCAAGCCTTGATCGGTCACTTCCAGGAGCGCTTCCAGGCTCAGCTGGAAGTCATCCACAAGCCCAAGTCCCTCCAGTGTGGCGTCGGTGGCCTGAATGGAGATCGTTCCATCGCCAGGCTCGATCTTCAGTGAAACAACAGGACAGACCTGGAGCTGAAACACCTGCAGCGTTGTGACGGTGTATCGGTAACGTCCCGGACCGATTCTGTCGAGCTGATGTGCATCCAGAAGAGCTTTGATGACCCGGTCTTCCTGTTGCAGGTAGCTGCGCAGGTGCCCGGTCTGGTTGGCGACCGGCAGATCGAGATGCTGACTGGCGCGGAAGGCAAGGGTCATGCCCCTTGTGCTGACGCGGCATGATC
>MDTD01016712.1_pt1 | contig 10112 bp, 7 predicted proteins | sample 811221 | NCBI WGS metagenome assembly MDTD01 (sample SAMN05326646, study PRJNA326480) | marine metagenome | isolation source: seawater | place: Pacific Ocean: South West | collected 2011
CATAGGTAAGGTTGATCATTCAGAACCAGGGATAATAAATTTCAAAAACGCAGGAAACCCATGACACCGTGAAAATGAGATCGGTTTCAACACCCTTTAATAAAAATGCAAGTACGATCGAGATCCGGTTCAGGGGCTGTGTCAGATGCCGGGATAGCGTGTCAACACTGCTGGTGCGGGTGGTGTGAACATGGGGTAATCCGGTCTGGATCATCTGTGCCAGTTCTTCTGCCCGGGGGCATTGGGGGGGGGCGTACAAAAGAAGCTTCATATCACCGCCTTTGCGTTGGTTAAAATAACCGGGGTTAAAAACTACCAGGGTTAAAACTACCGGGGTTAAAACTACCGGGGTTAAAATTATGTTGGGTGCAAAGAAATAGAGCAGAATCTGTGCCAATAAGGATGGTTGCTTGGAAAGTGATTTTATTTCGGTATGTTATGAATTTTGGCGCGGTGGTGTGACATTCTTTTTGTCGTGGGATTCCTGAATATAGGAACGGATATATTCCTGTTTTTAGGAATTGGAACGGCAGCGGCGGCCTTCAGGAGGCAGAGAATCCCGAAAGATTGTGTTTGTTTAAAAGGCCGTACAGCCGCGACTGGGAGATACCGGAAATCCGGCAGGCAGCCTTCCTATCTCCCCCGGCCCGGTTAAGTAGTTCCTTGAGATAGTTTTTTTCCGCCCGGTTTCTGAAATCCGCCAGAGAGGGAAGATCTCCGTCTGCAAAAAGGCTGGTATCCGCGGTCTGGCCGGGAGGGAGGGCCTGATCGTCAAAGTCCAGCCGGGCGGTCCTGAAATCCGCGGGCAGGTGTTTGGGAAATATGGTGGGATCTGTGCCGGCAGAGGCCAGGACATACTCCAGCAGATTGATCAGTTCCCTGATGTTACCCGGCCAGGGATGCGCCCTAAGGATATCGATAAACTCGGAGGATACGGCCTTGTGCTCCATATGATACCGGTTGCAGAGTTCATGGATTTTATGGACCGCAATGGTTTCAATATCGTCTCCGCGCTCCCGAAGGGAGGGCAGCTTGATCTCCATGGCCCTGATCCGGTAGAGGAAGTCCTTGCGGAACCGGTGGCCGTCCACCATCTCATCCAGGTCCAGGTGGGTGGCGGCCACAAGGCGGATGTTCACGGGTACCTCCCTGGCCCCCCCGATCGGCCGGACGGTCCGCTCCTGGAGGGTGCGCAGCAGGGATTTCTGGGCGGGCAGGGGCAGATCCCCCACCTCGTCAAGCATGAGGGTGCCGTTGTTGGCCTGGGCGATCAGGCCTTCCTGGCGCTGGCCCGCCCCGGTAAAGGCTCCTTTTTCGTGGCCGAACAGGGTGCTTTCCACAAGGGTTTCAGGCAGGGCACCGCAATCCACTGCGATAAAGGGGTGCCCTGCCCGCCGGCTGTTTTCATGGATCGCCCGGGCAAAGAGTTCCTTGCCGGTGCCGGTTTCGCCGGTGATCAGGACGCTGACATCCGTTGCGGCGGCCTTGGCCACCTCCTCTAAACATTTGCGCAGGGAAGGGCAGTCCCCCAGAATATGGGGGCGGATCAGGGGAACCGGCCGGGCACTGGCCTGCTTTTCCTTTCTATACTCCAGGGCCCGGGTAATGGGCAGGGTGACTTCATTTAAAAGAAAGGGTTTCTGGACATAGTCCCATGCCCCGTATTTAAATGCCAGTTCAGCACCTCTGGCATCCCCGGTGCCGGTGACAATGATGACTTCCGGTGGTTCTGGTACATCCAGAAGTTCTGGGAGCAGATCCAGCCCGTTGCCGTCTGGCAGTTCCAGATCAAGGAGCACCAGGTCCCAGGTTCTGCTCTGGTAGAGTATCCGTCCCTGGGAAATGGTCTGGGCGGCCCCATGGGCATGGCCCATCTCTTCCATGAGACTGGTGAGAAACAGGCAGATTTTCGGGTCGTCGTCGATAATCAATACGTGGGTCATGGGGCGTGCGTCCTTCCGGTGGTTGTCATGGCATTGTGTACGGCTGTTGACAATTCGTTGGCAATCATGGGTTTCATAACCAGGGCGGAAACGCCGCTTTTTTTAAGGATATCCGTTTCAAGGTTTTCGCTGAATCCCGTACAGAGCACCACCGGGATATCCGGCCGTTGTGTGGTGATTTGCTTGGCAAGTGTCAGACCGTCCATAACCGGCATGGCCAGGTCGGTGAGTACCAGGTCAAATGAGTCCGGTGTCTTTTGAAACGCATCCAGAGCCTGAGCCCCGGTTTCAAACGCCTCTACCTCATAGCCCAGTTTCATGAGGATCAGTGTGGTCCACCGGATAATCTGTGACTCGTCATCCACCAGCAGGATACGCCCCTTGCCTTTCAACAGGGAGGGGGCGCTTTCCCCCGGCCGGACCGTGGTTTCATCTTTGGAGACAGGCAGGAGAATCTGGAAGGCTGCCCCCTGACCGGGTTCGCTTTCAACCGTAATGACCCCTTTCATTTCCCGGATAATGCCGTAAACCATGGACAGGCCCATCCCCGAACCTTCTTCCCTTGGTTTTGTGGTGAAAAAGGGTTCAAATACCTTGTTCTGGATATCCTTGGGAATGCCTTTACCGGTGTCCCGGACAACCAGTTTCACGTAGGGGCCGGGGGGCAGTTCCGGCACGTCCATATCCTTTGGTATGTGAAGGGTTGACAACGAGACGTCAAGAAGGCCGCCCTTTTCTTTCATGGCGTGGGCGGCGTTGGTAAACAGGTTCATCAGCACCTGGTGCATCTGGGTGGGGTCGGCGTGGATGACCGCCTCAGGGGAAGACAGTGTCTGGCGGATATCTATGTTCGGCGGCAGGGATGCCCGGAGGAATTTCAGGCTCTCTTTGATCAGGATACCCACCTGGATATTGGATTTTTGGACATCCGCCTTGCGGCTGAATGTCAATATATGTTTCACCAGTTCCCTGGCCCGAAGCCCCCCTGCAAGCACCTGGTCAAGTTTTTCACAGGTATCCGGGTTATCCTTTACCCTCAGTTTTGCAAGTTCGGTGAATCCCATCATGGCGGAGAGGATATTGTTGAAGTCGTGTGCAATACCGCCGGCCAGGGTGCCCAGCGCCTCCAGCTTCTGGCTCTGCTGGATGCGGCTTTCCAGTTGCTTGCGCTGGGTGATGTCCTGGAATGTGCCGCGCAAAAGGTAATGGCATCCCCCGGATCTGGGTTCGGGGTTGCAGATGGCATGAACCCATCGCTCCCGGGCGGAGGGCAGGTTCAGTTTTAATTCCAGCTCAAAGGGTTTGCCCTGTTCCTGGGCTTGAGTCATGGCCGTTGCAAAGAGAGCCCGCCATTCTTTAGTTAGAACGGTTTTCAAGGTATCGGCGTGGCCGGGGCCGTCCTGGGGATTGCACTCGAATAAACGGTATACCTCTTCAGACCAATTCATCCGGCCGGTTTCGGTATCCAATGACCAACTGCCGATGCCGGCAATCTGCTGGGCCATGCAAAGTTCGGTATTTGCTTCCCTAAGCTTGGTTTCCAATGCTTTTCGCCCGGTAATATCCCGTGTGATGCCGATAATACGGTCCGGTGTACCTTCCTTTGACCGCAGAAATCGGGCCGTCACTTCAGTCCAGACGGTCTGTCCCCTTCGGTCCGTAAGTTCCAGTTCAATGGCCCGGTAACGGTCCGGATCAATTCCTTGTTTTGTGTCCCGGCCAAGTTCTTCGGTGATGATCCGGTACACCTTTTTCATGGAGGCCTCGGTCATGTGCTGCCCCATCCTGATCTTTAAAAATTCTTCGGGGGTATATCCCAGCAACTGCTTCATGGCCGGGCTGACATAGGAGAATTTAAAGCCGGCAATTTCCAGTATCCAGATCACGTCCGTGGCATTGTCCGCAAGCACCCTGTACCTGGCTTCGCTCTCTCTTAAACGACTTTCGGCCCGGCTTTTTTTAAGGATGGTCCACATCCCGTCCATCATCAACTGGAGCTGCCGGGTATCGGAGTCGTCGTAATCCGAAGGCTTGTTGCCCACGCCGGCCAGGGCAACGACCCTGCCGTCCTCAAACACGGGGATATTCATCATTCGGGTGATGCCCACATGCCCTTCGGGACACCCTTTTTTATCCAAAGATGTATCCGAAGGATAGTCGTTGACCACCTCGGGTTTCCGGGTGCGGGCGGACCTGGCCCACAACCCGGTGTCGGAAATGGGGTAGGTCCGTTTTTTTTCTCCCATGGTGCATTGGGCCATGGCCTGTTCGGACCAGGTGTGCATGGTCAGTTCGGTTTCGTCTTCGTTCATGAAGGCCAGGTATCCGATGGCGCTGCCGGTGAGGGTTACGGCCTCTTCCAGGGCGAATTTCGTGATGGTGTCCATGGGGTGGCCGGAAAGCTGGCTCAATTCAAACAGTTTTTTCAGCCGGAGCTGGTCCAGATGGCGGGCCTGCTCTGCGGCGCTGCGCCAGCGTTCGATACGGTAAACCTGAATACCGATGTAGAGGGACAAGACCAGGACAAATGCCAGTATCACTGCAAATATTCTGATGAATTTTTGTGTGATGGCGTCTATTTCCCGGTCGATATCATGCTCATAGATGCCGGTGCCGATAATCCATCCCCACTCGGGAAATCCTTTGACGTAAGAGATTTTGGGCAGGATTTTTTCCGGTGTATCCTGCCACTGCCAGTGGTAGGATACAAACCCTGCGCCTTCTCGCATCACCTTGTCCACCATGGCTACGAAGGGATAGTTGCCCGCAGGATCCTTGAACAGGGTCAGGTCACGGCCGTCAAGCTCACTGCGGTAGGGGTGCATGATCATAAAGGGATGGTAGTCGTTGATCCAGAAATAATCCTTGCCTTCATTGCCGTACCGGAGGCTGCGGATTTGGCTGATGGCTTCCCGGCGGGCGGTTTCAGGATCGATTTCCCCCTTTTTAATCCTGGCATTGTAATCGGCCAAAAGGCTGATGGTGGAATCCGTGAGTTGGAGAATGGCCTTTTTTTTCTCATCAATAAGCTGCTGGTGCTGTTCGGGAATGAAAAAGAAAAATATACCCAGGGCAAACAGGAAGTAGGTCAGGTATAGGGGCACCAGGATTTTAAGGGCCCCGGACGCAACGTTACTGCTGAAAAAGACGGACGGCGAACTATACTCCTGTGAAACCTCAGGCATCTGATCAGTGACTCCGCAACTTTTGTCTTTAGGAAACGGCTCCTATTGTATCAGGATACCCCCGAAGGTCAACCGGCAATATGGGCTTTTACCGGCATTTGCGTCTCATTGAGGCGGGTGACCAGGCACTGGTCTGCCCAGCCTGCGCCGACAATTGTTTCCCCCAAGCCTTTTCCCCGTAGGATCAGTTGACGCGAATCTGCCTTGTTGAGCAGCAGCACTCTTTTCATGGGCGCGGGGGTTGCCTGATGAACCGGTTTGAACAAGCCCTGTTCTGAGGCGGCCAGCCGGATCAGGGTCTGCGCGGTGACAGGATCCCCAACAGTTTGTCCGCTGATTTTTGCCAGAAGGGCCGGCCGGTGGACGTGAGTGTCATCAATGGGGCGGTCCAGGCAATCCAGCCCGATACAGCCGATGAGTGTGTCCGTCTCCTGCGGCACCACGGGTTCGTGTTCTGCCGGGGCTTTTACCGGCCGCATCCTTGCCCCGTCCGCCTCAATTAACACCAGGTCAAACGCCTGGGCCGTGAATGCCGTCCGCAGATCTTTCGGGGGGTAACCGATCAGTTTCTTTTTTTTCCGGTTGATGCCTGCGGCTGCCACGAGGATGCCGCCCGGCCCGCAGGTCTCTGTGGGAAGGGCGGTTGCAGGCCCTGTGTACAGCCGGTTATAGAAATGCTTTTTTTTCTCCGGCGGTATATCGGTGTTGAATTCAACCGGGTTAAATTCAAGGGGGTTAAATTCAACCGGGTTGAACATGGCTGTGGTGGTGGTCACCAGGACGGATTTTCCCATGGCGGCAGCCTCCCGGGCCAGGGTGAAGATGGCGCTGGTTTTACCGCCGCCGCCGACCACGGAAATGATACGGCAGGTATCCCGGCAAAGGGTGTCTGACAGTTTCATGTTTCCTCACGTGTGCGAAGGTTGTCGTATTCTTCAGGTGTGTCGATGTCCAGACGGACGGCTTGTGTTTCCACGGGAACCTCAACAATGGCTCCGGGATATTTTTTGAAAAGCTGGCTGCCGCCGCTGTCGCCGTTCCCGTATTGGTTTTCGGACAGACGGCAAAGCGCCTGGAAAAACTTTCGGGGAAAATAAACCGGGTTGCCCCGCTTCTGTCTGAAGGTGGGGATGATGATACGGTCCGGTGTCCGGGCGGCCTGATCCGCCAGGGTGTTGAGCAGTGCCGTATCCACCAGGGGCTGGTCCCCCAGGAGGAAAAAGGTGCCGGCGGCCCCGGGGGCCTGCCGGCTCAGACGTTCAATCCCTGCGGCAATGGAGGTAGCCATGCCTGATTCCCAGGCCCTGTTGAGGATCACCTGGGCCGGCGGATCGGGCAGCGCCTTTTGGATTTCCTTCCGGCCGCAGCCCAGGACCAGAATCAGGGGGGACATATCCGAAGCGGCGGCATGGTCCAGGACGTGGGCAAGGAGGGGTTTGCCCCGGTATGGCAGCAGTTGCTTCAGCCGGCCCATGCGGGAGGCTTTCCCGGCCGCCAGGATGATGCCGGCGATCCGGTGCCTGCAGGGGTTCGGGGATGGATCGAAAGTACAGTTAACGTTCACGGGCATGGAGTCCCATCACTACGTCTTCAGCCGTCATGGGCAGGTGCCGCAAGCGGACGCCGCAGGCATTGGCGATGGCATTGGCGATGGCCGGGGCCGGTGTGTTGATCACCACCTCCCCGATGGACTTTGCACCGAAGGGGCCCGAGGGTTCATAGGAGCTTTCGAATGCCACCCGGATATCTCCGATGTCCTTCCGGGAGGGGATCTTGTACTGCATGAAGCTTGAATTCATCATCTTTCCGGCGCTGTTGTAGGTGATGTCTTCGTAAAGGGCCATGCCGATACCCTGGACGATGCCCCCTTCTGCCTGGACCCGGGCCAGGTTGGGATTGATGGGGGTGCCGCAGTCCACGATGCCCACATAGTCCTTTACAACCACCTTGCCGGTTTCCAGGTCCAGTTCAATGTTTGCGAAGCCGGCCATGAAAGGCGGCGGGGAAACCGGGCTTGAATGGGTGGCAGTGGCGGACAGGCAGGCGCCGTTGCCAACGGCAAGTTTGCGGGCCAGGGCTTCGACGGTGATGGCTTTTTTGCCGTCGGGAGATCCTGCAAAGATGGCGGTGCCGTTGAATTCCAGATCCCCGGGGTCGGCCTTGAGTGTTCCCGCGGCCATGGTGATCATTTTTTCTATCAGGGCCTTGCCCGCCTTGATCACGGATGTGCCCGTGACAAAGGTGGTGGAGGAGGCATAAGAACCGGTATCGTATGGGGAATGGTCCGTATCCACCTGGCTGACGATGATCCGGTCCATATCGCAGCACAGGACCTCCGCTGCCATCTGGGCCAGGATGGTGTCGCAGCCCGTTCCCATATCCGCGGCCCCGATCATCAGGGTATAGAACCCGTCGTCCTGGAGGCGGATTTCAACGGAGGCCGTATCAATGTTGGGGATGCCGGAACCCTGCATGGTAATGGCGGCGCCCACGGCCCGGACTTTTGTCTTAGAGATCTGCCTGCAAGGATGGTTGGCATCCCAGCCGATCATCTCTTTACCCCGGCGGATGCAGTCGGCCAGGGTGCAGGAGTTCAGCTTTTCCCCGTAGTACCCCGGCATGACCTCGCCTTGTGCCACCAGGTTTTTGAGCCTAAGATCCAAAGGATCCATATTCAGTTTTTCGGCCAGTTCGTTCATGGCCGATTCCAGGGCAAAGGTGCCCTGGGTGGCCCCGTATCCCCGGAAGGCGCCGGCGGACATGGTGTTGGTATAGGCCACCTTATAGGTGAACTTGATGGCTTTGGCCTTGTTATAAAGCGGCATGGTCTTGTGGCCGGACAGGCCCACCGTGGTGGGGCCGTGTTCGCCGTAGGCCCCGGTGTTGGACAGGGTATCCATATGGATGCCCAGGACGTTGCCCGCACGGTCGGCCGCAAGCCTAACCCGGATACGCATGGCGTGGCGGCTGGTGGATGCGGTAAAACTCTCCTTTCTGGAGAATACCATCTTTGAGGGTTTCCCGGTTTTCAGGGTCACCAGGGCCGGGAAAAGCTCTGATACCAGGGTCTGCTTGGCCCCGAATCCGGCCCCGATCCTGGGCTTGATCACCCGGATCTTCTGTTTGGGGATGCCCAATGCCCTGGCCGTGATGGACCGGACGTGAAAGGGGATCTGGGTGGCGGAAACGATGGTGAGCCGTTCCGAATGGTCCATGTAGCAGAAGGTCCGGAAGGTTTCCATCATGGCCTGGTTGTTGGCACGGGTCTCGTATGTCTGGTCCACTGTAACATCAGCCGCCGCAAAGGCCGCCGCAAGGTCGCCTGCGCAAAATTCCCCTGAGGCACACAGGTTCCGGTTCGGATCGTTGCCGATATCGTGGTTGACGTGGTAGTCGGCCTCCGGATGGATGATGCTGGGATGGTCCAGGGCCTTAGCCGGATCAAAGACGGGTTCCAGCACCTCGTAGTCCACCTTGATGGCCTTCAAGGCACGATCGGCCTGGCGTTCGGTTTCGGCGGCCACAATGGCCACGGGATCTCCCACATACCGGACAAGCCGGTCCAGGATCAGCCGGTCGTAGGGGCTGGGCTCGGGAAAGGACTGGCCGGCCATGGTGAAGCGGTGCCGGGGTACGTCCCTGTGGGTGATTACACAGGCCACCCCGGGTAGTTGCTCGGCGGCAGCCGTATCGATGGCGTTTATTTTTGCAAAGGCGTGGGGGCTGCGCAGCACTTTGACCACCAGGCAGTTGGCCGGGGCCAGATCATCCGTGTAGGCGGGCCTGCCCGTGATCAGGGCCTTGGCGTCCAGCTTGGGAATTCCCTGGTTGACGTGTCTCATCAGGCCCCTCCTTCCGCTGGCGCTGCTGGAGCTGCCGTCGTTGCTGCCGCAGTTTTCGCCGTCTTTGCCGCAAGATAGGCTTCAATGGCCCGCATCTGGCTGGCATAGCCCGTGCAACGGCAGAGATTGCCGGCCAGATAATGTTTGATATCTTCGGGTGTGGGGTCATCAAGCTCTCTTTCCATGGCCAGGATGTTCATCACCAGGCCGGGGCTGCAAAATCCGCATTGGTCCGCCCCCTGGGCCGCCATGAATCCGGCAAACGCTGTTGCCTCTTCCTGGACCCCTTCTATTGTGGTGATGGCCCGGCCGTTGGCCCGGGCCGCAAGCATAGAGCAGGAGAGCACCGGGGTGCCGTCCAGCCATACCGTGCACAGTCCGCAGTTGGAGGTGTCGCACCCCTGTTTGACACTCAAAAAGCCTAACCCCCTGAGAAATTCGATGAGCGTCCGGTCCGGGGCAATATTTTCTTCGTAAGTCCTGCCGTTAATCTTGCAGGAGATGCTGAAATTCTTTAACTGCATATCTTCTGAATCCCCCTTTTGACCAGGACCCTTGCCAGGTGTTCCCGGTATTCCCTGGACCCCTGGCCGTTGCCCCCGAATGTCAGTTCCCGGAGGATTTCGTTGCCGGCAGCATCAATCTGGGTCTTGTCAGGTGTTTCAGAGAGCAGTCCTGCGGTTTTCGGGGCCAGTGTCGCCCGGGAGGGCCGGGCGCCGACTGCGATTTTCCAGGCGCTGCCGGTACGGGCCAGCGCCGCCGCCAGAATGGGAAAGTCCGCGGCACTTTTCCTCTGGCAGACATAGGCTGTGTCCACGTCCTGTTTGGGAATGGTCAGTTTCACCAGGATATCCCTTCCCGGGGATGTTTCCAGAAAATCAGCCAGGGGGATCTGCCCGCCCCGGAACAGGTGCACCCGGGTATCCAGCACCAAAAGCGCCGTGATCACATCGGAAAAACTGAACCGCGAAAAGACGGAGCCCCCCACAGTCGCCAGATTCCGGAACTGAACCCCGACAATATGGCAGACCGCATCCCGGAGAACCGGCCCGAAATTGTCCGCCAGCAAACGACTTATTTCCAACTGCCGCAACGGGGTCATGGCACCGATTTCGATGTGATCCCCAAGGTCCGTTATCCGG